>ENA-OQCU01000549-OQCU01000549.1-human-gut-metagenome-genome-assembly--contig:-NODE-549-length-16604-cov-3.634703_pt1 | contig 16604 bp, 14 predicted proteins | sample MGYA00242504_ERZ504590 | MGnify/ENA primary metagenome ERZ504590 (study PRJEB26092, sample SAMD00036318) | human gut metagenome | host: Homo sapiens | study: EMG produced TPA metagenomics assembly of... | reverse complement strand
AACTGCAGCGCGCGCAGGACGCGCCGGCGATGCTCAAGGCGCAGCGCATATCCGCCATGTCGGTGGTGCGCGCGGCCGTCGGCGAGAACCTGGTGCAGGCCGGTGCGAAGCACATCGCCATACGGCTGTCGCTGCGCGGCGAGCAGGCGCCGGTCGACGCTGACGCCGCCGCGGACGACGAGGCGCAGCGCGACATCGCCATCATGGTCGACCGGGAGACCCTCACCATGGCCGTGAAGAACCTCATCGAAAACGCCATCCGCTACTCGCCCGAACACACGACGGTCAGCGTGAGCGTTTCGCTGTGCAAGGACCCGAGCTCCATGACGATTCGCGTGATCGACCAGGGCATCGGCATCCCCTCGGCGTCGCTGGACCGCGTATTCGAACGGTTCTACCGGGTCGATCCGGCGCGGTCGCGGCCACGGGCGGCTCGGGGCTTGGCCTGGCCATCACCAAGCATTGCGTGCAGGAGTGCGGCGGTACGATCTCCGTATGGTCGCGCGAGGGCGAAGGCTCCACGTTCACCATCGAGCTGCCGGTCGCCCCCGAACCGGATGACGATGACGGCGAGCGGGCGGATGACGGCGAAGCGCCCGGCGAGACCGTCGGCGCGCCGGGAGCCGGCGACGCCGCGACGCAGGAGTAGGCCCGCCGCCACGGTCTCCCCGGCACGTCGGCCACCCATCGTGAAACCCGCGGAAAAGCAACGTAGTCTTCGGAGCCGAATGCGGGCGGTGCCGGAACACGCTACGATGGTGACGGTACGGACATTGAACACAGTATGTGTGAAAGGTAAACATGACACGCATTCTCATCGTGGAAGACGAGGAATCATATCGTGAGCCCTTGGTGTACCAGCTGACGCGCGAGGGCTACGACGTCTCCGCCGCGGCCAGCGGTGAGGAGGGCCTGGAGCTGTTCACCAAGGGCGGCATCGACCTGGTGCTGCTCGACCTGATGCTGCCGGGCATCGACGGCACGGCCCTGTGCCGGCGCATCCGCGAGCAGAGCCGCGTGCCGATCATCATGCTCACCGCCAAAAGCGCCGAGATCGACAAAGTCGTCGGTCTGGAGATCGGCGCGGACGACTACATCACCAAGCCGTACTCGTTCCGCGAGCTGCTCGCGCGCATCCGCGCGGTCCTGCGTCGCAACCAGGGCGCGGTCGAGGCCAGCGGTGCGGTCGACGACGACATCCCGCTGGTGTGCGGCGACATCTCCATGCAGGTCGGCCAGCATCAGGTCACCGTGCGCGGCGAGACCGTGTTCTTCCCGCTCAAGGAATTCGAACTGCTCGAATACCTCATGCAGAACAAGGGCCGTGTGATGACCCGCCACCAGCTGATCGACCGCATCTGGGGCTCCGATTACGTCGGCGACACGAAGACCCTCGACGTGCACGTCAAGCGCGTGCGCTCCAAGATCGAGGAGGATCCGGCCCATCCCCACTACCTGACCACCGTGCGCGGCCTCGGCTACAAGATCGACAGCCCGCAGCAGTGACCGGCCCGCACCCGGTATAAAGCGCCCTCGGCCCGCCTGAACCGCCCGGTGCAGGCGGGCCGAACCATATCCCGCAAACCGCGCATTCCAACTACGTGGCAAGGTCGGCAACTATTCATCTTCTGTTTACCGATTTTGTCTTCCGACCCCTCGAACAGCCCATAGGCTAGTAACTGTCATGAAAAGGAATCGGCTCTGAATCGTATGACACGAGCCGCTATGACAGTTGATAAGAGGAAAGAAACAATGCGTAAGAATCTCTTCGTTCGTTCCATCGCGGCGGTTTCCGGCATCGTGATGCTGGCGTCGCTCGCCGCCTGTGGCGACAACACTTCGTCCGCCGGCAACAACTCCGGCTCCACCTCGACCGAGAAGATTACCGGCAGCTTCTCCGGCGCCGGTGCCACTTCCCAGCAGGCGGCCGAGGAAGCCTGGATCTCCGCCTACATGGCGGCGAACTCCGGCGCGAACGTCACCTACAACCCGACCGGTTCCGGCGCGGGCGTCACCACCTTCCTGAGCGGCGCCACCGCGTGGGCCGGCTCCGACAAGGCCCTCTCCGATGACGAGGTCACCCAGTCCTCCGACAAGGCGTGCGCCAACGGCACCACCGCGTTCGACGTGCCAGTCTACATCTCCCCGATCGCCATCATCTTCAACTTGAAGGGCGTTTCCGACGCCGGCAAGCACATCAACCTCGATGCCGACACCGCCGCCAAGATCTTCGACGGCAAGATCGTCAAGTGGAACGATCCGGCCATCGCCAACCAGAACAAGGACCTGACCTTGCCCGACACCCAGATCACCGTCGTGCACCGCTCCGACAAGTCCGGCACCACGCAGAACTTCGTGAGCTACTTCAAGGACCAGGCCCCCGACTCCTGGACCCATGAGCTCTCCGAGAACTGGCCTGACATCCCCGGCCAGCAGAGCGCCAAGGGCACCTCGGGCGTCGTCACCGCCGTCAAGCAGGCCGATGGCACCATCGGTTACGCCGACTTCTCCCAGGTCGGCGACCTGGGCACCGCGGCCATCAAGGTCGGCGAGAACTACAACGAGATCTCCGCTGACGCCGGTTCCAAGGTCATCGAGGATTCCGAGATCGACACGTCCGTCAAGGGCGACAACCGCGTGGTCGTGAAGATCAACCACGCCACCGAAGCCAAGGGCGCCTACCCGATCGTGCTGGTCTCCTACGACATCGCCTGCCCCGCCTACAAGGACGCCAGCACCGCCAAGTTCGTCAAGAGCTGGCTCACCTACGTGACCAGCGACGAAGGCCAGAAGACCGCCTCCTCCGCTGCCGGCTCCGCCCCGCTGCCGAGCAACATCGTCAAGAAGGTCACCAAGTCCATCGAGGCCATCAAGACCGAGTGATCAGCGTGAGCTGACACGCCGTATGGCGCAGGCCGCAGAACACCTGACACAATGAAAGGTGCCTGCGGCTTCTGCCGGTTGTACACGGCCGTGAAGCCACCATTGAAAATGCATACGAAGGAGAACCTGTGAGTTCGCAAGACAAAGCGGCAGACAGTCCGGCCAGTACAGGCAAGACCGGCGATGTCGTGTTCAAGACGATCGCCTATGCTGCCGGCATTCTCATTCTCGTCGCGCTTGCGGCGGTGTTCCTGTTCCTGCTGTTTCAGGCGTGGCCGCTGATCGGAGGCGATCAGGCCGCGAACACCGCCACCATCGAATCATTCACCGGCAACCGCGCGCACAACTTCTGGCAGTACGTGGGCCCGCTGGTGTTCGGCACGGTGCTTGTCTCCGCGCTGTCGCTGATCATCGCGTTTTTCATCTCGATCGGCATCGCCCTGTTCATCTCGCATTACGCACCCAAGAAGCTGGCGACCGCGCTGAGCTACGTGGTCGACCTGCTCGCCGCCATCCCGTCCGTCATCTACGGCCTGTGGGGCGGCCTGATCCTGGTGCCGGCCATCCAGCCGGTGTGGAACTGGTTCGCGAAGTACCTGAGGTGGACCTACATCTTCGATGGATCGCTCAATGACCCGTCGGTCGCCGACAGCCCCTCGCGAACCGTCGCCACGGTCGCCGTCGTGCTGGCCGTCATGATCCTGCCGATCATCACCTCGGTGTCGCGCGACATCTTCATGCAGACCCCGCGCCTGCAGGAAGAGGCGGCCATCGGCCTGGGCGCCACCAAGTGGGAGATGATCAAGCTGGCCGTGCTGCCGTTCGGCAAGTCTGGCATCGTCTCCGCATCCATGCTCGGCCTGGGCCGTGCGCTCGGCGAGACCATGGCCGTCCTCATGATTCTTTCCCCCGGCCTGACGTACTCGATCAAGCTGCTGCGGGCATCCCAGAACCAGACCATCGCGGCGAACATCGCGGCGCAATACCCGGAAGCCGACCCGAACATCGGCGTGCCCGTGCTGATCGGCACCGGCCTCGTGCTGTTCGTTATCACGTTCCTCGTGAACTTCGTCGCCCGTAAGATCACCGAGAAAGCGAGCGCATGATGAGTGAAGCAACCGCAAAGAGCACCATCAGCGTCGACGCGAACGCCGTGAAGAAGACGCCCGCCGCACGCAACGACAAGCAACTGCCCGACATCGACTTCGACCGGTTCAAGACCAGCCGTTCCTTCGCCGCGTCCCGCAAGCGCAAGGACGTCTTCATGAAGAGCCTGATCTGCCTCGCCTTCATCATCGCGTGCATCCCGCTGATCTCCGTGCTGTGGACGACCATCGCCAACGGCATCAAGCGACTGAACCTCAACTTCCTTTCGTACAACATGTCCGGCGTCGTCGGCGGCAGCCAGACGCCTTCCGGTGGATACGGCGGCGTGCTGCACGCCATCATCGGTACGTTGGAGATCACCCTGGGCGCCATGGTCATCTCCGTGCCGGTCGGCCTGATGTGCGCGGTCTACCTGATCGAGTACGCGGCCCGCGGCAACAAGCTCGCCAAGTCCATCGGCCTGCTGGTCGACGTGATGAGCGGCATCCCGTCCATCGTCGCCGGTCTGTTCGCCTACTCGATGTTCTCGCTCATCGGCGGCCCCGGCACCATCAGCGGCTTCGAAGGCTCCGTCGCGCTTTCGCTGCTGATGATCCCGACCGTCGTCAAGACCAGTGAGGAGATGCTGAAGGTCGTGCCCGGCGACCTGCGTGAGGCCTCGTACGCGCTGGGCGTTTCCAAGCAGCGCACCATCTGCAAGATCGTGCTGCGCACCGCCCTGCCCGGCATCGTCTCCGGCGTCATCCTGGCCATCGCGCGAGTGATCGGCGAGACCGCGCCGCTGCTGATGACCGCAGGCTACGCGACGTTCACCAACGTGAACCTGTTCAGCGGCGAGATGACCACGCTTCCCGTGTTCGTCTACCAGGAATACAGCAAGCTGCGTGCCAACTGCCCGCCCAACGCCGGCTCCTCCTGCGTCACCACGATCCCGATGGAACGCTCCTGGGCCGCCGCCCTGGTGCTGATCATCATCGTGCTGATCCTCAACCTCATCGGCCGTGTCGTGGCTCGCGTCTTCGCCGTGAAGTCCGAACGGTAAGCCGCCGTACACTGTATATACATCAATAAAGGAATTCATATGGGACAACGCATTGACGTCAAACATCTGAACATCTACTACGGCGACTTCCTGGCCGTCGAGGATGTGAACATCAACATCGAAGCCAACAAGGTCACCGCTTTCATCGGACCTTCCGGCTGTGGCAAGTCCACGGTGCTGCGCACGCTCGACCGCATGCACGAGATCATCCCCGGCGCCCACGTCAAGGGTGAGGTCGAGCTCGAAGGCAAGAACCTGTATGCCAAGGACGTGGACCCTGTCGCCGTGCGCCGCGATGTCGGCATGGTCTTCCAGCGCCCGAACCCGTTCCCCACGATGACGATTCGTGAGAACGTGCTCGCCGGCGTGCGCCTGAACAACCGCCGCATCTCCAAGTCCGACGCCGACGACCTGGTCGAGTGGGCGCTCAAGGGCGCCAACCTGTGGGAAGAGGTCAAGGACCGTCTCGACAACCCGGGCATCGGCCTGTCCGGCGGTCAGCAGCAGCGTCTGTGCATCGCCCGCGCCGTGGCCGTGCACCCGCAGGTGCTGCTGATGGACGAGCCGTGCTCCGCGCTCGACCCGATCTCGACGTTGGCCGTCGAGGACCTGATCAACGAGCTCAAGGGCGACTACACGATCGTGATCGTGACCCACAACATGCAGCAGGCCGCCCGTATCGCCGATTACACCGCCTTCTTCAACCTGAAGGCCGTCGGCGAGCCCGGCCACCTGGAGTACTTCGCGGACACCACCACGATGTTCAACAACCCCCCAGAACGCCGAAGCCGAGCGCTACATCTCCGGTCGTTTCGGCTGATCGGTGGCGCGCTGGCGGATCGCATGCGTTGCATCCGCCCGCGCGTCCATCGCCGCAAGACCCCGCCTCCGCGCGGGGTCTTCGCGTTTGTGAGGGGGAGCTCCGGAATAGAAGAAGCGACGGCGATGCCGGACAACTGCCGCGTTGTGCGATTTTGCAGATGTTGTACAACGACATTCTTGACTGTCACGCTCCGCTCCACCCGAGAACGTTCGCGTTGTTCCCGGTCATAGCATGATTCGACGCCTATCGTCTTCGGTCATACCGATGCCCGTGCTTCCTCGCCAGTTCCTCTAGGCTGATTGCGATGACCTCGAATTCTATCGTCGCTCCGCGCTCGGCGAGTCGTCTTGCTATACGCAGGGCCAGTTCCGCAATCGACATCTCGTCAATCAGATTTTGAGCGGTCACGATGATTAATATCCAGCCGTGGGCCCGCAACCGTTCCCTTTTTTCGTTGTCTCGGCGCCACTGGACCTTATCCGTTCGATGATGATCGCCGTCATATTCCACTCCGACCTTGAACTCGACCCATGCGAGTCCAGCGAAATGGCTGCTCCTGAACGAAAGGTGATTCCAGGAACCACGACATTGCATCGTCCATCCGGTATTCCGTGGCGTTGAACGCCCAGCCGTAGCGAGCTTTCGGCGGGAGACCATACATTGGGGCGTACCAGTGTCATGGCTTGCCTGCAAATGCTTTTTCCTCGGAACGGCGGCATCTCTTTTATGAAACGCTGCAACTCCAGATACAATTTGTCCGCGTCCGGCGCGCCATTGCGCACCAGCATCGCGAGAATGGAATCTCCGAGCACAACCAGATCCTCTGTCGAAAGATATGAGGACAGCTGCGCCCACACATGAAATGCGTGCAATGCGTGCACGCCATTCGATATGTGGATGAGTGATTGCGGAGTGCAATGGCTCCAGATGTGGACAATGACCGGGACGGATTTCAACGGTCGAATATGAGGCCTGCCGGAGCGCGTCCGCACCGTGACATGCAGCGCGGCCGTGTCGAGATTGCAGTGGGAGGGCACCGGCTCGCCCGGTATCGGTTCGTAATCGTTCATGGGCGCAACGCTAGCGGGTCGGGGCCCGCGCGCCACCGACGGCGGGATTTCTGTGGATATGTGGATGGAGAACGGGTTATCCACATATATCCACAGGCCGTCCGGCACCATAACATCCATGACTCGTGAAGATGTTATGGTGGGCGTGTTCGGGAAACCGGGCGAATAGCAGTTTGTCTCGCCGAGGCCGGATGGCCTCGCACATTCAAGGAAGCAGAGAAAGTATGGAGAAGTTCTTCCATTTGAAGGAGAACGGCACGACCGTGTCCACGGAGATCGTGGCTGGCCTCACCACGTTCTTCGCGATGAGCTACATCATCGTCGTCAATCCGCAGATCCTGCACCAGACCGGCATGCCGTGGGGCGGCGTGTTCCTGGCAACGATCATCGCGGCCATCATCGGCACGCTCGTCATGGGCCTGTTCGCCAATGTGCCGTACGCGCAGGCGGCCGGCATGGGCCTCAACGCGTTCTTCACCTACACGGTGTGCTTCGGTCTGAAGTTCACGTGGCAGGAGACGCTGTGCATGGTGTTCCTGTGCGGCCTCATCAACATCATCATCACCGTCACCAAGATCCGCAAGATGATCATCGAGGCGATCCCGCCCATGCTGCAGAACGCCATCGGCGGCGGCATCGGCATCTTCGTCGCCTACGTCGGCATGCTCAACGTCAACCTCGTCACCTTCACCCCGAAGGACACCAAGGCCGCCGGCAAGGGCCTGGCCACCGGCGCCACGCCTGGTCTGGCCACGCTGAACACCCCGACCCTGTGGCTGTTCCTGATCGGCCTGCTGTTCGCCATCGTGTTCACCGTGCTCAAGCTCAAGGGCGGCATGCTGCTGACCATCGTCATCACCGCGATCATCGGCATCCCGATGGGCCTGACCAGCATGTCCAACTCCGTGTCCATCTCCGACACGTTCGCCCAGCTGCCGCAGACCTTTCGGCGTGATCTTCAGCGCCCGATGGCTTCCCGGCGCTGTTCTCCGACGTATCCAAACTGCCGCTCGTGCTGGTCACGATCTTCGCGTTCTCGATGTCCGACACGTTCGACACGCTCGGCACGTTCATCGGCACCGGCCGCCGCACCGGCATCTTCTCCGATGACGACATGAAGCACATGGAGGACGGCAAGGGCTTCTCCTCCAAGCTGGATCGCGCCCTGTTCGCCGACTCGATCGCCACCTCCATCGGCGCCATCTGCGGCACCTCGAACACCACCACCTACGTCGAGTCTTCCGCGGGCATCGCGGCGGGCGGCCGCACCGGCCTGACCTCCGTGGTCGTGTCCATCTGCTTTGCGCTGTCGATCTTCCTGTCCCCGGTGATCTCCGCGGTGCCGTCCGCAGCGACGGCCGGCGTGCTGGTCATCGTCGGCTGCATGATGGCCTCCAGCCTCAAGGAGATCGAGTGGAGCGACATCTCCGAGGCGATTCCGGCGTTCTTCGCCGCCGTGTTCATGGCGCTCGCGTACTCGATCAGCTACGGCATCGCCGCCGGCTTCATCACCTACTGCATCGTCAAGACCTGCAAGAAGGAAGCCAAGAGCGTTCACCCGATCATCTGGATTGTCTCGCTGCTCTTCATCCTCAACTTCATCCTGCTGGCAGTGCTGTAATGGCATCTGCCCTGCCTTGAATCCCGGCCCCCGTTGGTTTTCCAGCGGGGGCCGGATTCGTATCGTGCCGTCTTGTGTGTTTGCTCTCTCGGCAATACGATGGATGTAAGGGACAGAACGGACTGCCCTATACCACCCGTCGCGACGATGGTGTTGACGGTGGGCGGCGATCCGTCCGCAGACGACGATCAGATCGTGGCCTGCGAGATCTACATCAGCGGCCAGCTGCTCGACAGCCAGTACCGGCGCGGCAAGGACGCCACGGTGACATACTCCTACAGCTCATGGCAGCAGGAGCCGTTCAACGGGCGCAAGGTCTACCTGCCGAGGCTTGGCGAATACGGCAACGATCTCGCCAAGCTTGTGTCCTGATAAGATCGAGGCCGTTGTCTTTCATAACACATAGACTGAGTGGATGCTGAGCGCAAGGTCGCGATTGGCATACTGGACAATCAGAAACAGCTGGCAAAGATAAAGGCTGGGACACAATAGGGTGGCCGATTTTCAAAGGTGAAAGAAAGGATGTCCATAAATGAACCGAAGAATATCTATGTGGCTGCGCGTTCGTGGCCTTCCATGGAGACCTGCCGCCGCCGTGATCGCCACGGTATCCATGATGCTGGCGACGGTCATGGGCCCCCATTTCGCGGGGATGCGGGCGCAGGCCGTCGAGCCCGTGCAGACCACCACCATCTCGCACACCAAGATCACCGGCGACGGCAACTACTTCACGTTCGCCGACAACGCCTGGGATCCGGGCAACGACGTGCATACGTGGTCCCAAAGGCGCCCAATCCGACAGCCTCCCGGCGGAGGACATCTGGTATACGGTCCGATTCTTCGGCAGCGCAATCGACGTCTATGCAGGCAAGAACAGGCCCATGGGCAAGGTGAAATACTATATTGACGGAGCGGAAAAAGGCACGTACAGCCTGTACAACGCCTCCAACATCAACGAGACGAAAATCGCGTCGTTCACCGGGCTTGACGAAGGTGAGCACGTGTTCAAGGCGGTGGCCACAGGCGAGCGGGACACGAATTCCACGAACGCGCTGATCGACTGCGCCAAGGTCGTCGTGACCCATCAGCCGTACGTGGTCACCGGCGTCACACTCGACACGACCTCGATGACGCTGGGCGTGGGCGACAGCAAGCGGATCTCGTATACGGTGGCGCCCGATTACGCGACCATCGATGACATGACCTACACGAGCGGCGACACGAGTGTCGCCACAGTCGGCGCAGATGGCACGGTCACCGCGGTCGCGCCGGGAGCCACCGCCATCACCGTGGCCTCGACTGCGGCCGGCATCAGCAAGACCGTCGACGTCACCGTCGCCAGGATGGCACCGAACCTGACCGGCGGCATCGTGGACCCCGATACGCAATACACGCAGAAGCGGTTCGACGAGGTGAAGGCCCTCACGACGAACAACCGGGCGCTGAAAGCGTGGAAGAACGACAAGGTCAACAGCGAGATCTCGCTCGCCGCGGTCGGCACCACCGTCTCGAACCTGACGGTCACCGCAAGCGACCTGACGTCGCAGGGCGGCGACGTCATCGCCAAAAGCAACGTCACGGCCACGTTCATCAAGTCCACCAGGGCATACAACGGCAGCTATCTCGGCTACGGAGACCCGAACCGCGAGGTGCCCACCGCCACCGAGACCAACCGCTCCGAAAGCAACGACATCCTCTACCAAAGCGGCCCGATCACGGTGAAGGCCAATCAGGTGCAGAACATCTGGGTATCGTTCGCCATACCGAAGGACGCCAAGGCCGGCACCTACACCACCACGCTGACCGCTACCGCAGACGGGATGGAAACGCCGCTCACATTCACCTACACCATCGAGGTGAAGGCCGCTACGCTGCCCGATCCGGCAGAGTATGAGAAGAACTTCGACGTGGAACTGTGGCAGTACCCGTATTCCTCCGCGGAATACTACGGCGTCACCCCGTTCTCGGACGAGCACCTGCAGATCCTCAGATCAAGCATGGAACTGTACAAGTCCATCGGCGGCCACGCCATCACAACCACCATCAACGAGGACGCATGGTCCGGCCAGACCTACAGCGCCAACGCCATCCACTACCCGTCGATGGTGAAGTGGACCAAGAGCGGGGGCGGGTTCACCTACGACTTCACCGACTTCGACAAGTGGGTGACGTTCAACAAGGGACTCGGCATCGGCGACAAGATCGTGATATACAGCATCGCGCCCTGGCACGGCAACTTCACGTACTGGGAGAACGGGACGATGAAGTCCGAGAGATACACGGTCGGATCCGAGCGCTGGAGGAGCGTGTGGACCGACTTCCTGCGCAAGCTCATCGAGCATCTGATGGACAAGGGCTGGTTCGACGAGTCGTACATCGGCATCGACGAGCGCGGCTTCAGCGCCGACGCGTTCGACCTGATCGACTCGATACGGAATATCCACGACGTGCCGTTGAAGACCGCCGGCGCGATGGACGGCTTCGTCAACAAGTTCGACCTGGCGCTGCGCGTCACCGACCTGAACGTCGGCGACACCGCGGCGGCGGCCCATCCCACCGACTTCACCCGGCTGATCGAGGCGCGTGAGGCAAAGGGCCTTCGCACCACGCTGTACTCCTGCACCGAGCATGAGCCCGGCAACTTCTCGCTGTCCGCCCCGGTCGAAAGCTACTGGTCGGTGGTCAACGCGGGCGAGCAGACCAGCGGCTTCCTGCGCTGGGCGTACGACGCATGGGTGGCCGACCCGCTCAACGACGCCACGCACAACGCCTTCGAGCCCGGCGACCCGTTCCTGATTTATCCGAGCGAGAAGAGCGGAGACAAGGTGTCCAAGTCGTCCGTGCGCCTGGAGCGCATCGCCGAGGGCGTGCGCGACGTGAACAAGATCAGGCTCATGGTCACCGAGATCCCCTCGCTGCAGGCCGATGCCGACGCGATGTACGCGAAGATCAGAACGACGGTGACGACCTCGCACTCGTATCTGACCGCCGCGCAGGTCACGCAGCTTGCCAATGAGATGAGCGGATTCAAGGGCGACCTCGACACGCTCACCGACAAGTACATCTCCCTTAAGGCGCAAGGCACGAGCACGGTGGAATCCGTTGCCATCGACGGCGGCGACCAAGAGATCATGCTGGGCACGGCGAAGCAGCTGACCGCGACACTCAAGCCGGCGAACCTGCTGAACGCGTCCGTGACATGGCGCTCGTCCAAGACCGGCGTCGCCACGGTATCCGCCAAGGGCGTGGTGACCGCCGCCGGCGTGGGCTCCACCACGATCACCGCCACGTCCAAGGCCGACCCGACGAAATCGGCGAGCATCACCCTCACCGTGACGCCACAGGTCGTGGCGCAGGGGCTGCACTACTACTCGTTCGACGACTCGAACGCCAACGACTCCTGGGGCACCCGCAACGGCACCGCCGACGCCACGGCGCAATACGTTGACGGCAAGTCCGGCAAGGCGCTCAAGGTCACGGACGGCAAAGGCGTGACCCTGGCCGGCGGCAACGACATCGCGAAGACGGATCCGTGGACGATCGGCTACTGGGTGCGTTCCGACGCCGAACTCACCGGCCGCTCGGCCGTGATGACGAGCGCGGACGGCAAGTACTCGGCCGACCTCAAGATGGACGCCGACCGCGAATCCGGCTTCCGCGTCGGCACCGCCAGCGGCGACGTGCTCACCTTCCGGTACGACTTCCAGCCGGGCACGTGGTATTACATCGCGTGGACTCAGGACAAGGCAGCCGGACTGACCATGTACGTCAACGGCACGAAGATCGGCGCGACGAACACGTGGACGAAGATGCACGATGTCGTCGCCCCGATCGACGTGATCGGCGGCCCCGGCTTCACTGGCCTGATCGACGAGGTGAAGATCTACAAGCGCGTGCTCTCCGACACCGAGATCGCGGCCGGCATGCTGCTGCCCGGTCTCAACCTCGCCGAGCATGAGACCGACATGTATATCGGCGGGACGTACACCATCGTCGCCAACCTGCAGGGCGGCGACGGCGATGGTACAGTCACGTTCGAGTCGAGCGACCCGACCATCGCCAAGGTCGACGCCTCCGGCACCGTTACCGGAGTGTCCCGCGGAACGGCGGTCATTACCGTCCGGGGAGGTGGATTCACCGACATGGTGACCGTCAACGTGAGCCGCGAACTCACCATCAAGAACACGCTGCCGCAGTACAAGCTCGACCAGACGAAGGTCACGGACGTGCACAAGTCACTCGACACGTCCAACCAGTACTTCGGCCAGCCCGACATGATCCGCACGAAGAGCGGCCGTCTGATCACCTCGTTCCCGCAAGGGCACGGCAAGGGACCGCTGATCATGAAGATCAGCGACGACGACGGCGCCACCTGGACGCGCAAGACCGACATCCCCGCGTCGTGGGCCGGTTCGCAGGAGACGCCGACCCTGTACGTGCTCAACCTGGCCGACGGCACCGAACGCATCATGATGATCACCGCCTGCCCGGGCTGGGGCACCGACTCCGCCGGCAACAGGTACGGATGGAACACATCGTATTCCGACGACAACGGTGAGACCTGGACCGAATACCGGCACTGGCAGTCCAACCGCACGTACGACAACGCCAACAACGACGCCGTCGTCGCCATGGCGAGCCTCGTGCAGCTCAAGGACTCCGACGGCAACGACATCCAGAAATGGATGGGCGTCTACCACAACTACGCGTACGTCAATTTCAGGACGTACCTCACCTTCGACGAGAACGGCGACGAGCAGTGGAGCGAATCGGAGCCGTATCTTGCGCAATGGCGCAGCATCGAAAGCGCATACCAGATGTGCGAGATCGGCATGTTCCGTTCTCCCGACGGCAAGCGGATCATCGGTCTGGCGCGCAGCCAGTCGCACAACAACCCGGCGACACTGATCTACTCCGATGATGAGGGCGAGACGTGGAGCAAGCCGATGGATCTGCCCGGCTCGCTGGCAGGCGAACGGCACAAGATTGCCTACGATCCGATTTCCGGCCGTCTGCTGGTCACGTTCCGCGAGATCAACTACGATCTCAACGGCAACAACCGGTTCGACGGCGGCAACGACTGGAACGCCGGCGACTGGGTGGCCTGGGTCGGCACCTACGACCAGCTCATTGACCAGGAGGACGGCGAATACCGCATCCTGCTGGCCGAGGACTGGGCGAACAACGCGAAGTCGGGCGACACCGGCTACGCGGGCGTAGCGGTGCTCGACGACGGTACGTTCATCATGGACACGTACGGTCACTGGGACAAGGAATTCTCGCAGAACTGGCCCGGCGGCGTCACCACCGACCGCTGCTATATCAAGCAGGCGAAGTTCAAGCTCGGCGAGGTCGAATACGCGAACGGTCTCATCGACCGCAGCGGACTGAAGGCGGCAATCAAGCGGGCAGAGGCGCTGAATGCGGCCGACTACACGGCTGACTCGTGGGCGAAGATGGATGCCGCAGTGAAGGCCGCGAAGGCCGGAGACGCCGACGATTCCCTGCAACAGGCGCAGGTTGACGCGCTCGCCGCCGCCATCGATGCGGCCATCGACGGGCTGAAGGCCAAGGATGACGGTGACAAGCCCGGACCGGGTGACGGTGACAAGCCGGGTGATGGTGGCAAGCCGGGCAAGGGCGACGAGACCAAGCCCGATACCGGCAAGAAGGGCGGGCTGAGCGCCACCGGTGCCGGCATCGTTCCGATCGCCGCCGCGGCCCTGACGCTCATGGCCGGTGCGGCGCTCGCACTGGCCAAGCGCTGAGACGCCATGGGGCGGTCGGCCCGTCGGACGGAGTTTTTTCGTCCGGCGGGCCGATTATTTGCAGCCTCCGGCCACGACACGCCCGGAGTGCGTAGCACAATCGTCGCGTGCGTTTGCGGGAATCGGCTCCATGGCGGCGTTTCATGAAATTCGTCATGCCGATCTTGCTGAGCACTCCGGGCGTGTCGCGATGGAATGCCGCCTGTTTGGTCAACATTCCGGACCGACGCGAGCCGCATAAGTCCTCGCTGGCAAATCCCCACTTATGGCCACGATTGCCATGAGAAACTTATGGTATTGACAGCGTGGCGTTGATAATGCTTGGCGCCGTGAAGGGATGGCGAGGTCTGCGATATGAGGAACCGTCGCAATTCGCGCGCCGGCGATTCGCCGTTCCGTCTGCTCGCCGCGGCGCTCGCCGTGCTGACGTTGACCTTATTGGCGGTTATGGTGCCGTGCGAGGGAGAAACGCACGCAGCCGCGCCCATCAAGGTCGCATGCGTGGGCGACAGCCTTATCGGCGGCTCCAAATCCAGTGGCGGCAAGAAAGGCGACACCGCATATCCGGCGTGGCTCGGCCGCATACGTCGGCAGCGGCTATGACGTGCGCAATTTCGGCGCCGCTGGTGACACGCTGCTGCGGGGCACGGGCTGGTCATATTGGGGTTCGGCCGAATTCCGGCAGAGCAAGGAGTTCGCCCCCGATATCGTCATCATCATGCTCGGCACCAACGATTCCAAGGACGCCTACTGGAACGAGACACTGTACAGGACCGAGGCGAAGGAGCTGGTGAGGGTGTACCGGGATCTCGCCAGCCGACCGGTCGTGTATTTCGCGAGTTCACCGCACTCATACCGGGTCGCCCCCGGTACCAAATATGTCTCCGTCAACTCCGTGAACAGGTTACATCCCGTACAGGAGTCGCTGATCCGTGACGAGCGTTGGAACACCATCGACCTGTACGCGGAGACCGCGAACCGGCGGCAGCTGTATGACGCCGACGGCGTTCACTTCAACGACGACGGGTACCGGTTCCTCGCCGAGCAGATCGCAGGCGTCATGCACCGGTCGACGCAGATCATCGGCTCCACCGGAAGGGAACGGGTCATCGCAAACGAGACGGAGAACGGCGCCACGAAAAGAGCCGGCGTGGAATTCGGCCTTACCTCGCAGGGTACCGCCGGCGATTCGTTCGATGGCAACGGGAAACGGGATGCCCTGCGCGGCTCCGATGCCGTCGTGGCCATCATAGCCATGCTGTCGGCGGGCATTACCGGAGTGGCGCTCGTGCTGGGCGGACGGTCGCGACACGCCCGGGTTGAAGGTGTCCGCTCGCGGCCGTATTCTATATGACTTGTAAACCACAGACCGTTGGTTGGAGCGTGCAAGCGCTCACGAAGTTTGGTTCGCCAAGCCAGCGCAGGTTGAGAAATATGTGCCCGTAATACGGCTCGCCGGAAACGGTTGTATGTTGCTCTGCCTGTGCGCAGGGCTTTTTTATTGCCCTGGCAGGGTGCGCGGGACTTCGCAGGATCAATGGCCGATCTAGGAAGGAACGCCATGAAGAGGCCCGAAAAGGAAGCGGTAGTCGCTCAGCTTACGGAACAGTTCCGTAACGCCGACGCTGTCTACCTGACTGAGTACCGCGGGCTTACCGTTCCGCAGGTTTCCGAACTGCGCGAAAAGCTAGGCCGCGATACTTCCTACACTGTGGCTAAGAACACGCTGGCGCGTATCGCCGCCAAGGAAGCGGGCATTGAGGGTCTTGACGACCTGCTCAAGGGCCCGACCGCCATCACCTTCGTGAAGGGCGACTTCATTGAGGCTGCGAAGACGCTGCGTGACTTTGCCAAGACCAACAAGGCTCTCGTTATCTCGGGCGGTTATGCCGACGGCACCGTCTACGACGGCTGAGGGTGCTACCAAGCTGGCGGACATGATGTCCCGTCCGCAGCTGCTCTCCAAGTTCGCAGGCGACCTCAAGGCACGACCGCCAAGGCCGCGTACCTGTTCGTCGCTGTGCCTACCAAGGCCGTGCGTACGATCGACGCTCTGCGCGAGAAGCAGGAAAAGGCAGCTTGATTCTCATGCGGCTTGCCGCATGAACCACAATCGGAAAACAACACACATCAGGCGGACGGCAATCGCTGAAGGCCGCCGCCAGAATGAAAGGAAGCCATTATGGCTAAGTACACCAACGATGAGCTGCTCGAAGCTTTCGGTGAGATGACCCTGGTTGAGCTCTCCGAGTTCGTCAAGGCTTTCGAAGAGAAGTTCGACGTCGAGGCT
>ENA-OQCU01000548-OQCU01000548.1-human-gut-metagenome-genome-assembly--contig:-NODE-548-length-16613-cov-5.433944_pt1 | contig 16613 bp, 17 predicted proteins | sample MGYA00242504_ERZ504590 | MGnify/ENA primary metagenome ERZ504590 (study PRJEB26092, sample SAMD00036318) | human gut metagenome | host: Homo sapiens | study: EMG produced TPA metagenomics assembly of... | reverse complement strand
AGGCCGCGGAGAAGCTGGCGAAAAAGGAGGATTCCGGCAGGAAACCGAGCATCCGTGACATACTCAAGGCAAAAATCGCCGAAAAGGACGGTGCCGGCGCTTCCGTCTGAGGGGTAATGAAAAAGGCCGGTGAAAAACACCGGCCATAATCCCCACCAATGTGGGGAACACTACGAATCCCAAATCTTTTATGGGATCATCCCCACTGGCGTGGGGAACATGTCTTAAAAGACATTTCGAGTATAACACATTTTGGGACACTGAAGTGCAGGACAATCTCGATAGGAGAATGATATGACATTATCCAAGGCCCAGTTCCGCGAGGCCAGGGAGCGATGCGGCATCAGTCAGAAGATGCTTGCCGACCGTTTCGGCAATGCCGTGATGACGGTGAAACGTTGGGAGAAGCCCGGCGAGGCGGAACCACCGGCAGACGTGCAGGCATGGTTGGAACACATGCTCTCGCAGCATGTCGAAGCGGTCGAGGCCGCGTTGGATGCGGTGGACGGGATTGAGGAAGTCCAAGGCAATCCGCCTGACCATGTTGATTTGACGTACTATCGTTCTCAGGCGCATTACGACGAGTTTGGGCGTGACGAGGCTGTTTATAGTGTCGTCAACGCGCGTTCGAGGGAGATTGGTGCAATATTGCAGGCGGAAGGCTATACGGTCAGATACGTGTATCCCGAAGACGCTGACACTGTTTCAACGTTAGGGGGTCGTGATGTCCAAGCGTAGCAGGCTTAGGCTTATCCCATCCCACTTGCCGTTGATCCGTGACAAGCTCGCCGACTTCGCCCAATACAGGCTTGGGGAACTCGGCTCGCAAACTCAATACGAGGCCATGATGGCCAACGCCTGGAGCATGACCGATCAGATCAGAACCGCGCAATTGTGGTGGGTCAGCCGAGATATGACGCGTCTGGCCGAGGACACCGTGCAGGCCGGAGATTTTCCGGAACCCGATCCGCCGGCGCAATGCGGGATGATATTTTTCGAGGGCGACGTGCAGCACATCTCATTCCGCTTCGATAACGACGGGTCCGGCGAAACTCGCGTAGCCGCGATCCTATGGCAGGATGCGGGGCGCGAGAGCGTCAAGATATCGGTGTTCACCGACAATCCCGTGGGGATCAGGGAGATGCACGCCGATTCATTCGGCCTCCCCATCGTCTCGCTCGCCCCCTCCGTCGTCCGCGAGAACGACGGGAGCTTCCAGTGGCTCTGCGGCCTGCTGCACGCGGTGTGGGCATTGAGCGCGGAACCGCATATCTGCGAGGCAAAACCGGCGAAACCCGATATGGCGCATCCCCTGCCGCAGCGTTTCGACCCGGAAATACGCAAGGTCAAGATGCTGGTGCTGCGTGAGAACCTGCATCGTCCGGGCGGAAGCGCCGATGATGACGAGCGGGTGCGACGTGAGTATTCGCATCGTTTCATCGTGCGCGGCTTCTGGAGGGATCAGGCGTATGGTCCGAATCATTCGCTGAGGCGTAGGCAGTGGATACCGCCATTCGTCAAGGGTCCGGCCGACAAGCCTTTGATCTGCAAGGAGACGGTGCGCATATGGAAACGGTGAGCGACATGATCGCCGGTTTTCTCGCCGGGTTGTCGCCGAGCACAAGGGCGGGGTATCGAAGCGTCGTATCGCGATGGCTCCGCTGGTGTGCGGATAATGGCATCGACATGCTGCGGGCGAAGCGCACCCATATCGAGGTGTTCGCCGCCTATGGCGACGGCATGCGGCCAGCGGCGAAAAACACGGTGTACAAGAATCTGAGCGTCGTTTGCGGCCTCTACCGCTACATGTGCGAGGAGGGGTATATCGACTGCGATCCGGGCGAGCATGTGCGCAGGCCGAAAATGTACGGTCATTCGGATGGCTCGTACCTCACCCGCGGGCAGGCGAGGCTTTTTCTGGCCGAAGCGCGTGGCATGGATGCGCGGACGGATGCCCTGTGCAGTCTGCTGCTGCTTACCGGTGCGAGGGTCGGCGAGGCGCTCGGATTGGATGTCGAAGACTGTCATCTGGATGACGGGCGTCCGTGGGTGCGGTTCGACCGCAAGGGCGACTGGTCCCAGCGTGTGGCCATTCCCTCCGAGGCGTCCGAGGCTCTCGCACGACTCATTGGCGGGCGTAGGCACGGTGCGGTGTTCCGTGAGGATTCCGGCGCGCGTCTGCGACAGCAGACCGCCGTGGGCATCGTATCGTCCGTGGCATTGCGTGTGGGCGTGCCTGGAATCTCGCCGCATTCATTGCGGCGAACGTTCTGCACGCTCTCCCGTGACGCTGGCGTACCGGACAGGGACATCATGGCCGCAGGCGGGTGGAACAGTCCGCAGATGCTCGAATATTACGACATGTCCCGTCGCGGGCTGAATGGCAAAGCTGGTGACGGATTGCAGGATTATCTGGGCAAGGAGGATTGATTTCCACAACACGCCCGACTTGAAATGATACCAATGGTATCATATACTTGTAACCACAAGACGGGAAGCACAAGGCATCCCCACAGACTCAAGGAGACTGAAATGATTACCATCCGAATCGAAAAAACCAGAGGCCACAAGTGGAATGAGACTGGCACATTCGCACTGGAGTTCCCGAAGCCGGAGCTCCGCCATCGCGTCTATGATTGCCAGCTCGACAAGGACGGCGAAACCGAAGACGCATGGCTTTGCATCCCGTCCGAACGGCTCCGTGCCAAGTATGAGCGGCTCGTCGCTGACGAGGAGTCCACGCAATCCGATTACGACAAGCTGTACGAAGAGCTTTCGGCTTACTCAGACACGTTGACCACCGAGCAGCTCATGGACTGGTTCATCGACCTGAACGATCCTGAAACCATCAGCGGATGGACCGAGCGCATCGAAGCCCACAACGCCTACATCGACGTGATGGAGCCGAACAATGCGGTGCTCAGGAACCCGCTTGACGTGGATTCGACGTTCCATATCCGCATCTACGATTACTTCATCGATTTCCATGAGGATAGGGAGATTGTGGACGACTTGGAGTTCACCCCGTCCGACGTGGAGGCGGATGATTGGACGGAGGACATCAAACGGTGTCTTGAGGAAAACGGGTGGCGTCTTGACTCCAAGATCGGAACGGATTCCGATGATTCCGATTTGCTGGTGTTCGATTGCGTCAAGGCGTGACGTATTCCGCTGAAAATCGTTGTTCTGCCGGCTCCAGCGTGTTTTTCATGCTGGAACCGACGTTTTCCGTGTTTTCATGATTGTCTGGAGGTTTGTATGACGGTTGAATCGAAGGCCGCTTTTCGTGCGGCACGGGAGCGATGCGGCATCAGCCAGCAGATGCTCGCAAGCAAGGCCGGTGTCAAGGTGTTGAGCGTCAAGCGGTGGGAGAAGCCAGGCGAGGCCGAAACGCCGGCTGACGTGCGCGCCTGGCTTGGACATATGCTTGACTTGCACATCCAGGCGGTTGAAAGCGCTTTAAATGCGGTGGACGAAATGACGGAAACGCAAGGACACGCGCCCAGCCACGTGGACCTGCTCTATTACCGTTCGCAAGAACACTACGACCGTTACGGACGGGACCAAGGCGATTACGCCATCGTCAATGCCCGCAGCAGGGAGATAGCCGCGATCCTTGAAGCGCAGGGCATCGAAGCGCGGTTCCGTTATCCCGAGGATGATGAAGCCGGTTTCCAACGTTTGGCGAACACTCGCTAAAACGCATTTATTGTTAACAGGGCCATTGTAGACCACTCAGACGTTGCCTGACGCGGTTTGTAGCCAGTTGTCCACCAATTCGGCTTCGTTGACTGGCTCGAAACGCCATGCGTCTAATCCGACGTTGATCATCATTATGATGCCTGCCGAACTCAAGCGGATCATACGCGTGCGTATGACCATGCAGGAGCAGCGTGTTGTTCACGTATGGTAGCGTGTATTTGGCTAGATTTGGGTCATTCCAGTTGGTTGAGAATTGACATTTTGGTTTCGCTTCTTTGAAGTCTTCACGCCATTGGAAGTGGCTTAAAAATGCCGTGTGTGGATTGTTGCCCCGCCCGTCTCTGATTTCGGTGATGCCGACTCTTCCGACTTCCCCGAACACGCTTGCCAACTTTTCCAGCATGCGGCTGGATGCGTAGAGTTCTTGGTTGCCCAGAATCAGATGCCTGTGTTTGCGCGAAACTTGCAGGTTTGGGATGCGCATTATCACCCGACCGACACGCCGGCGTTCGCGGGCCTTGGACCGATCGGCCGCATATGGGCCGCCATGAGATATGAGTTTCCGAATCTGATACGCCCAATGGATGCCGCTCCCCTGCTGGGAGTGTCCATGGCGACCCTGTACCGCATGGGACCGCCCGTACGCCATCTGACCCGCAACATGGCGTACATCGACGCCGCATGGCTTGACGCGCACGGCGCGGACATTCCGATCGCGGTATCGTTCGACCATGCTCCCACCGTACGCGAGACGGCACGACTGTTGTCCTGCTCGACCCGCCAAGTGCATCGGCTGATGGCGTGCGGCCGGCTCGCCTATGCGAAAACGAATGCGCGGCTTGCGCTTATCGATCCGGAATCGTTGGCGCGTCTGACGGGTCGGACAGCACGATCTCGCCGGTCCGCTTGTTGATGCTGACGGCCATGCCGACGATGGAACGTCCCTCGAACTGGGCTCCCTGCATCGTCCGGTACGCCTTGTCCAGCAGGTCGGCGCGGTCGGGATGCTCGTCCAGTTGGTCCGTGAACGCATCGTATACGTCCATGTAATGCTCGCCGCGCATCCGATCCAACGATCGCAGCACGTCGTGGGCGTGGCCGCGCGTTACGCCGCCACGTTCGAACAGGGCGCGAATGTCGGGTGTCGTATCCGTCCGGCCGACCTGGAATTCGGCCAGCTGCTCAAGCCAGTCGCAGGCCAGATTGTCCGCATGGAACTTCTTCGCCGCGAAGGATGGGGCGCGCAGGTGAACCGCCAGCGGGTATGCCAACAGTCCGACGACCATGCCCGCAAGCGTGAATCCAGTGGCACGCCATCCGTCCGGCAGAAACGTCGGCACGATCAGCGCGCCCACCATTCCCGCCACGCATGCGATGGAGACCAGGACGGCGACGGTTCTGATGGCCGCAAGAGGGACATGTTCGGGGCGTGTGATCATCGGCTCAGACATCGCCGTTGCCGTCCGTACGAACCGGATACACGTACCGGCAGTCGGCGGAATGCAATTGCGCCTTCAACGCTTCGACGTCGCCCGACGCGTACGCGTCCAGCCAGTCGGCCAGACGGTTCGGATGGGCGGAATCCAACAGGTACACGTACCGCACCATTTCGGGCATCGCGTCGAACACGCGGTTCCATTCGGCGTCGGTGACGAAGCCGAACGCGCCGACGCGCCACACGACCTCATTCGGGGCGAATCCGTCGAAACGGCCGATTTCGGAGAATCGCCTGTCGGCGGCCTCCAGCATTTCACTCAGATTGTTCTCATTCATGCCCGAATCTATGCGTCCGGGGCCGCATAGCGGGCGTGAAAGGATGAAAGGAGCCGAAACGATGATGGACGGCAAAGGACATGCGCATGAGCCGGCGGGCACGCCGAAAGGCGGCCGGTTCGCGCGCAAGACGATGTTCGATGCGGATGGGGATCTGGACTGCGCTCCAATTCCGGCCGCCGACCGCGCCGCACGATTGCAGGAGCGGTACGGCCGGCGTTGGGAGCGGTTGGATCCCGACTGCCGATATGACGACACCCGACTGGTCGTCTCCTATATGGATGGCGGAACCGGTGTGGTCATGCTTGGCGACTGTCGGGATGCGAACACGCTGGACGTGCTGGAGTCCGGCCGACCATGCGGCGACATCGCATCCATCGCCGTCAAGCCCGGCTTCCATTATTCCGACAAGGCGCGCGCCGCCGCCGCGCTAGTCGACGAGGCGGTGCGCGCCGACCGGGACAAGCGGCCGATGGATTATGCGGGCCTGCGCGAGCATGGCATCGACCCGGAGGGCGTGGACAGGGCGATCAGCGAGGGGCTGCTGCGCTACGCCGATTCCGACGAGCGCACGTTCCTGCCGGCCTCGTTCCTGGAGCAGCGTCGATACCATCTGACCGGCACGCATGATTTCATTCCGGATCGTCTGGATTTCGACGCCGTGGATGGGTTCGACGTATGCCGCATAGAGGATTTGGAACGTTCACGGAAAGAAAGGAATCAAATCCTATGACCTCACATGTCACTCGCGCGACCGCCATGCTCGTGGCCGCCGCATCCCTGTCGGCAGGACTGTCCGCCCCCGCCATGGCCGACGAGACGGGCGCGCCGACCACGCCGGATAATGGAACGACCCAGCCTGCGCCGTCCAAGCCGCGCGAAACCCTCCAAAAGGCCGTCGAACAAGCCGGAAAGGTCGATCAGACACGCAATTGGAAGGATCAGGATGCGCTCACCACGTTCGCCTCGGCCCTGACCACGGCCCAAGCGAAGCTGGCTGATCAGACGACGGCCGACGCCGATCTGACGGCCGCCGAAACCGCTTTGACGGCGGCGCAGGAGCGGCTCGTCAAAGCGGGAACCGTCGAACAGGATGCGCGTGCGCAAAAACTGCCGGAGCTTGAAGCCTATACGGGCGACAATGCGAAATACTATCCGCATGCCATCGGCGAATTGAACAAGTCCATCACGAACCTGAAAAACGCCACCGATGACAAGACGGGCGATCAGACCATCGAAAGCGAAATCGGGAAGCTTGACAACCTGATTGCCAGCCTCAAGAAGGACAATACGGCCTTCAACCGTTTGACAGCCGCCAAGAAGGCCGCGGACAAGGAGCTGGGCCGCAACCTGTCCTACAAGGATTCCGACGTCAAACAGACGCTTCAAAAAGCGGTCAACGATGTCGACGCCACACTGCTGAACGACGCCGATCAGACGCTCGCCACCAACCAGAAGAGGGATTCGACCGCCGAAACGATCGAACGGGCGCTTGGGAACATGAAAGACAAGGGCGATGAGACGGTCGCTTATCGGAATGCGCTGAAAGCGGCTCAGGACAAGCAGAAGATCCAGCAGAAGGATGGCAAGGCGTATACGTCGGAATCGTACAAGCCGTTGGACGATCTGTTGAAAGCCGACTTCAACGCGGATGATGCAGACCGCGACGCACTGTCCGAACGGACCGAAAAACTGAATCAGGCCGTCGAAGGATTGATCGTCGCCTCATGGAGCATCGACGGCAAGACGCTGTCCAACGCCGACGGCACGCTGACCGCCACGCTCGACCGTAAGACCGCCGCGTTGGAGCATCCGACGTTGACCGGTTCGGACGGCTCCACCGTCAGCCTGACCGACACGGCCGAACCGTTCACGCAGGAGAACGACCAGTTGGGCGTGGGACACATCGCCCACACGCTGTCCGGCACCACCGCCGACGCCGCCAAGACCGCCATTCGCGTCACCTACGACGTGGCATCCGGCACGGAAACCACCGTCACATTGGATGACGGTTCGAAGACGGGAGCCGCCGGCAAGTTCACCCGCAAAGAGGATGGCTCGTGGACGGCGAATCTGACCGGCGCGTTGGGCAAGGACCTGGATGCGACCGCAGCCGCATCCACCACGTTCAGACTGTCGGATGGCACCACGTTGGATGGCACGCTGGGAGACGCCGTCACGACCACGCCGAACGGCACGACCCTGCTCACCCGCACGCTGACCGCCGACGGAAAGGACTCCCACGGTACGCCAGTCAAGGCCGTCGCAACCCTCTCCTACACGTATGATCCGCGCATCAGCCTGACCCTGACCCACAAGTCCGGCACCGCCGAGAACGGTCAGACCGTGACTGTGGACGGTCTGACCGCCGACATGGATGTGAACGCGTTGGGTTCCGTCTACTCGGCCGGCGTGCAGGAACGCGGCCTGACCGGCGACCAGTGGGAACTGAACGTCAAGCATGGCGCGAACGTGTCCAATCCGACGATCGCCGTCACCACATCCGGTGAGGGTTCACGCATCCTGGTCGCCACCATCCGCTACCAGCGTCTCGACGCGGACGGCCACACCTTGGTCAACGATTCGAAGATCGTGCGCGTGAACGTGCCGTTCGCCGCCGCCCCCAAGGTGATCGGCAACGACAAGGCCGCGTTGGCCGGCATCAAGGTCAACGGGCAGGACATTCCGGGCTTTTCCGCCGACAAGGTGGACTACACCATCACGGCCGGCAAGGATGAGCGGGTCAAGGTCAGCCCGGTCGCCCGCGACGGCCAGACCGTCGTGGCCGGCGACAGCCGCCAGACCGCGTTCACGACCGTGCAGACCTGGACCGTATCCAAGGATGGCGAGAGCCGCACGTACACGGTGACGCTGGTGCGCGACCATACGGAGAAGACCGCCGACGAGAAGTTCACGCCGGCCGAGCCGGCCGGACAGGTCAGCAAGGCCGAGAATCCGTCCGATGACAACACCGCATTGGAGTCGGTCGGCTACATGTTGGATGGCGAATACCACAAGTCCGACTCGGATGAGTTCACCATCCCCGAAGGCGGCATCCTCTCCTGGAGCTCCTACGCCGGGCAGGTCGTACAGCCTGCGGTCGAACGCGATCATGGCATGACGTTCCGCTACGAGCTGGGCGTATTGAGCAAAGATGGCACCAAGTATGCCACGCGCGTCCTGACCGTCACCTATCTGACCGCCGACACGCACCGGGCCGAACTGACCGGCATCAAGGTGGATGGACGTGATGTGACGGGCTTCGACCCGAAGACCATGGAGTATGACGTGCGTGTGGACAATCCGGAACGTTACGTCGTCACCCCGTCATTCGACAAGATGACCGGCATGAGCCTGACCGTCCATAAGACCGCCTCGCAGGCCGTCATCAAGGTGACCAGCGCGGACGGTCTGACGCAGGCCACGTACACGCTCGACGTTTCGAAGGCCACGCTGGCCGACACTGGCACGGGGGTTGGATTGGGTTCCCTCATATTCCTGCTGGCCGCGGGCGCGGTCGGCTCCCTGCTAAGCCGTAGGCGCGGCACGGTGGAAATGTAGCAGTTGAAGACGGGCGGGGTGTTCCCCCGCCCGTCTTGCTTATTCCGCGAACGCGGCCCGCCGGCAGATGCCCATCGTCGCCTGGCTTAACGCCAACGCCTCATCCAGACCGCCGCCCAACCGTCCCACCGCGTCAAACGCGCCTTCAAACGTCGCCCTGTCCGTCTCATCCATGCCATCCAACAGCCGGCGCGCGTCGGATAGGGCGCGGGAGTCCTTCTGGCAGGATGCGAACGCATCCATCAGGGTCGGGGCGCTTTCGTCTCCCATGCTTGCAATCGCCCCATACAGGGCATCCTCGGTACTTGTCATCATGGTTCCGCCTATGCGTCAGAACAGTAGCGGCGGGTCCAGTCGGGCGGGAATCCGCCATCTCTCTCCGCCGGGCAGTCCGACCATGGCGGCCACGCGTCCCATGTCGGCATGCATCCAATCCGATTCGAACGGGGCGGGATCGCCCGCCTGCGGCGCCCAACCGTCCATGGCGGACATGTGCGCGCGCCATTGGGTGTACGGTGCGACGTGCATGCGCGGCCGGTCGGCGGCCAGCTGCTCCAATGCGGGCATGAGTACCGAATCCGAGTTGGAGTCGCGGCCGGCCGTCACCCACACCACATGCATGGTCTCACAGCCCGGATGCGCCAGCACGCGATCCCATCGGGCGAACTTCTGCGCCAACATCTGGTTCGTGCTGGCCGTCAGCTCCACGCACACCGTCTCATGTTCTCCGAACAGTTCCAGATCGGGACCGCCCTCACCCATGAGAGGGTCGGCGCACATCAGATCGAACCGTCCCCACGCCTCCCCCGCCGTCAGCCAGCCGGCCGTGCGGGCGTGCAGGGCAAGATCCGCGGCCAGCAGGTTATGCCGGTCGTATTGGCGTTGTCCGCGTAGCAGGGGGCGCCAATCCTTGGCTCGACGCGGCGGGGATAATGCCACCAGTTCGGCGGGTGTCGCACCCAGCCGTTCCAATATCGGCTCGGCGTCGGAGCGGCTGGGCAGGCGGACCGCCATGAACGGGGCCGCATCCGGTCTGACCGCCTGCTTGCCGGACACGGCGACGGGAAAGCCCACGTCGACCAGTCCCGCGCCCATCATGGAACGCCAGAACAGGCTTTTCGCACCCGCCGGCAGTCCGCCCGCCAGTTCGGCCGCCTGCCCGGTGGTAAGCGTGCGGTAGGAGTGGATGACGCCGACCGCGGCCAATACGGCGGGCAGACGCCCGGCAAGCCGGGCCATGGCATCATCCGGGGATGGGATCCATGACGGGCGACGCTCGCCCAGCATGTCAAGCTCCCACCAGTTCAACGAGGAGCCGGCCAGCCACCACCGGTCTTCGAAAGGGTCGAATCGCATGGCGACACGCTATGCGATTATGCGTTTTTCCGCCCGTGGACGCATACGCGCGAGCGTGACTGACTACAAGACATTACAACCAAAAGAATTCTACGAGCTGTTGGACAGGCTGACCAAGACATCGAAGGACGGTTCGGCCGGCGAGCGTCTGGACCGTCTCATCCGCTGCCCATCCCGCAGTCAGGATCTGGCTCAGGAGTGGATCGAACGCGAACTGTGCAAGAATGCGGCGAAGGGCCAGACGTTGGGGCCGGGGCTGGTGGTGCGCGTCTCCAAGCGGCTGAGCGTGGAAAGCATTCTCCACGAACAGTTCGGAGTGAGCGTGAATCTCGTGCGCGCCGGCTGCACGTACGAGAAGGCGAAAGCCGACTACGCGTCCAAGCATGGAGGCGTAGTACCCTCCCATATGAAGCCCATCATTTGGGATGAGGCGATCATGGAGCGTATGCGCCGCACCCTTGAAACGCATGATACGGTCCGCTGGCTGCCCCTTCACGACGGCACCACGTCGAATCCGAAGTCGGACAGGAAATCCTCGGTGGGCGGACTGAAGGAATGGGAGGCGCTGGTCGGCGGCGAAGTGACCCTCGACATGACCGAACTACCGGAGGATCGCGAATGGACGCCCCGGGCGAAGGAGGAGACGGGACCGTTCCAAGTGGACAAGGAGTGGCTGGCCGAACATCATATCAGCACGGCCGAGCTGGCGGCGTTGGGGCGGACGACATTGGCCGACCTTGGTGTGGACGCGTCCGCCGTGGACGCGCTGCTGGACGGTCCGGATGGACTGTCGGAACGCGCCGGCAAGTTCAATCTGATTCTACGCAACCCACGTTTGGCCCGCATGCTGGATGAGCGTGAGGATGCGGATTTGAGCGCCGAACGCGTCCTGTCGGGGCTTGGCATGCCGGTGGCGTTCGCCCTGACCGGCTTCCAGGCCGAAGAGATGATGGCCGACATGCCGGACGTGAACCCTGTTCAGGCGTGGCGACTGTCGGCCGAGTACGCGGGAGCGCCCGAACTGGGGGATGTTCTGGGCTACCACGAGTATCTGCGCTATGTGGCGCAGGTTTCGGAGAGACTTACAGCCCCATGTCCGCAAACACGTCGCCGCCATCGGCCGACGTCGGTTCGGGCTTAGCGGCCTCAAGTCCCAGCAGCCGGCCGACGTCCGTCAGGCTTTCGCGTGAGAACACATGTTCGACGGCATCCGCGTCCAATGTGATACGGGTGGATGGTGCGGCCGGCTTGCGCCATGCCACTCCATCCGGTATCTCGCCTCCGGCGAGCTTCTCGATCAGCGGGGCGATGAAGCCCGGGTCGAGAGCATCCTTGGTCGGCATCGGATGGGATTCGTAGAAGTCGTCGTATCCGCATTTCTCCAGCCATGCGCCGTATGCGGCCGGATCCTTGACCTCCCAGCATCCCTCGCCGCCCTTGGTGCGCTGGATGCGGCCGACCGGCACTCCGGCCACGCTTACCGACTCTCCGCCTTTCTCCAAACGGTCGCCCAGCGCGGCCTTCGCGCCCTTCTCCACCATGTCGGCGCGTCCCTTGATCATGTTCGCCAATGCGGCCATGGCCTTCAACGCCTCCACGCCATATCCGCTTGCGTCAAACGTCAACATCTGTCCCATACGTCAGTCCTTTCGATGGTTCGTTTGCCGCCTGATATGCGTCCCGCATAGTCCAAGCGCATGCCATTCAATCCTTTCGCCCAAGACCCGACGCCCCCCGTACGCTCCGACGGCGGACTTGTCCAAGACCAGCGCGAATCGCAGGCCGTCGACGATACGCCCCAATCAGGCGTTCCCGACGATGATTGGAGTGCCGTATGGGCCGACAACCGGACTGAGGAGGCATCGGCGAAGCCGACTTTCGACCCGGACGGCGGCATGCAGGGCGAAGAGACGCCGGCGACCGGCGACGATGATTTCGGCTGGAGTGCGGAGAATCCCAGCCAGCCCGACGGAACGCCAGAAGACAGTTGGGATGGCATGTGGGGCGGCGGACAGAACGAAGGGATGCCTGCGAAACCGATTCCCGATCAGAATGCCGGCGAAACGCCGGATGATGACGGCTGGGATGGCATGTGGGGCGATTCGACGGAACCTATGGAGCCAATCCCCGATCGGAACACCGATGATTTCGACGGACAATCCGACAATGCCCCGGATCGCGTTGATGGAACGTCGAACGATGGCGGCTGGGGTGACATATGGAACGGCGAAGAGGATGATGAACCACCATCCCAAGGCGATGACGATTTCGGCTGGTCCGTTCAGACGCCGGCAGAAAGCCACGGGTCAAACAACGAACGGGTCGATGATGATTCCAGCTGGGACGAGGAGCCTTCGAAGAATCCTTCACGCCCGTCGCATGACTGGCGTGATGACATTTCGACCGAAACAACCGCCGTGCCCGCGTTCGACTGGAACGTGGACGAGGATACGACCGACTGGGAGAAGGATGCCGAAATCGAGGAACGCAAGCCTTTTCCGTGGCGCATCGCCTTGGCGGCCATTCTCACGCTTACCATCCTGTGTGCGGGTGGCTTCGGCGCCGCATGGCTTGTCCGCCATCAGGCGGCGCAACGGGCGTACGACACGTCCTGCAGCGCGCTTGCGACGACGGGCGGCCAATGGCGCAGGTTGCTGAAAGAGGCCAAGGCGTTGGACGTGGACACGTCCAAGCTGACGTCGCCCGACCTGAAATGCGCGGCCGATGCGAACGGAACGGATGAGAAGACCGCCAAAGCGGACGGCATGGTCAAAGAACTGTCCGCCAGCGTGGATGCTGCGCTCGACGGAAAATGGGAGACGTTCAAAGCAGAGGCGGCCAAACATTCCGACCTGGACACGTCCGCGCTGACGGCAACCAAACCGAAGACGGCTGCCGATCTAGACTTGCTGGAACGCCGGTTGAAGGACATGGTGGACAAGGCCGCCAAGCAGAAAGCGGCCGAAGAGCAGAAAAAAGCCGCCGAAGAGCAGAAAAAAGCGGCCGAAGAGCAAAAGAGGGCCGCCGAAGAGCAACAAAGGGCGGCCGAACAGTCGCAGAACGCGACCGAACAGACGCCCTCATACACGCCACCGGCGTATACGTATACGCCGCCAGCGCAAACCTATACGCCACCGGCGCAAACGTACACGCCGTCAGGCAATTCGGATGCGGACATGTAACGTTAGTCCAAGGTTTTCAACAGTTCGGACAGTTGGGCGCGAACCTTATTCAACGACTCCTGGGCGCGACGCTCCGTCTCTTGGGCGGCCGTCTCACGGCGCTTGCACTCCTTGTCCGACTCGGCCGCACGACGCTCCGCATCCCGGCGAATGCCTTCGGCCTGGGTCCGGGCCTCATCGACCTTCTCCTGCGCCTTAGCCAACAGATCGCGCGCGTGGCTCTTCGCATCATCCATCAGCGCATCCGATGCGGTCTTCGCCTTCTGCCGTTCCGCATCGGCGGCCCTGCGCGCCTCATCCAGCATGGCCTGACCGGCGTCACCCAATGATTTGAACGGATTCGCGGCTCGTGCGCGGGTGGCCTGCAGCTCCTGCTCGGCGGCCTGTGCGCGGGTGCGCATCTGGGCGAACTGTTCGCTCTGCTCGGACATGAACCGGTTCGCATCCTTCAGACGCGACTCCAGCTGCGCCATCTGTTCGGCCTGCGCGTCGATGCGATCGTACAGTTGGTCGATGAACTCCTCCGTGGGGCGCGCCTTATAGCCGAATGCGCCGGACGGAGGCAGCTCGCGTTCCGCCTTCAGGCTCGTCTGGCGGGCGCGTTCGATGGATTGGATGTCGATGATGGTAGTCTCATCGCTGGTCTCATCGTTCACTGGTCTTCCTTTCTTATACGGAAACTTCCACGCCTCGTATGCGTCCGATGACGCATAGTGCGGGACATGACACAGCAGTTGGAAGAAATCAACCGTCGTCTGGCCAACATCGAACGCCAGCTTGCCATCCTGTCCACCACGTCCGAAATCACCCGCTTTCTGGACTCCCTGAACGGAGCCGAACGCATGAAGGCGCAGGTCAAAGACATTCGCGACTCGTTCGTCTACCTGACGCCGGGACAACGGATCATCATCGTACCTTTGGATCTGATCGCCGGCAGCGACGAACGTTCCACGGGCGGCGTGGATGGCTGGCAGCGAACCTCGCCGCGCATTCTGAACGCGCTGAAGCATTCGCTGAAACCCGATCAGGCCATATCCTCCACCCTGTCCAATCTGGCCCGCCGCGGCTGGCGTGTACTGGCTATGGAGTCCCGTCGACGTGACCGAATGCCTGAAGGCATGGCGGATGGAAGGCGCGGAAAGCGTAAGCCAATTGCCCGCCCGCCAAACGGTCGTGGACGTCGAGGGCGCGCGCGCCGACCGGCTGGCCGTAGCGGACACCGCATCATATCCGTGGACGAGCTGCAAGCCATGTAGCTAATCCAGCTCCCAACCGTCATCATCCAAAGAGACCTCCTCGACGACCTCCGGTTCGAGAGTCTCCCCCACCATCTGCGGCGGAGCGGGCATGAATCCGGACAGGTCGACCGGCGTTACGGCGGGCACGTCGGCCAGATTGCCGGCCAGCTCCGCGCCCGCGCCGCTCCACCAGCATTGCACCATGTCCAGGCTGCCGCCAAGCGGCTCATACAATCCGCGTCCCTTCGGCATGACGCCCGCCTGACGGAGCATCCGGTTCGCCTCCCTGACATGTCGGGCGGAAATGTTGCCCGCCGTCTCGCCCGAACCCAAAAACACGCGGCCCAGCATCTCCTTGCATGTTCCCGCATCCGGCAGCGCATCCAGACTGCCGGCCTTCAACTGCTGCGCGCCCAACAGGACGGCGATGCCCGCCGAACGCGACTGGCGCAGCAGAAGCGACAGACGCAGGCCGATGCGTTTTTTCAGCCCGTTCTCCCATTTCGTGCGAATGTTCATGTTTTCGATTTCCGGATCATCGGCCGGATTGTCCATCGGCTTCTCACCCGCACCCAGCAGACTGTTCACCTCATCGACGAACAGGAGGATCGGAGCGGGACGGCTTTCAGACGGCAGCCCCCACAAATCGCCGCCGCCATTCGCCTTGATCATGGCGACACGGCGCAGCATCTCCCGATACGCCCATTCGACCAATGCCTGACAGCCGGGCAGCGTGTCCTCGAAGCCGATCAGACGGTCGCGTATCGGCCTGAAATCGTTCGCCCCCTTGCTGGGGTCGGTGACGGCGACCTGCCAGCCGGACTCCAACGCCATGCGGGCCAACGTGACAGACACGCTCGACTTGCCTGAGCCGGTGGTGCCCGAAGCCAGCAGGTGCGGCGTCTGCCCGACATCCCATACGGCCGGCTCGCCATTGTCCAGAATGCCGAATGGCAGGCGGCGCGGATTGGACGGATCCAATATGGACATGTCGGCGGATGCGCGGTCGGGCAGCGGGTTCGCCCGCCCCAACAGCAGCCGCATGACACCCGGCTCGTCGGACGGTTCGGGCTTCATGTACCCGTATCCGGCGGCCGTCATGAAACCGGAGGTCATGCCATCCGCCTTCTCTTGGGGCAGTCCGGCCGGCAGGCGGAACGTGGCGTGGATCATGTCGCCATCCGGCCTGATGCCGACGGTCGTGACGCTTCGCCCATCCTTGGCGACCGCGCCGGCCGCAGCCCAGCATTGATCCAATTCCAGCCGTACGGCCGTCTCACGGTCGCGCGGAGACCTCCAGTCGCGCCGCTCATGGGATACGCGGTCACCCGCCCACAGGATGAGCCGCGCATCGTCCAACCATTGCCAGAGCGTTACATCCGCGCCCATCATGGCTTTCAGACGGTTCTGCGCCTTACGCGCGTCGGCGGCGGTCACGCCGCCCGTCAGCTCGACGGGCATACGCCACAGCGTCCATCCGTCCGAACGGGACATTTGGCGGGCATCGCCCACCAGCGCGGGCTTTTTCAACGTGGTGGCGAACGCGCGGGAGGCGAGTGTCTGCGCCAGCAGCCGGGAGGCGGGAGCATCACCGAATACGTGGCGTAGTTCGGTCGGAAGCCCCGAATTGCCGGATCGGGCCGCCTGAACGAAAATCATGAAGCGTTTGCGCCAGCCGGCACGGTCGCCCATGGGCAGAATGTCTGCGATGAGACTGTCTCCGAATGCGGCACGGAAGTCGGCGCCCATGTAATCGGCCACCTGGCCGCCGTCGGCGGGAATGGTCATCGGCAGTCGGGTC
>ENA-OQCU01000545-OQCU01000545.1-human-gut-metagenome-genome-assembly--contig:-NODE-545-length-16649-cov-6.604588_pt1 | contig 16649 bp, 20 predicted proteins | sample MGYA00242504_ERZ504590 | MGnify/ENA primary metagenome ERZ504590 (study PRJEB26092, sample SAMD00036318) | human gut metagenome | host: Homo sapiens | study: EMG produced TPA metagenomics assembly of... | reverse complement strand
TGCGAAAAGCAATAAGCAGTGGGTGGGGACTTGCTTGTATCAGGAGGAGTGCAAGCTCCTTCTGATAAACTGCGGAGCAGTTATTCGGTTATGAGCAAGTAGCGAAGCGGATTGCGAATATCCGCTTCGCATGTGGGAAACGAATTATGTTCGTTATGCCATGATTTTACGGAACAGATCCTTCAGATCTTCTACGCTTGCATCCTTCGGGTTGCCCGGTGCGCAGGCATCTGCGTGTGCGGAATCTGCAAGGAACTGCAGATCTTCTTCTTTGACTGCCTCGAGAACAGATGGGATTCCAACGTCTGCGGACAGCTTCTTAACAGCATCAATCGCTGCTTTTCTGTACTCTTCCTGAGTCATTTCATCTACACCTGCAACGCCCATGGCACGTGCGATTTCGCGGTATTTCTCACCGGTGCACTCCTGGTTGTATTCCATAACGATCGGAAGCATCATGGCACATGCAACACCGTGTGGGGTATCATAAACAGCACCAAGGGTGTGTGCCATGGAGTGAGCGATTCCAAGACCTACGTTGGAGAAGCCCATACCTGCGATGTACTGGCCAAGAGCCATTCCTTCGCGTCCCTCTTTGGTGTTTGCGACAGCACCGCGCAGAGATTTGGAGATGAGTTCGATGGCTTTCAGATGGAACATGTCAGTCATTTCCCATGCAGCTTTTGTGGTGTAGCCTTCGATTGCGTGAGTCAGAGCGTCCATACCGGTGGAAGCGGTCAGGCCTTTCGGCATGGAGGACATCATATCCGGGTCAACAACTGCGATGATCGGCATATCATGCGGGTCAACGCATACGAATTTACGTTTTCTTTCTACGTCGGTGATAACGTAGTTGATGGTAACCTCTGCAGCAGTACCGGCTGTAGTCGGAACGGCGATGATCGGTACACATGGAATTTTTGGTCGGTGCGGTGCCCTCAAGGCTTCTGACATCCTCAAACTCCGGGTTTGCGATGATGATACCGATGGCTTTGGAGGTATCCATAGAAGAGCCGCCGCCGATGGCGATCAGATAGTCAGCGCCAGATGCCTTGAAAGCTTCTACGCCGTGTTTTACGTTTTCGATGGTCGGGTTTGGTTTGATATCGCTGTAAAGCTCATAGTCGAGTCCGTTTGCGGTCAGAATATCGGTTACTTTGGAAGTAACGTTGAATTTAATCAGATCCGGGTCAGAGCATACGAAAGCTTTCTTGAAGCCGTGTGCCTTTGCTTCATTTGCGATCTCGGCAATAGCGCCTGCTCCGTGATAAGAGGTTGCATTTAAATTAATACGATTTGCCATGATTGAAAAACTCCCTTCTAAAATGAATGAATGGTTTTACTGAACTTGTTATTATATTAACAAATCCGGAAGGGAAAAAGAAAGTGACAGAAGAAGCGAAGTGTAACACTTTAAAAAAAATCGCCATTGTGACAAAAACAACAGAACAAAATTTGTGAAAAATAACCAGAGCGTGTCTGAAAAACCATTTCCGCAATCTGCAAGTCCCACTTTGACACGCGCTCTAAGAGAGCAGCTGCAGATTCCGGAACAGTTTTTTTAAGTCTTCCGGCATTGCTCGGACGAGAAGAGCGGCAAACTCGGAAGGTGTCAGATCCATGCCGGTAAGCACCCATTTTACGGTCATGGTGATGGAACCCTGACAGTACATCTCGAGAAGAAAATGCATTTCCGGTGAAACCGGACTGCCGCTTTTTTCGTGAATCAGATTTTCGTAGAACGCGAGAATCAGGTCGAAATCGTGCTCACGCAGAGAATTCTGCTTGTCGTAGCGGAAGGCAGCGGCGAAAAAAGCTTTTTCTTTCTGAATATAGGTAAATTTCTTTTCCAGACTGTCAAAAACGGTCGTTCCGCGACCCATATGTTCGAAGGATTTTGTCAGTAATTTATCAAAATACCAGTTGATCAGATCGTATTTGTCGAGAAAATTGCGGTAGAAGGTCTGGCGGGTAACACCACAGATTTCACAGATCTGGCGCACGGTGATCTCTTCAACGGGTGTTGTTTTCATGCACTCCTTCATGGATTCGGCAAGACGGTATTTTGTTTTTTCTCCTTTGGGAGCAGATACGGTGGAATGGATCATCCGGGCAGTTTCCTTTCGTTTCGAAAATTGTAACTATGCAGAGTTATGCATACATTATAACGCGAATCAGAAGAAATAAAAAGCCCTGAACATGTTTCCAGGATGAAAGCGAGAAACATGCCAAGGGCGTTATTGTTATTTTCTTTTGTTTACGGCCTGTCCGACACAGTAGCATACAGCGGCAACAGCCATGCCGTTGATGGAAGCGATGCCCCAGTGTAAGAGGTTCGCAACAATGGCACCGAGAATGACACCGGCAACCGCAAACCAGTCTACGGTTTTAAGCTTCGGCTGATCGGTTTCAAAGTCCTCTTTGTTCATGAAGTAGGCGAGTACCAGAATCGTGCCGACCGGCGGCAGGGTACAATTCAGAATGTTGAGCCAGCCGCAGAAGTTGTAGTACAGCCATACGGAGGCAACCGTTCCGATGATACCGGAAAGGAGAACCATCGGTTTTTTCCTCTGATGGAAGATGTTGGCAAGACCAAGACCTGCGGTGTACAGGGCGTTATCGTTTGTAGTCCAGATATTAAGACCGAGAACGAGAACAGCCAGGTAGAACAGGTTCAGGCGGACCATAACCTCGAAGATATCGTTTCCGCCGACAAAGATCGAGGAAACAGCACCGAAGAAAAACATCAGGGAATTTCCGATAAAGAAAGCCACAACCGTGGTGATGGCACCCGCTTTTCCGTTCTTTGCAAAACGTGCGAAGTTCGGGGTTGCGGTTCCGCCGGAAACGAAGGAGCCGATGACAAGACCGGCACCGCCGATGATAGTCAGCGATCCGCTGGATTTGGCAAACTGATCGATGATCGTTCCGTCGCCTCTCATTACGGCCATGACCATGGCGATCGTTCCGAGAATGGCAACACTTGGTACAGCGATATAGCTGACGATGGTCAGAGATTCAATACCAAAATAGGCAGAGGCGGTCATGCAGACGCCGGCAAGAATAACAAGTCCCCACTGTGCCGCAGTGCTTCCGCCGAGCAGCTCCTTGGAAACCGGAATTGCAAACATGGCAAGACCGACACCAAACCATCCGATCTGCGTAAAGCTGGTCATGGCTGACGGCAGATAGGAACCTTTTTCGCCAAAGGCTCTCTGGGACAAAAGATCAAGTGACAGACCGGTTTTTGCACCGACGTAGCCGAGCAGACCGGTATAAATACCAAGAATGATTCCACCAAGGATCAGTGATCCCAAAAAGCCCCAGAAATCGAGGCCGTCAGCGAGCTGCTGGCCTACCCACATGCTTGCCGAGAAGAAGGTGAAGCCAAGCTATAAACTTTTAACAGTGTAAGGGGTAGCAACCTGATTGTCAAGGGAAAAGGCGAATTTACATGATTTTCTTACAGAAGAAGGGAATGCGCCGCGAGAAAAGGAATTTTACCGGGTTTTGCCTTCTCCGGAAAAATATTCCTTTGTAAGTTCCACAACCTTGCCCGAAAGCAGGAAGAGCGCAATCAGGTTCGGGATCGCCATGAGGCCGTTGAAGGTCTCGGCAATGCTCCACATCAGGCCGAGATTTGCGGTGGCGCCAAGGATGGCAACCAGCGCATAGGCGGCCATAAAATATTTTGTGATTCTTTCGGAGAACAAAAACTCGATGCAGCGTGCACCGTAAAGTCCCCATCCGAGAATCGTGGAAAAGGCGAAGCAGCACATCGCGAACGCGGTGAGCAGCGAAACCCAGTTTCCGTATGTAAGGGTAAAACCGCTGATGGTCAGCTCTGCGCCGGCAGCCTGTCCGTAGGTGATGGAAGTACCGCTGCAGAGAATAACAAGTGCAGTTAAGGTACAAATCACGATCGTATCAGTAAATACCTCAAAGATACCAAACATACCCTGTTTGACCGGCTTTTTTGTGTCGGCACAGGCGTGTGCGATCGAACCGGTACCAAGACCTGCCTCGTTTGAGAAAATACCGCGGGACACACCTTTTTTTACACTCATAAGCATGCTTCCGACGATACCGCCTGTAACGGCGGAGGGACGGAAGGCGCCCTCAAGGATCGAAACGAAAACAGACGGAATCCGGTTGAGATTCAGTAAAATTACACCGATGGCAAGGACAATATAAAACAGAGCCATAAACGGAACGAGCTTTTCTGTTACCTGTGCGATCCGTTTGACACCGCCGAGCAGGATCAGCGCTACGAGTACCGCAATGATGATACCCTGAATCAGGTTGGAGGTCGGGATCGCGTCCTTTGAGATCACATGGTAATTCATCAGTGCGGAGTTGACTGCGGTTGTGATGGTGTTGACCTGCGTTGCATTTCCGGTTCCGAACACAGTCAGTACACCGAAAGCAGCGAAAAGATAGGCCAGAAAATGCCATTTTTTGCTGAGACCGTTTTTGATGTAATACATCGGTCCGCCGACGAGTTCCCCGTTGGCGTTTTTCTCGTGATAGAAAACAGCCAGTGTTACCTCGGCAAATTTCGTACACATGCCGAGCAGGGCGGAAACCCACATCCAGAACACGGCACCGGGTCCGCCGATAGCGATAGCGCCGGCAACACCGGCAATATTACCGGTACCGACCGTGGCGGCAAGTGCTGTACAGACCGCCTGGAACGGTGTAATTGCGCCATCGGAAGCATCTCGTTTGCGGAACATTCTTCCGAGCGTTGTGCGGATCGCATACGGGAATTTTCGAATCTGGAGAAAACGGGTGCGCAGACTCAGGTAAAGGCCGACACCGAAAATGCAGATCATAGCCGGAACACCCCAGATAAAATTGTTCACGGCATTGTTGATGGTTTCAATCAGTTGGAGCATAGATACCTCTTTCTTTTTCATAAGCAGAAGCACTTTCTTGGAAGATCAGTGCTTTCATAAAGTAACACAATGCAAAAAGTATATCATCTCAGACGAGATTTGCAAGTTTTTTTCGAGAAAAAACGCGGACCCCCAATTTTTTGCGATTCCGGAAAGATATATTTTCTCTAGCCTTATGGGTTTACCATGAGCCAGGCGGTTTTTTACGTTTTCTTCCAGTTTTTGTGAAGGAATGCAGCGAAGTATGATAGAATAGAGAAAAAACAGAAAAGAGGATTATTGCCATGTTTCAGGTAATTGATATGCACTGCGACACCATCCCGGCGCTGCAGTGGAAGGAAAAACAGGAGCATCTTGCGGATGCGGATCTTCAGATCAATCTGGATAAGCTGGAAAAGGGCGGCAGCCTCTGCCAGTGCTTTTCTTTGTTTACGTTCCTGAAGGGACTGAAAGACGAAACACCGTTTGAGCATGTGAGAAAGCTGGCTGATCTCTGGAAATCAGAGGTGGAACGGTATCCGGACCGCATTTGTCAGATCAAAACGTATGCGGATCTGATGCAGGTACAGAAGGAAGGAAAAATAGGTGCGGTGATGACCGTCGAAGAGGGTGGTGTCTACGAGGGAAGCATAGAGAAGCTGCATACACTGTATGATCTCGGTGTGCGGATTTCCACGCTGACCTGGAACTTTCCGAATGAGCTTGGATTTCCGAACCCGGCGCAGGAAGAGGGAAAGCCATATCTTCCGGATCTTGAAAACGGGCTGACATCGACCGGTATTGCCTTTGTCGAGGAGATGGAGCGGCTCGGCATAGTGATCGATTTATCACACTTAAATGATGCCGGAATCCGCGACGTTTTTGCGCATACGAGAGGTCCGGTCATTGCGTCCCATTCCAATGCGCGCGGCGCGTGCTTCCATCTGAGAAACCTTTCGGATGAAATGATTCGTCAGCTCGCAGAGCGTGGCGGCGTCACCGGTATCAATTTCTGTCCGTCGTTTCTGCGCGAGGAGGAGCCGGCAGCGAAAAAGGCATCGACGATGGATATGGTACGCCATATGAAATATCTGCGCAACGTCGGCGGTATCGATATCATCGGCCTTGGAACCGATTTTGACGGTTTCAGCGGTGAAACGGATGTGCCGGACACCGCGCATATGCAGCATCTCGCAGATGTGATGAGTCACGAAGGCTTTACAGATGAGGAGATCGAGAAGGTCTTTTCCAAGAATGTACTTCGGGTGTTTAGAGAATGCTGGAAATAAAACTACAGCTCCGGTGATGCCGCCAGAAGCTCCTTTGTATAATCATTCTGCGGATGCGCAAACAGTTCTTCCGTCTCCGCGTTCTCCACAATCCGGCCTTCTTTCATCACGAGAACCCGGTCGCACATCTGATAGATCACGTTGAGGTCATGCGAGATAAAGAGAATCGAGAGCTGAAGCTCCTCCTGAAGCTGAACCATCAGCTCCATGATCTGCTTCTGAATCGTCACATCGAGAGCGGAAACCGGTTCGTCGGCAAGGATCAGGCGTGAGCCCTGGATCAGTGCGGCCGCGATGCTGACTCTCTGGCGCTGGCCGCCGGAGAGCTCATGCGGGCGGCGTTTCAGGTGCTCTGCGGAGAGGCCGACTCTTTCGGCCATCGCAAGAACCCGTTTTTTTCGTTCTTCTTTCGGAACCTTCTGCATCCGAAGCGGTTCTTCTAAAATCCAGGAGATTTTCTTCGCCGGATTCAGGGAGGAAAACGGGTCCTGGAAAATCATCTGCGGATGGTCGACCTGCGAAATTATTTCGCCTTCATCTGGGCGGATAAATCCTAAGATCACTTTGGAGAGTGTCGATTTTCCGCATCCGCTCTCTCCGACGAGACCGAGAATTTCATTTTCATGAAGCTCGAAAGAGATATCATGAAGCACCGTTTTTCTCTGCTTTCCCTCCTGATAGGAGGCAGAAATATGGCTGACTTTCAGAATGTTGTTCGGACTGATTTCTTCCATGGGTTATTCCTCCTTTTCCGCCGGCGGAGCAGCTTTTTTGTCAGAGCCTGTCGGCCATTGAGTTGTTGAAGCGATTTTGATTCGCTTTCGCAGCGATGTTCGTCGGTTCGGAATTGCATCGAGCAGGCGGCGGGTGTAGTCTTCCTTCGGGTGGAAAAAGACATCGTCTACACTGCCGGATTCCACAATCGTCCCATGATTCATGACGATGACCCGGTCACAGAGCGAACGGATGACGCCGAGGTCGTGTGAGATAAAAAGAATCGCCGTGTGATGGCGTTCATTGATTTTTTTCAGCAGCTTTAAGATCTGCGACTGAATCGTCACATCAAGAGCTGTTGTCGGCTCGTCTGCAATCAGAAGCTTCGGTTCTGTAATAAGCGCCGCAGCGATCATCACCCTCTGGCGCTGACCGCCGGAGAGCTGGTGCGGGTATTTTTTACAAAGCTTTTCCGGGTCGGGAAGCTCGACCTCATGCATTATGGCAAGAACCTTTTCATGACGTTCTGCCGGTGTGCAGCTCTCATGAATCAGCAGTCCCTCTGTAATCTGTTCTTCGATGGTCAGAACCGGATTTAAAGAGGTCATCGGCTCCTGAAAAATCATACTGATTTCTTTTCCGCGGATGCGCTGCAGATCCTGGCTGGAAGCGTGCGCAACGGAAGAATCTTCGTAGAGAATTTCTCCGCCGGATACGGCGGAATTTTCCTTTAAAAGGTGCAGAATGGAGAGCGCCGTCTGGGTTTTGCCGGAACCGGATTCCCCGACAATGCCAAGCGTCTCACCTTCTTCTAAGGAAAAGGAGATGCCTTTTACCACTTCGGTCGGTGGCGTGGTATCGTAAAATGCAATTTTTAAGTCACGTACATCGAGAAGTGCCATATCAGTTACCGCCTTTCTTCTGTAATCCGTCGCCGAGGAGCGATACGCCAAGCGCCAGTAAAATGACGGCAAGGCCGGGGAAAACAGAGCCCCAGGGAGCAGTCATCAGATACGTCTGGGATTCTGAGAGCATCCGTCCAAGCGAGGCATCGGGCGGCTGGACACCGATGCCGAGAAAGCTCATGCCGGCCTCGGAGAGAACGGCGTTGTTGAAACCGATTGCTGCCATCGAAAGAAGGGATGGGACCGTATTTGGCAGGATATGTACAAATATGATCCGAAGATGGGAAACACCCATCAGACGGGCACTTTTGACATAGTCCATATCTTTGCGTGCGAGAAATTCGCTTCTGGTGATACGTGCAAAGCTCGGAATGAATACGATACCGAGTGCAAGGATCACATTGTATTTGCCGGGACCCAGCAGCGCGATAAATACCAGCGCCAGCAGGATTCCCGGAAAGGAAACAATGACATCGTTTATGCGCATCAGGATTTCGTCAATCCATCCGCCAAAATACCCGGTGAACGCACCGACAAGAACACCAATGGTTCCGCCGAGCAGCAGAGTAGCGAAAGCGACGAAGAAGGTTGTACCGGTTCCTTTTAAGACGCGGCTGAAAATATCGCGTCCAAAGTGATCGCAGCCGAACGGGTGCGACAGAGATGGAGCAGCAAACTTGGCTGCGCCGTTCATTGCATCCGGGTCGTACGGTGTGTAGAAAAAGCCGATCAGAAGAAACAGAAGCATAAAAGCGGTGAGAACAGCTCCGATGATCAGCGTGAGATTGCGTTTCTTTTTCATAATGAAAACCCTTTCTTTTGTCGTGGGCGGCTTCCCACGACCTTTCGGTCGCGGGAGCTGATGATCGAAAGCTCCCGTCAGTCTTTTACGCGGATACGCGGATCAATTCTGCCATACAGCAGATCTACCACGAAATTGATGATAATAATGAGGGCGGCGATCAGTACAAGGATGCCCTGAACCACGGGGTAATCGCGGTTGGAGATCGAAGTGATCAGAAGATTGCCCATGCCCGGAATCGAAAAAACCTGTTCCAGAATAATGCTGTTTGCCACAATATCTGCGATTGTCATGCCCCAGAAGGTCAGTACCGGAATCAGGGCGTTTTTCAGCACATGGTGATACATAACACGGCGTGTACTATTTCCGCGGGAATAGGCGGTGCGCACATAGTCGGCATCGAGCTGCGAGAGCACAGAGCTGCGCAGCATTTTGACAGCCATGGAACAGCGCGGAAGTGCAATGGCGGCAGACGGTGCAACAAGATAACCGATAAAACCGGAAAAATTTTCAGAAATCGGCACATAGGCGCCCGGCTGAAACCATTTGAGAATCAGACCGAAAAGATACGTGATCAGAATACCGATGAAAAATCCCGGCACAGACATGATCACCTGATTGATCGTCATGATCAGCCGGTCCAAATGGCCTCCGGCGTGCTGTGCTGTGAAAATGCCGATGGGAATCGAGACAACAAGGATCATCAGGAATGCGATAACAGTGATAGCGATGGTAATCGGAACTTTATCGCGGATCAGTTCTCCGACCGGCATCGAGTACGAATACGAGGTGCCGAGATCTCCATGAAAAAAGCCGGTTACCCACGAAGCATACCGTTCCAGAACCGGCCGATCCAGTCCCATTTCCTTTTGCAGAGCCTCAATCCGCTCCGGCGTCGCCTCCGTTCCAAGCTGCGATTTTGCCGCATCTCCGGGTATGACGGAAAAGGCAAAGAACGACAAAAAGGATACAAGAAGCAGCGTAAGAAGGAGAGAGCCGAATTTCTTTGCAATGTATTTCATGAATGGAAATTCCTCCTTGTGTAATGTAGGATACTCCGGGAATTTTTCCCGGCTTATAAAAGCAGGCACAGAAAAGCTTCGGGCGTATCGGCTGAAGGTTTTCGTGCACGTCATTTTTATTGTAGACAATGCAGGTGTAAATAGCAAGATAAAATTGGAATATCTCGAATTACAGAATAACAGGAAAAGGCCTCTTGCATAACCGGTGCGGATGATGCAAAAAGCCTTTGATAAATTGCCTTCGATAAATCCCCTGTTTAGTTTTCCATTTCCCGTCCGAGGTACGTTGCCGCTACCTGGAGGAGCTTCTTTTCCGTGTCGCCCGGCAGGGACTCCCTGTCTTTGCCGCAGAGAATGACCGAACCAATGGCATCACCGGAGGAGAGAATCGGAAAGATGAGCTCCGGCAGAGGAGTAGTATTGTCTGTGTTTTCCAAAATTGAAAAATAAGCCTTTTCACCGGGACGCGCAAGTACTGTTTTCCGGTTCAGAATCGCCTCCTCCAGCCGGCTGCTGATGGACTTGCCAAGATAATTTTTCTGTTCCGGCCCGTTTGCCGCTACAATCTGTTCCTGATCCGAAACACAAACGAGACACCCGGTCACCGTTGAAATCGATTTTGTAAACCCTGCTGCGCATTCCGCCAGCTCTTCGATCGGTGAGTATTTCTTCAGGATAATCTCACCCTCCCGTCCGGTATAAATTTCCATGGCCTGTCCCTCCCGGATCCGCATCGTGCGCCGGATTTCCTTGGGAACTACCACACGCCCCAGATCATCAATCCTTCGAACAATTCCCGTCGCTTTCATATGAAAAATTCCTCCTGTTTCCGCAATGTACTTTCCATAATTTGTGCTGTATGGGTAGTATGTGGAAAAACAGGTGGAATTATGCATGGAAAGAAGAAACGTATTTCCGCTGTTTACAGCAATTTCGGAAAAAATACAGTGGAACAGCAGTGGTTAGTCTGGTTGCTCCTTTTACAGAAGACTGCGGTCTTTTCCGAGATAGAACAAAGCGATCGTATCCGGTCCGACATGGCTTCCGGTGCAGTAATCGTAAGAAGTATTGATAAATTCACGCACCTTCACTCTTTTCTGGATTTCTTCCATCATATAAAGAGATTCCTCATAGGCATCTGCATGTGCGATTCCGACGATCTGCTTTTCCGGTTCTTCGATCGTTTCACAGAAAAGACGAATCAGCTCATTTAAAACGGCCTTGCGCCCGCGGACATTCTTGTAGGAAACAATATAGCCATCTTCACTTCCACGCAGAATTGGTTTGATTTTCAGCATATTTCCGACCACAGCGACACTTCCCTTGATTCTTCCGGTACGGGAAAGATATTTCAGATCGCCGACGGTGAAAACACCGTTCATTTTGCTAACGTAGGTTTCCAGAAGATCTGCCGCTTCGTCTACGTTCATGCCCCGATCGCGCATTTCGCTGGCATAGATGGCGAGGATGCCCTGTGCAAGAGAGGCATTCAGGGAATCGACGAGGCGGATTTTACGTTTTCCGCCGTATTCTTCAAGAAGCTCCTCTGCAGCAAGTCTTGCGGAGTTATAAGTTCCGCTGATGTTTTTGCTTAAGGAAAGATAGATGACATCCTGATCTGCCTCAAGAGCGGTGCGGAACGCATCCGCAAAATTTGCGGTGCTGATCAGTCCGGTCTTGATTTCACAGCCGGTGCGCATGGCATTGTAATATTCTTTTCCTTTTGCAAGCTCCTCTTCCGGTGACAGATCCGGGTCGAAGCAGACCAGCTCTTTTCCATTCACAAGATTGACGAAAGAAACGACATGGATATCGTATTTTTTCGCAGTAACAGCAGGCAGATTTGCCGCTGAATCAACAAAAACCTGAAACATAAATAAAATTCTCCTTTGTAGTGTAAATGTCCCCCAAAATGATGTAACTTTTGATAAGCATTGTAGCACATTGTATCACCAAAGAAGAGAGATTTCAATGGAAGATAGACAACATACTACAAAGGAGTGTGCCGACAAGTTGATTCCTGAAATCATCTGTTTTCGGAAGAAATTTGACCAGGTATCAATGCATAGTAATAATGACCAAAAACGGCAGACGTATTTTTAGTAAAAACCGCTTTTGAAATAAAATCGTTTTATCTATAAATGAGCAAGTTCGTGATTTTGCATAAAAGAAAGACACCTTGATTCTTGATGTTGTATAATGAAAGTGACGAAACAAACATTTGCAACATTTACGAAAGAAGGTGCCTCTTGCAAATACTATACATCATTCTTTATTCATATACAACCAGCTTAAGCAATTAAGGATAGAGTAAACTTACTGTCAGTTGGAGAGTTGCAGAAGATTCCCTGCTATGAACTTGACCAGATTGTTTTCTCATAGTCTACTTCTCCCACAGTGTTTTGGTAGCATTTCGTATTTGCTGAAGGTACATGAAAGTGTTCTCCTGTTAAATAATATTCTGTAAGTTATTTTCTATAGATATCCGCTGATAGTAGGTATCTATGATATCCTGTAAAGTAATCGTATTCATTTTTTCTTCGGCAGCCTTTTGAATTTCATTATAAAATCCCTGCAAAGATAACTGAATGTTAATGCCAACGCCACAATCTGGATTGGTATGAGTATCTAAATGAAGCAATGGTTTATCACCTTCAACTGCTTTATAAATATCCAGCAATGTTAATCTGATCGGCTGGTTTTGAAAGAGAAGGACGGGCATGTCCGGCTACACTTGGTCATAAGTTCCGCTTTTTTTAGTTTTAACATAAGCTGGCGTACAAAGCCGGGATTTGTATGGACACTTTCTGCAATTGAGGCACTGGAGAGGGATTTTTCCTGGTTGATAGCAATCAGAACCATCACATGAACAGTATCACTTAATTTCGTTGAATATTTCATGATAAGAAACTCCTTGTAGTATGATATAATGATCTTGTTTTCACGTTTTTGGGATGAAAATATTTCTGGTTTGTTTAAAACATCCTAAGTTCTCAACAGTTCTTTTTAATGTGTTGATAAATTGTACATTTTTTAATGCTTTGATGATTGTAAATAATATAATTACAACTATAATGGAGATTAAAGGAAAAGTCAACACAGATACTATAAATGTTCACAAAGGAGAACTTATGGAATACAAAAATCAAACAGAAAATCGTGCATTTCAGGAAATGTTGCAGGCAGCAGTAAAACGGCTGCAAAATCGTTCCGGAGAGGAGATTGCTGCAAAAAGCGGGGCTGTTTTTCATAGCAGCCGGAATGTACTTGAGATAATGAGTTTTTATGAAACGATTGAAATTCAACTTCCTGAATTCTATATTAACTCAGACATAGATGAATGGCATTATCTGACGTTGTTGCATTATCTGGATATGGCCGATGGCACAGAAGGCTCACAGAAGCTCATTACTTTTGGTAACCTGAAAGATGGATTGATACGGGGAACCAAGTTTGACCGGACTGCAGAGCAGAAACTGGAAAAGCTTTTGCAGGATAAAGATCCTGAGAAAATTCAGAAAGCATGTAAAAACCTGGGTGCAGAATTCACAGAGACAAAGGCGGATCTGTGTGCTGTTTTTCCAGTTCTGCCAAGATATCCGGTAACTTTAAAGATATGGTTTGCAGATGAAGAATTTCCTGCATCTGGCAAAATATTTCTTCAGGATCATGCCGATCATTATCTGAGTGTAGAAGATGCGGTAACAGTTGGAGAAATTTTGCTGCAAAAATTATCGGAAGCATTTTCTTCTCTCTGATCATGAATCAGAAAACTTTCCAGCCCGGATTTGATAAATCTGTCGATTACTGTCTGAATCTGTTTCCAGTCATTACAGTGATTGCGGAGCATCAGTCTGTTGATGGAAAGGCAGCCATTCATTTGAAAATAAAAAACCGATTCTGCCTGTTCAAAGGTCAGGAGGCTGTGTGACATAAGCCAGGTCACATAGCCTTCTTTTGTATTTTCTGCTATTTTTTCCAGAAGAATAGGGGCAATTGCATCATCCAGAAACAGTGCCCTGTATTGTGATTCCATCTGTATTTTCTGACAGAACGGATAGGAACAGCTTTTTTGATTTAGACAGAATAAATGATCTACAGTTGTTAACATATCCTGAGTCATATCATTAAAAATATCTGATAATACATCATGGATATCGTAGTAATGAAGATAAAAAGTGCCACGGTTGATTTCAGCATTTTTGCAGATCTCTGTAACTGTAATTTTCGTAAAACTTTTCTGCTTTAACAATTCTAAGAACGTATCTTTTATGGTTTGCCTGGTATAGCGGGTACGGCGATCTTGTTTTCTCGTTTTTTCTGACATTATATACTCCTGTATTATTTGGGATCATATGATTCCTCAACAATTTTTCTGATGTGTTGAGTAACCATACAAATCTCACAGATTGATTATTGTAATTTATATAGTAACAACTATAATGAGGTTTAAAGAAAAAGTCAACAGATTGTTCAGAATATTAGGAGGAAAAACATGGGACATGTAATTGCAGTATCAGGAAAAGGTGGCGTAGGAAAAACAACTCTTTGTGGATTGTTGATCCAGTATTTATGTGAAAGCGGAAAACGTCCGGTCCTGGCGGTGGATGCAGATGCAAATGCAAATTTAAACGAAGTGCTCGGTGTTGAGCCGGAGATCACACTTGGGGAGCTGAGAGAAGAAATTGAGCGGGCAGGCGTAGACCCACGATATCAGATTCCCTCCGGTATGACAAAACAGGCATATCTGGAAATGCGTCTTTCTGATGCGATTGCAGAAGAAGACGATTATGATTTGATGGTAATGGGACGAACCCAGGGACAGGGCTGCTATTGTTTTGTAAATGGTCTTGTGCAGACCCAGGTTCAGAAACTGCAAAGCCATTATCCATATATTGTGGTTGATAACGAAGCAGGTATGGAACATATCAGCAGAGGAATCCTGCCAATGATGGAAGTTGCGATTCTTGTAAGTGACTGTTCCAGAAGAGGTGTTCAGGCAGCCGGACGTATTGCAAAGCTGATGAAGGAGTTAAACTTTAAACCACAGAAAACTGGATTAATCGTGAATCGTGTTCCAGATGGAAAACTGGATGCCGGAACTCTGGAAGAAATCCGAAATCAGGGACTGGAATTGTTAGGGGTTGTGCCACATGATGACCAGGTATATCAGTATGACTGTGATGGAAAGCCGATCATACAGCTTCCGAAAGATTCTCCTGTAAGAAGTGCACTGGGAGAAATTGTAAAGAAGTTGGGATTGTGAGTTGGAGGATTGAAAGTTTGAAGATTGAGTAAACAGAAATATTATCTGATTTGGTATAACCAATTGCAAAGAAAGGAAAATCCTCATGAGAAATCATTGGACAGAAATAGAAAAATATTTAGAAGACCAGAAGATAGCGCAGGAACTGATTGGAGAACTGAGAGATTTTCACATGCGTTATGAGGTAGAGGATCAGGTAAAGGAACGGGTAGAAAAACCGGATATCCTATTTTATGGGAAAAAGATTCTGGAAATGTCAATAGCAGCGCTTCTTCAGGGAGATAACCTGTTACTTTCCGGTGCGAAAGCTACAGGAAAAAATGTACTATGTGAGACACTGGCATGGATATTCGGAAGACCGGAATACGACATTTCTTTTCATGTAAATACAGACAGTGCCGATCTGATCGGAACGGATACCTTTATAAATAATGAGGTTCGCCTTCGGAAAGGCCCCATCTACCAATGCGCGGAATTTGGAGGATTTGGAATCCTGGACGAAATCAATATGGCAAAAAAATGATGCGGTTTCTGTACTGCATGCCACACTGGATCATCGGCGCAGAATTGATATTCCAGGATATAACAGGATTTTACTTCATCCGGCAACACGATTTATCGGCACGATGAATTATGGTTACGCAGGTACCAGAGAGCTAAATGAAGCATTGGTTTCAAGGTTTATGGTAATTGATATGCCTGAAATGGATGAGGATAGTGTCCCTTTTTGTATTAAGACAACATTTTCCAGATGGGAAAAAAAGTGCACTGAAAGCTTTTGCAGGACTGTTTCTGGATTTGCAGATCAAAGCTTATCATGGAGAAATCTCAACAAAATCTCTTGACCTGAGAGGATTGATTCTGCTGTAAAAGCCACAAGAAGACGGACTTTCTCCAATTGATGCAATCCAGATGGGAATCATAAATAAAAGTTTTGATGTATTTGAAAAAGAGATCGTAGAAGATGTGGTTTCTACCAGAATCCCATCTTCCTGGACCGGAAAAGACATATGGGGGTAAACTTGTATGGAGGATGTCAGATGGCCGGCAGAACAACTGGAAGAACATCGTCTGGAGGTCAGCAATCGTATCAGAAATCTTTTTTTGGACAGTCAGTGGTGATTATGATATGGAATTTGAACCGGATACAGAAAAATATGTTTATTCAAAACAAACGGTTCTATATGAGGCAGTGAAGCAGGGTGCCTTTGCACGATATTTTGATCAGAAGAAACTTGGCATGTATTTGATGAAAAAATTACATTTTTCTGCTGGAGAAGATATACTTTTGCCTCTTGCTGGATTATGCATGGATGCTGCTGTGGAGCGTTTTATCATTCGAGAACGTTTGGGAACAAAGGAAATCAGAGAACAGGCGTTCAGAGAATTGGAAAAGGCCGAGGAAGAACAGGTATCAGACAAAGCTGGAACAGACCTGATTCACAGGATTAGGCTTCTGTATATAAGGCATGTTCTGAAGAACACAGACGATGAGGGAATGGATCCGCAGGCAGAGATTGCATTGTACAAGATTCTTTCTCTGAAGGATGCAGAAAATACGGAAGATGTCATAAACGTGATAGATGAGATTTATAATCATGTTTTGGATCCCTCTTTGAAAAAAGAATGGAAATCTGGAGAAGATTCTGAATTTACCGGATATGGCATTGGCCAATGACGCGTGGCAGGAATGCATGACGGATGAACAGATGGAAGACATCATTCAAAAATATCTTTCTAATATCAAAAAAAGATGATGAGTCTGGATATCAGA
>ENA-OQCU01000544-OQCU01000544.1-human-gut-metagenome-genome-assembly--contig:-NODE-544-length-16665-cov-4.300218_pt1 | contig 16665 bp, 16 predicted proteins | sample MGYA00242504_ERZ504590 | MGnify/ENA primary metagenome ERZ504590 (study PRJEB26092, sample SAMD00036318) | human gut metagenome | host: Homo sapiens | study: EMG produced TPA metagenomics assembly of... | reverse complement strand
ATTAGGCTGGATCTTATTACCGTTCTTTATTCCACATACGCATCAATTTCTTGTTGGCTTTGGAATACACCATCCGTCTTTATCAAATTGAAATAACCTATGGAATGACCGGTCTTGGCATAAGTAATCGTTCCTTTGGCATGAGGATTGAATCCCTGCCATTCATCACGACTTCCGTTTACTTCCGTCAGTTCATTCTTGATAAAGGTGGCATTGACACCTACATGATAATACAAATCGCCTACATTATTACGGTGATTCAATGAAATTTCAAATCCTTTGTTTTCTACTGTACCTGCATTTACTGTAGGATTCCCACTCAAGCCAAAACTCAAAGACTGCGGCATAGACAACAACATATCTTCTGTTTTCTGAATAAAATAATCAGCACTGACACTGAACTTATTGTTCAAGAAAGCAAAATCCAAACCCAAGTTCAAAGTCTTCGTCTTTTCCCAAGTCACATTCATGGGTGAAGTCCATTCCTTACCGGTAATGGCACCTTCCCAAAGTTCTGTGCCCATCATGTTATTCATACCTTTATAAACAACAGACTGGGTAGCATAATTGCCAATGCCGCTCAAATTACCCAGTACACCATAACTGGCACGAATTTTCAATTCATTCATGGTTTCCTTGATATTTTCAAAGAAATCTTCATTCATCACATTCCAACCCAAAGATACAGACGGGAATGTGCCCCAGCGGTTTCCATCTGCAAATTTGGAAGAACCGTCCCGACGAACAGAAGCAGACAGCATATAACGATCGGCATACGAATACATCACACGCCCAAACATAGAAATCATTGTATTGGCCCATGCGCTACCCGATGTATTTTGTGAAGAAACCGAACCGGCGTCAATCACAGAGAAACCTTCCGGGAAACCCTTACGTCCTGCACCAAAACCACGCGCATTGTTACGCTGGGCAGAATAACCCACCAAAGCAGAAACCGTATGATTGCCAAACGTATTATCATAATTGATTGTATTTTCAATCAACCAATCGTTCTCCCAGTCTGTACTTTCCGACAATTCCGCTTCATTCTTTTGTGAAGTAGAACTGAAATAATAAGGAGAACTATAGGCATAATTACGTCTTGTATATTTGTTTATACCTACATTGAATTTATATTTCAATCCTTTCAAGAACAAATCCACTTCGGCATAGCCATTCAATAAAATGTCTATCCCATGTCTTTGGTAATCATAGGCTTCTGTCCAACCTACAGGATTATCTCCTCTGGTCCATTCCGGAGCGACACCCCAAGTGCCATCTTCACCATATACATTCCACATAGGCACAGCTGTCAGAGCGGAGGTATATGAAACATCTTCATACTTCTTTTTATAGAATTTCATCATCAACGTAGTCCCCATACGCAAATGATTATTGAAAAAAGAAAAAGTATTCTTAGCACGAATGTTCCATGCCTCATAACCGGTAGTATTCACAATACCATCCTGGTTAAGATAGCTTCCCGACAGATTATAGGTCGAGGTCTTGTTTCCTCCAGATACATTCAAGCTAACCTTGCTCACCATAGCCGAGTTATAAAGTTCTTTCTGCCAGTCTGTTCCAGCACCTCCATTCCAATTCAGCAACCCTTCTGCCGAACTATAACCGGTAGCCTTTGCCAAATCGCGAAGCTGATTACCATCCATTACATCAATGTATTTGGCAACCATCTGAACGCCTGTATAGGCATCCACTGTTACACGGGCAGAAGTTTCCAAACGACCGCCTTTAGTAGTGACCAATACAACACCATTAGCAGCACGAGAACCATAAATAGCAGCAGCCGAAGCATCTTTCAACACTTCAATAGACTGAATGTCAGCGGGATCAACCATATTGATATCACCATACACACCGTCAATCACATAAAGCGGACTGGTGGCACTCAATGAACTGATACCACGGACATTAATATTCAAGCCTTCCCCCGGCTGACCGTTGGCAGCCGACACAGTAACACCGGCAACTCTTCCTTGCAAAGCAGCTGAAGCACTACGTGCAACATTTGCCTGTAACTCTTTACCGGAAACAGAAGCGACCGCACCTGTCAAATGGCTTTTCTTCACTGTACCGTAACCGATAACCACCACCTCGTCCAACAATTCACCTTCCGACAATTTCACATTAATCACACTGCGGCCATCAACCTTAACAGTTTGCTCCTGATAACCTACATAAGAGAAATTCAAAGACTGACCGGAAGCGGCCTTAATGGTATATTTGCCATCAAAATCGGTAATCACGCCATCCGTAGTTCCTACTACAACAACAGCCGCACCAATCAACGGATTATTCTCCGCATCCGTCACTGTTCCGGTAACAGTAATTTGCTGAGCATAGGCACATATACTAAGTATGCACAGCAACCATGTAAATGCAATTTGTTTCATAAATAATGTATTAGAGTTTAATTAAAAAATATTGCTGTAAAATTAACTAAAAATAGATTTCCAACACGTTATTGCTTTCGCAAACAACGGTAATGCCCCATGGATGGAAGAATAGCAGCTGAAATTAAGAATGTCTTTGTTTTCATAGTTATTTGAATTAAAAATTAACATTGCAAAGATGGCAATTCAAGCAAGCAGGAACAAATACAATTCAAGCATTAAACAATGAAATCTTATCAATATCAAAAAAAATTCTTCAAGACAATGGAAAACACATCTGAATTGAACGTGAAATATAAAATTTTTCCTACACAGTATTCTTCTAATTATCAACCAATTACTGTGAAAAAACATCCATAAAGGCTCTCAACCGGTAGGTAAGCGGCGGTATCGTTCATCAATGTACAACACAACAACCGCCACACACAAAATGACAAAACTTCAATAGATGTATTTTATCAACAGGATGCAACCGTGAAAACAGTCTTATGACTTTATTGCTTCACCTTGGTGAAGCAACCGTTTCACACAGGTGGCAACGGCACTTCACTTGAGTGAAAAGGCACGTTCAGCCGAGTGGTGCAACAAATGATGCAGTCTTCTTGCATGGAAACTCCCATCCCCTTGCACGGATACTGCCATACATATATCAAGATTACGTACCCGACATGGAAACCGATATCCGACGAACCGGCTTCTGCAAGAAAAAAACGAAAAAGCACTTCGTGGGGATACAGGAAATTCCGTCACCGCATATTACTGTTTATCAGCGCAATACAATGACGGAACAAAAAACTATTGCAGCGTAGAAATAAAAACAGAATCAATGTTACAAAGACGAACTACTCAACACAGTTCCGGTATAGGAAACCACGCTACGGGCCGGCAAGGTCAGGGTATAGACACCATCGGCAGGTTGAACAGCTTCCACCGGCTCCCATTTACGGGTGTCATCGGTGACATAGCCTTGCAAAGCACCGGAAACCTGAGCGCTTTCAAGAGCCAACGAAATAACTACTTCATGATCCGCAGGGTTGATGGCTACAACCGTGTAACCGTTGTCACCATATTTATAGCCAGACACCATATAGCCTTGTTCGAAATCATATTGCGCCGAGATGCGCTTGCTTCCTACAGGGATGTAACGGGAGAAGTTGCCGAACACCTCGCAACGCTTGGTCACTTCATAGTCCACGCGGTTCTTTTCAATGTTAATCAGCCCCTCGGTGGTTCCGCCATCCGGTATAGCACCTGCCCACCACACAATAGCGCCGGTATTGGCCTCACACAAGAAACGATGGAACTTCTTCGCCCATTTCAAGCCACTGGTCATGGTAGCATCATAACTTTCCGTAGGATCGCTGATTTCGGTCAGCCACACGGGAATTCCCTTCGATTCGGCTTTGCTGAACGGTTCAATGGCAGGATCTTTCCCGGTCACAGGATCCACATAGCCGTGTCCGGCGGCAATGACGGGAAAGTTGGTGATTTTAGGATTCAGGTTCAGAATGTCGCGCACATAATTTTTACTGCCCATGATAAAGCCCAGAATGGCAGACCACTGGGCATTCTCGCCAAAGATAATCCGGGTTTCGGGATGGGTTTGTCGCAACTTGGGACCTAAGTTATTCACAATGAACGGTCCCAGCGTAGTGGTACCGGGAAGCCAGAGGCATGAGTTCCAGCTTGCCGCATACTCGGGCTCGTTGGCAGGAGAGATGGCATAGACAGGCAGGCCTGCCGCTGTGTAGGCATCACAGAAATTGGAAAGATAGTCGGCAAAGGCCTGGTAGCTGCCGCGTTTCAAAAAACCTTGCGAGGTACTGCCGTTGCTTTTCATATAAGCCAGAGCAGACCAAACGGAAAAGATGAGTTTGTCCACACCGTATTCCTGCTTCGCTTTTTTCATGATCCACAACTGTCCGTTGCGCTGTGCGATGCCTTCGGCAACACGATTCTCATCACGGTTGAAATCAATATCGAAAAAAGGATCGTCCAAAGACAGATTGATATCCTCGTCCATATTAAACGTGGTTTCATCGTAATGGGGGAATACCTCGCCCCTGAGGATACTGAGGCGAAGCCCGTCCTGTCCGAACATCACATCCATAATCTCCTGACGCTTGCGGTGGGCATAAAGATAGTCGGACCAGCCGGCCTGCGCCACACCAAAACCATCGATGGTTTGTTCTTCGTTGTTCCACTGAAGAACTACATCGGCCCCCAAGGTACTACGTGCATCGGCCGGGATTTGTTCTGCCGGAAGAGCATCGGTAACATCGGTACAGGCACAGAGGCAAGCGGCGGAAGCTGCCACGGCAAAAAGGTAAGATAGCTTTTTCATGACACTTGTCTTTTTTAAGGTTAGTATTCAAAGTTTTACCAGGTTGTAACCCAAAGGCAAAGATGGAAATTTACCGACAGACAAACCAATACTATCCGAACATATACTTATGATATTTTATCAAAATAGAGACCGTCAATATGAGAAGCCTTGTTCTGGCTATCCGAATAAAGAAGAAAAAACTTACAAGCCGTTCGTAGTACCGCAAAAAGACACGGAACATTATTTCCAGGCATTCAAATCCTACAACATCCCCGAACTTTCAGAAAATCCGCTTTCTTTTAGTGCTGTCAAAATCAGGCAAGTCCATGAGAAAGTTCCGGCCGAACCTTTTAAATGATAGTCTTGTTCTTACGATAATTATCACGGAACTCTTTAGGAGTCACTCCTTTTTTCTTTTTAAAGATACGGTTGAAATTGGATAGATTATTAAAGCCACAATCATATCCTATTTCAGCTATTGACAAGGAAGAATCAACCAAAGCACGTGAAGCGGCCCCCAAGCGGATATCAGTAAGGAAATCGATAAAACTTTTGGAAGTATGCTGTTTGATAAAAGCGACAGAATGAGGCCTCGCTCATATTTACCATTTTAGCCACATCTGCAAGACGGATCACTTCCGAAAAATGAAAATGAACATAATCCAGCACCTTGTTCAACTTCTCGTTAGTATGCTCTTTGGAAACAGAGTTAATGGCAAACTGCCCGGTTGATAGCTCACGCATCCCTTTGTCCAATGATAATTCATGAAGAATAACAAGCAGTTTTATCAAGGAATAGAAACTATCGTTCTCGCAAGACAGCGTTTTCAACAACGGACGGACTTTTGCGATAGTCTCCCTGCTGAACACGATTCCTTTACGGGCACGGTGGAAAAGTTCCCGAATGCTGATCATCTGGTTCCTGTTCAGAATCTGGTCGGAAAGCAGATCGGAATGAAACTGAATGGTTATTTCATGGATATTCTGCGGCTTGTTGTTATAATCCCTCCAAGCATGTTCCAATTGAGGATTGGTGACCAGCACCAGTTCCTCTTCTTCTATTTCTTCTATGGAGTCTCCCACAATGCGTTGTGCGCCTTTTGCATTCTCAATATAGTTCAGTTCATATTCGGATGTATATGTATAGGAAAATTAAAATTCGATTTCTGACGCTCTATCAAATAAAGCAATCCTTGGCAGACAAAGGTGACACTTCTTTGAACAATTCTGTGTTTATCATATTTCTCTTTCACATTAGATCTGATCTTGTATAGCAAAGATAACATGAAATATGAAATCGGAAACAAAAAAGTGAACATATTTTTATACTAAACCTGCAAAAGTACCTTCTATAAAAACGTAGATAACACAATACACAAAAACGAGAACCGTGTTATCCACGTCATTTCCATGAGGTTGTTTCTATTTCAGACAAGCCTTCATTGCTTTAATGATCGCTGAGTCAAACCCTTCGTGATCCAATTCATTAATACCCTTGATAGTCATACCACCGGGCGTACACACCTTATCTATTTCCACACTGGGATGAGTATCATTATTCAATATCAAGGAAGCGGCTCCTTTCACAGACTGGGCAACCATTTTCTGTGCATCTTTCGGATAAATCCCCAATTCAATACCTGCCTGCATAGCTGCCTGAATATATTTCAAGACATATGCGATACCACATGAAGTCAAAGCCGTAGTAGCAGCCATCTGACTTTCAGGAATAAGCATAGCCAATCCTAATTCATTAAAGATATCCAGCATCAGTTGTTCTTGTTCCTTACTGGCGTTACGACTGGATATCAAAGTCATACTTTCCAACTGAGAAATAGCAGTATTGGGAATCAAACGGAATATGGTCTGTTCCGGACCTACACTCTTTACCAGCTGTTCGAAAGTTACACCACCTGCAATAGAAACCAATACTTGCCGTGGAGTCAAATGAACCACACTCAACACTTGGTCTATCAACCACGGCTTTACAGCCAGAATAACGATATCGGCATCCTTTATCGCTTTCGGATTTTCCGTTGTCACATTAATCTCCGGATAATCCGCCTGTAGAGTTTCCAGACTTCCGCTGAACGGATCGGCTACTGTTACATCACTCGCTGGAATGATAGTGCCTTGGGCAAGGCCGCGAGCAATGGCCCCTCCCATATTTCCCGCACCAATAATTGCTACTTTCATATTATTAAAGATTAAGTCTATAGCTACAAAGATAAGGGAAAAAAGGAGAAGAACGTATTATGAAAAGCTAAAAATAAAATTACTTTGAAGAAGATGAAATCAAAAAGTCTCGCCGGAACCGAAATGTTTCCTGACGAGACCTTATTTTCTTTCGCTGATTATTATCCCTCTTGAATCTCCAGCTTATACCAACACTTTACGAAAGCGTCCAATAAATTCATCAGCCTCAGCCATAGTCAGACACAAAGGCGGGAGCAGACGGATTACATTCGTACCACTGACTCCGGTAAATACTTTCTGTTCGAACAGCAGACGCTGACGCAGTTCCTTAATCGGTTCGTCAAATTCCATACCGATCATCAAACCTTCGCCACGCACCTCTTTAATCTGTGGGAATTGTTTCAATTCTTTCAGCAGATGAGCACCTACCTTGGCAGCATTCTCTACCAGATTCTCACCTTTCATAACATCCAGCACCGCGATAGCAGCAGCACAAGCCAGGTGGTTACCACCAAAAGTGGTTCCCAATTGTCCATATACGGGTTTGAATTTCGGACTGATCAGGACACCAGCCATCGGAAAACCATTGCCAATCCCCTTTGCAACCGTAATCATATCGGGACGGATACCTGCATGTTGGTGAGCAAAAAATTTACCGCTACGCCCGTAGCCGGATTGTATTTCATCCAAAACAAGTACTGCATCCACTTCTTCGCAAGCCTTACTCAGTTCTTTCAAGAATTTCACTTCCGGAACCTGAATACCGCCTACTCCTTGAATACCTTCAATAATCACCGCACAGACATCTCCTTTTGCCAATTCCGCTTTAGCTGCTTCTATATCGTTCAAAGGCAGATAAGTCACATGCCCATTGTCATTGATTGGGGCTATAATTTTCGGATTGTGGGTTACCTCCACTGCCAGTGAAGTACGTCCATGAAATGCTTTGCAAAAAGAAAGCACACGTTTGCGACCATTGTAAAAAGAAGCCAGTTTCAACGCATTTTCATTAGCTTCGGCCCCACTGTTTATCAAAAACAATTGATAATCATCATAACCCGAAAGTTTCCCTAAACGGTCTGCCACTTCCTGCTGTAGCTTGTTAACCACCGAATTGGAATAAAATCCCAACTGTGCAACCTGGTTGCTTATCATTTCCACATAATACGGATGTGCGTGACCGATAGAAATAACCGCATGACCACCATACAAATCAAGGTATTCCGTACCTTGATCATCCCATACATGACAACCTTTTCCCTTGACAATGTTTATGTCAAAAAGAGGATATACATCAAATAATTTCATAAACTCTTCTTTATTAAAAAGCAGACGGTTTCAACCTCAGCCCTACGGTTTCTTCCAGATTGAACATGAGATTCATATTATGGACCGCTTGTCCGCTTGCCCCCTTCAACAAGTTGTCAATGCAAGAGATAACCAGCAGTTTATCGCCATGCTTCTCCAAATGAATCAAACACTTGTTGGTGTTCACCACCTGCTTCAAATCTATATTTTTGTCTACAATATGAACGAAAGAATCCTCGGCATAATAGTCTTGATACATCTTCACCAGTTCTTCCAGTTCCACCTTGCATTTGACTACCAGAGTAGCAAAGATACCACGCGGGAAATCACCCCGGTAAGGAATAAAATCTATTTCAGCATTAAAGCTGTTTTGCAACTGTTTCAATGATTGCTTGATTTCGGGAACATGCTGATGAGAAAACGGTTTATAGATGCTCATATTATTATTACGCCAGCTGAAATGGCTGGTAGCACCCGGTTTCACCCCTGCCCCTGTACTTCCGGTAATGGCATTTACCATTACATCCTCGTTCAGTAACAGATGTTTGGCTAACGGCAATAAACCCAATTGAATACAAGTGGCAAAACATCCCGGATTGGCCACGTGCTTGCTATGGCAGATAGCACGACGGTTCAGTTCCGGCAAACCATAGATGAAGTCATGGTCATCACTCTTGATACGGTAGTCCATACTGAGGTCTATGATTTTCAAATCCTCGGGTACATTGTGACTATCCATAAACTTCTTTGTATCTCCATGAGCCGTACAGAAGAACAATACATCAATCTCATCCAGAGGAAGTTCGTCGGTAAAAACCAAATCCGTTTCACCATAGAGTCCCTCATGTACGTCGGTAATCTTATTGCCGGCGTTACTGCTGCTGTTTATAAACTTTATGTCTACATCAGGGTGATTAATCAGCAGACGAATCAATTCGCCCGCCGTATAACCTGCCCCACCGATAATTCCTGCTTTAATCATACTTATTAAATTTCTTCGTCCTTGTGGTTATTATAATAAACACGCAAAGGTGTAGAAGTCACTTTGATAAAGCCTTTGGCATCTTCTGCTGTCCATCCCTTCTGCATTTCACCATATTCACCGAATTTGGTCTTCACCAGGTCGTCTTTCGATTCAACACCCACAGTAGAGAATGAAAGCGGACGGAGTTCCAAGATAGCTGTACCGTTTACATTACGCTGAGATTCCTGCAACATTGCCTCAATATCGCGCATTACCGGTTCCAGATACTGACTTTCATGCAAGAACATTCCATACCAGTTGGCAACCTGGTCTTTCCAGTATTGCTGCCACTTGCTCAACGTATATTTTTCAAGGAAACGATGGGCTCCGATAATCAGCATAGGAGCAGCAGCCTCGAATCCTACACGCCCTTTGATACCGATAATGGTATCCCCAACGTGCATGTCACGGCCGATACCGTAGGGTGCACCGATCTCTTCCACTTTCTGAATAGCCTTGATAGGATCATCAAACTTCTCGTCATTAACAGCCTTCAGCTCACCTTTTTCAAATGTAAGACGAAGCTGTTCGCTTCCTTCCTTGGTCACCTGTTTCAAATAAGCACTTTCGGGCAAACCCTGCGCAGAGTCCAATATTTCCCCACCGCAGATAGAAGTTCCCCAAAGACCTACATTATAAGAATATTTCAATTTTGTAAAGTCAGCGGCAAAACCATGTTCATTCAAATAATCAATTTCCTGCTGACGGCTTAATGCCATGTCACGGGTCAATGTGATGATCTCAACCCCCGGAGCCAATACCAGAAAAGTCATATCGAAACGAATCTGGTCATTACCCGCACCAGTCGAGCCGTGTGCGATAGCGTCCGCACCTATTTCATTAGCATAACGCGCTATGGCCAACCCTTGGAAGATACGTTCAGAACTTACAGAAATAGGATAAGTACCATTACGGAGCACATTACCGAATACCATATATTTCAAGCTCTTCTCATAGTATTCCCGGGTCACATCCAATGTCACATACTTCACAGCACCCAGTTTGTAAGCGTTCTCTTCGTTCTGCTTCAGCTGCTCCTCACTGAAACCACCCGTGTTTGCACAAGCAGCATACACTTCATACCCTTTTTCCTTAGCCAGATACATTACAGTGAAAGAGGTATCAAGCCCCCCGCTGAATGCTACTACTACTTTTTCTTCTTTTCTTCCATAATGATATTATTTTAATTGAGAATTAAAAATTGAAAACTGAGAAATAAGTACATGAACGCGCAGCCATCTTTTAAATTTTTAATTCTTAATTTTTAATTTATAAATAGTGTCTTCTTCGTGCAAAGCCGGATCGTAAAGCATGGCTGTACAAATACAGAACTTACGGTTCTTTGCCACTAATATATCGTGATTGATACAGCCTTCACAACCTTTCCAAAAGGCCTCATCATCAGTCAGTTCATTGAAAGTTACAGGAACATATCCCAGTTCTGTATTCATTTTCATTACCGCCGCGCCACTGGTCAGACTGAATATCTTCGCTTTAGGCCATCGCAGACGTGCCAATCGGAACGAAGCCGCCTTTATACGCTTGGCCAAGCCCATCCCACGATAATTGGGATGCACAATCAATCCCGAAGTTGCTACATATTGCTTGTTTCCCCATGACTCAATATAGGTAAATCCTGCAAAATCCTCTCCACATAAAGCAATAATCGCCTTTCCTTCTTTCATCTTTGTAGTCACATATTCATGTGTGCGTTCTGCAATGCCTGTTCCGCGTACCTTAGCCGCCTCTCTAATAGTATCTAAAATTTTATCAACGTAAACTTCATGTGAGGCATCTGCCACCATCACATCCACTTGTTTAGCATCCATTTCCTTTTTTATCTATATTATTTTATTGTATATTCGGTATAATCAATGAAAGCGCATTCTTCACTCCCGCTCTTGTGCAGCCTTCACGAATGACAAGCATAATAGTATCATCACCAGCAATAGTTCCCATATTTCATCAAAGTTCCGGTTATCAATATCATAAGCCAAACTACTAGCATATCCGGGACGAGTCTTGATTACTGCCAGATTAGCCGAAAATTCAATGGAAATAAATCCATTATGCATCAACATCTCACTGGCCGAATGTTGCTCAGTCATACGTTTGTACATGGTATTGTTTGGCAATACATATACATAATTTCCGTTCATACTGGCTGCTTTCGCCACTTTCAACTGCTTCAAGTCACGAGACAAAGTAGCTTGGGTCAATCGGAATCCTTCTTTCGCCAATTCCTGCAACAACTCTTCCTGGCTACCTACTTCCTTGCTCGAAATAATAATCTTAATGGCATCAAGTCTGCTATTCTTGCTCTTCATACTGCATAATTATTCTGATTCGGCTGCAAAATTACAGAATATTCGGGAATATAGATACAAAAAAGGAGAATATTTTTGCGACTTTATGCATATTTTCAATAAAGCTCTTATCCATCATCCCAAGAGTAAACCAAAATCACACCAAATTCTTCTTTTCAATGCGATCTTCTTAAAAAGACGGTAATATTATGTTTTACGGCAGGTACAACCAAATCCAACAGTTATAATATCAAAAAAACAAGGACGACTTTCGGGGAATAAACTATTTTTGCATCACTATTAATTCCTTAAAATCAAAAAATAAAGGCATGGAACACACTTATTTCTTTGCGGTAGACCTGGAGCCACCAGCGGACGTACCATCTTAGGTTGCCTGGGAGAAGGCAAAATGGAGTTGAAAGAACTGACTCGTTTCCCTAACCATATTATAGAAACCGGAGGACATTGTTATTGGGATATTTATGCCTTATACAATGAAATTATCAAGGGACTGAAAGTGGTAGCCAAAGACAATCTGCCTATCCAGTCTATCGGTATTGATACTTGGGGGGTGGATTTCGTATTAGTGGGCAAAGATGGAGAGTTACTCCGCAATCCTTATTGTTATCGCGACCCTCACACAATAGGTGCACCCGAAGAATATTTTACCCATATTCCCCGTGAACGAGTATATGACATCACTGGAATTCAAATTATGAATTTCAATTCCTTGTTCCAATTGTCAACACTCCACCGCAATCATTGCTCGGCCTTGGAAGCAGCCGATAAAATACTGTTTATGCCGGATGCCTTAAGCTATATGCTGACCGGTAAAATGGTAACAGAATATACCATCGCTTCTACTTCCCAGATGTTGAATCCGCGCACCAAACGCTTCGAAAAGGAACTGCTGGATGTAGCAGATATCAAGGAAGAACAGTTCGGCCGTTTCGTTTTCCCGGGAGAGCCTATCGGAGTACTGACAGAAGAAGTGCAGAAAATCACAGGTCTGGGAGCTATTCCAGTCATTGCCGTTGCCGGTCATGACACAGGTTCAGCCGTGGCTGCCGTACCAGCACAAAACGAAAGATTCGCTTATCTGAGTTCCGGTACGTGGAGCCTGATGGGAATTGAAGTGAAAGATGCCATTATAAATAAGGAAAGCTTTGAACAGAACTTCACCAATGAAGGAGGTGTGGAAGGAACTACCCGGTTCCTGAAAAACATCTGTGGCATGTGGCTGTTGGAGCGTTGCCGCAAAGAATGGGAATCAACCAACAACTATTCTTACACAGAACTGATAGATGCCGCTCTGACAGTTCCCGCTTTCCGCAGTCTCATCAATCCCGATGCCCCCTGCTTCTCCAATCCGACATCTATGATTCAAGCCATCGGACATTATTGCAAAGAAACCAACCAACCTGTACCACAGAGTTATGGCGAAATCACCCGTTGCATATTCGACAGTCTTGCCCTGCGCTACAAACAAGTATTCGGCTATTTGCAACAAATGGCCCCGTTCCCCATCGAAAAGCTGCACATTATCGGTGGAGGCTCACGAAACAATCTGTTAAACCAGTTCACTTGCAATGCAGTGGGCGTACCTGTTATAGCAGGTCCCAGTGAAGGAACAGCTATCGGTAACATTATGTTACAGGCAAAAGCCAACGGGCTGGTAAGCGATATCGCGGCTATGCGCCAACTAATCAGCACTTCCATAGAAACCGTTTCTTTTGAGCCCCAGCAAGCAGAAGAATGGGAAGAAGCATATAAGAAGTATTTAGCTCATTATAGAGAAGATATTTAATATTCACCTTGAAATTTATTCATTAAACAAACAAATAATATCATGAAAGAAGAATTGATTAATAAAGCGTATGAGATCGCAAAAGAACGTTATGCCGCTGTAGGTGTCGACACAGAAAAAGTAATGGAAACCATGCAGAATTTCCATCTGTCACTGCATTGCTGGCAAGCAGATGATGTAACCGGCTTCGAAGTTCAGGCAGGTTCATTGACCGGTGGTATCCAGGCTACAGGTAACTATCCCGGCAAAGCCCGCAACATCGACGAACTACGTGCAGACATTCTGAAAGCAGCTTCATATATACCAGGTACTCACCGTTTGAATCTGCACGAAATTTATGGCGACTTCCAAGGAAAAGTCGTAGATCGTGACGAAGTAGAACCCGAACACTTCAAAAGCTGGATTGAATGGGGTAAGGAAAACAACATGAAACTGGATTTCAACTCTACTTCATTCTCTCATCCTAAAAGCGGTGACTTGTCTTTATCAAATCCCGATGAAGGTATCCGCAACTTCTGGATTGAGCACACCAAACGTTGTCGTGCCGTAGCCGAAGAGATGGGTAAAGCCCAGGGCGATCCTTGTATCATGAACCTGTGGGTACACGATGGCAGCAAAGACATCACTGTAAACCGCATGAAATACCGTGCTTTGTTGAAAGACTCTCTGGATCAGATTTTCGCAACAGAATATAAGAACATGAAAGACTGTATCGAATCAAAAGTATTCGGTATCGGACTGGAAAGCTATACAGTAGGTTCTAATGATTTCTATATTGGCTACGGTGCCAAGAACAACAAAATGATTACCTTGGATACCGGCCATTTCCACCCGACAGAAAGTGTTGCCGACAAAGTTTCTTCCTTGTTGTTGTATGTCCCCGAACTGATGCTGCACGTAAGCCGCCCCGTACGTTGGGACTCAGACCATGTAACCATCATGGACGACCCGACTATGGATTTATTCAGCGAAATCGTTCGTTGCAACGCCTTGGATCGTGTACACTATGGACTTGACTACTTCGATGCTTCCATCAACCGCATTGGTGCATACGTTATAGGCAGCCGCGCGGCTCAAAAATGTATGGTACGCGCTTTATTGGAACCGATTGCCAAACTGCGCGAATATGAAGCAAACGGACAAGGCTTCCAACGTCTGGCTCTGCTCGAAGAAGAAAAAGCTTTGCCTTGGAATGCTGTATGGGATATGTTCTGCTTGAAGAACAATGTACCCGTAGGCGAAGAGTTCATTGCAGAAGTAGAGAAATACGAAGCAGAAGTCACTTCGAAACGCTAATCAATATCCAACTACAAGATTGTCTTCCGTAGGGGCGGCCTCAAGTGCTGCCCCTACCGGGAACATAATTGTAGCCTAAAAGAATATAAACAATGGAAATCATTATCGGATTAATCATCATCGCCATAGGAAGTTTCTGCCAATCCAGTTCATACGTACCTATAAAAAAAGTGAAAGAATGGAGTTGGGAAAGTTTCTGGCTGCTACAAGGTGTATTTGCCTGGCTGGTATTCCCGTTATTGGGTGCGTTGCTAGGTATCCCTCAAGGAAGCAGTTTATTTGACCTTTGGGGAACAGGAGGTGCTCCGATGAGCATCTTTTATGGTATATTATGGGGAGTAGGCGGTCTCACCTTCGGTCTTTCCATGCGTTATCTGGGAGTGGCCTTAGGACAAAGTATCGCACTGGGCACCTGTGCCGGATTCGGCACACTTTTTCCCGCCATTTTTGCCGGAACCAACATGTTTGAAGGAAACGGACTTATTCTTTTACTGGGAGTATGTATCACTTTGTCGGGTATTGCCATTATAGGATATGCCGGCAGTCTTCGCGCCAAAAACATGAGCGAAGAAGAAAAACGCGCGGCAGTAAAAGATTTCGCTCTGACCAAAGGACTGTTGGTAGCCCTACTGGCAGGTGTGATGAGTGCCTGTTTCGCTTTAGGACTCGATGCCGGAACGCCCATCAAAGAAGCTGCATTGGCAGGAGGCGTAGAAGGGCTTTATGCAGGACTTCCCGTAATCTTCCTAGTAACATTGGGAGGCTTTTTGACCAATGCGGTTTACTGTCTGCAACAAAATATAGCCAACAAAACCATGAGTGATTATGCCAAAAGCAATGTATGGGGAAATAACTTGATATTCTGTGCTTTGGCAGGAGTACTGTGGTATATGCAATTCTTCGGTTTGGAAATGGGTAAAAGTTTCCTGACCGAAAGTCCTGTACTGCTAGCTTTCTCATGGTGTATATTGATGGCTTTGAATGTTACTTTCAGTAACGTATGGGGTATTTTATTAAAAGAATGGAAAGGCGTATCTACCCGGACTATCACTGTTCTGATAACCGGACTGGTAGTTCTTATCTTTTCTCTCGTATTTCCTAATTTATTTTAAAAGAATTACTATATTTGTAGCATACTGTTATTCAGAATGAAAAAGATGAATAACAATATCCTATGAACAATCAAATAAAAAAGATATGAAATCAATCTTAGACAATCGCCCTGAATTGGCCAAAGAGGTGAATAAAGTAGCCGAAGTAGCCGGATATTTGTGGCAAAAAGGATGGGCCGAACGTAACGGAGGTAATATCACCGTCAATATCACCGAATATGTAGACGATGAAATCCGTCAGATGCCCGCTATCAGCGAAGTAAAACAAATCGGTGTAACACTGCCTCACTTGAAAGGCTGTTATTTTTATTGCAAAGGAACCAATATGCGTATGCGGGATTTGGCGCGTTGGCCTATGGACAACGGTTCTGTCATCCGTATTTTAGATGATTGTGCTAGTTATGTCATTATTGCCGACAAACCGGTTCAACCTACTTCGGAAGTTCCCTCCCACCTGAGCGTACACAATTATCTCATTAGCATAGGCTCTCCTTATAAAAGCATCCGTACACACACACCCCCATCGAACTGATTGCCTTGTCTCACAACAAAAAGTTCATGGAGAAAGATGTGGCAACCAACCTGCTATGGAGCATGATTCCCGAAACAAAAGCATTCTGCCCACGTGGATTGGGCATGATTCCTTATCAGTTACCCAGTTCTGTAGAATTAGCAGATGCAACTATCAAGGAATTGGCTGATTATGATGTAGTCATGTGGGAAAAACACGGTATCTTTGCTGTTGACTGTGACGTAATGGCCGCATTCGACCAAATTGATGTTTTAAATAAATCCGCATTAATTTACATCGCTGCCAAAAAATATGGGATTTGAACCCGACGGCATGAGCCAGGAACAGATGAAAGAAATGAGTGTGGC
>ENA-OQCU01000542-OQCU01000542.1-human-gut-metagenome-genome-assembly--contig:-NODE-542-length-16693-cov-4.886032_pt1 | contig 16693 bp, 13 predicted proteins | sample MGYA00242504_ERZ504590 | MGnify/ENA primary metagenome ERZ504590 (study PRJEB26092, sample SAMD00036318) | human gut metagenome | host: Homo sapiens | study: EMG produced TPA metagenomics assembly of... | reverse complement strand
AACAGATTATGAATACTATACCTACTGTAACCAAGAACATTTTAATCATAATGTGCTGATGTTTCTGGGTACCATCGTCGCCCAAAGCTACGGCATCGACCTCGCCCAATATCTGGGATTGCATTTTTTCCTTGCCGAAGATTTCAATGCAGCACAATTGATAACATATATGTTCATGCACGCCGGATTCGCGCACATATTTTTCAACATGTTTGCTGTATGGATGTTCGGACGTATTTTAGAGCAGGTATGGGGGCCAAAACGATTTCTGTTCTACTATCTGGTGTGCGGTATAGGAGCCGGAATTATCCAGGAGGTGGTACAGTATATTCATTATGAGACAGTACTTTCCGCCTACGACAGCGTGAATACCGGCATGGCCATCATCCCGATGAAGGAATATCTCAATATGATGACTACCGTGGGAGCTTCGGGCGCAGTATACGCCATTCTGCTGGCATTCGGCATGTTGTTCCCCAACCAGCAAATGTTCATCTTCCCGCTGCCGGTTCCCATCAAGGCCAAATATTTTGTCATCGGATATGCCCTGATTGAGCTTTATGCCGGATTTGCAAACAGTGCAGGAGACAATGTGGCTCACTTCGCACATCTGGGTGGTATGGTATTCGGCTTTATCCTGATTATGTACTGGAGAAAAAAGAATAGAGGAAATGGCTACTATTATAACTGATTTGAAAGAAACCTTCCGTAGGGGGAACATTTATATCCAACTGATTTACATCAATGTAGCGGTATTCATACTTACTACGCTAACCGAAGTCATGTTCCAGTTGTTCAACCGGAGTATAGCAGGCGTATTCGAATGGTTGGAACTGCCGGCATCAGTCCTACGCTTCATCCTGCAACCATGGTCACTACTGACATATATGTTCATGCATGCAGGATTCATGCACATTCTTTTCAATATGCTGTGGCTTTACTGGTTCGGTGCACTGTTCCTGAGTTTCTTCTCTGCAAAGCATCTCCGGGGTGTATACATTCTGGGAGGAATTTGCGGCGGTCTGCTCTATATGGCCGCCTATAACATTTTCCCGTATTTCCGTCCCATGACAGACTATTCTTTCATGCTGGGCGCTTCTGCCTCTGTACTTGCCATTGTAGCCGCCACCGCCTATCGCGAGCCCAACTATCCGATACGGCTACTGCTGTTCGGAACCATCCGGCTGAAATACCTGGCACTCATCGTTATAGGCACCGATTTACTGTTCATCACCTCCAGCAATGCCGGTGGACACATCGCACATTTAGGAGGTGCGCTGGCAGGGGTATGGTTTGCCGCCAGCCTCAGCAAAGGTAGTGACCTGACCTCATGGATAAACAAATGTCTGGATACCTTAGTTTCCATCGTCAGCTTCAAACCTAGAAAGCCGAAAATGAAAGTACACTACGGTACTGGCAAACAAAAGATTATGATTACAATGTATTACCAGCAGTCGTCTGGAACCTGTTTATTTTTCGTAAAGGAGCCGAAGAGGGCGACCGCTATACGGTGGACGAAGTATGGTTCAGTTATAAAAACGGGAAATGTATTGCCGATCAGCGTCGTATGAGGAGGGAACGGGATACGGTGAAATCGAAAGACCAAAGTGATGAGTGTATTTTTGATATGCTGAGCAATTGATGAGGGCACGTTCATTTGATGTAAGTGACTATAAAGTCGGCGATAAAATATTGTTTGATATGGCTACAGGTACTAAAGTAGAGCAGCAAACATTGATTTATCGTGGCCGGAAGAATTTTTAAGGCGGAGAATGGTGTAGAAATACCGTTGTTTTGGTTTTTTTCCCATTAGTAGAGTATAAAAAAGGGAAAAGAAAAAGAGGTAATAACCTTTTATGTAACTGATGATAAAAATCCATTTGCCGGTGCGTTTGGATTTATATTTGAATTTTGGTTCGGCAAAAGCATTTCTGAGAGAGATAAATGGGGAACCGTCATCCTCTAACTTCCATTATAGAAAAGTAGCGGTTTGTCTTGATATAGTAATACCGCCGGGCCTTGGCAGATGCCGGGTCGGCGGTTGTGTTGTTGTATATTCATTATGAATGGTATGTTATTCATCGAACATGTTTGGTCCTGTCTGGGAAATAAGTTTCAAGGTCTTTCCTTCATTTAATGCAGTAAGAATAGTTTCACCCCCTTTGTTCACTTTGCATAAAGAGATTTTCGGTCCCATGATTTCGGTAATCCGTATTTCACCGATTTTGGTTTCTATATTATGTTCTTCCAGTATGCCATCTTCCACTACGTCAAAGCGTAATCCTTCTTTGATAGGATCATCATATCCCAGGTTGATATAAATGGTTTTTGCCTTGTCTCTTTTGATAGATACTACTTTCAGTATTGAACCGTATACTTTGAAGTGATTTTCAACAAAAAGTCCCATTTCGTATGGCACATTGATTAATGAATTCTCTAAAGCGCTATATTGGGTGGCATCTTTACCGGATGCTGAGCCTGTTTCTTCATAATTGCGTGTGCTGATAGTTACTCCGTCACTGGTCCGTATTAAATCAAGGCGCAGGGTGAATTTCTCTTTATAACTGTTCTCACGGCTGTGGTAACGTCTGTGGGAGCTTCCGTCATCGGTTGCTTCCCTTTGTATCAGGTTTCCTTTTAACAGGTACTCTGCTCTGAAGCGGCGTGCATCTTCCAGCGGGCTCAGACTGAGATCACTTCCAGCCGAAACGGCGTCCACTACATTGATGCGGTTGGTGTTGCGGATACCATCGATAAATGCGAGACGAATCAGGTTGATCGCCCTGTTGGGTATTTTGATCTCACTATTGAAGTCATCTACATAAATCGTATATTTTTGTCCGGATGCTTCTAAGGATATGACTGTCAAAATTATTAATAATAGGATATTACGTTTCATGGTTATACGAATTTGTAAGGTTTGTAATGTAGTTCTTTTACGAAAATACACAGTTCGCTGTTTATTTGCAAGTGAACTGCGTTAAAATAGATTTCGGGCATTGATTATTTATTGCCGGTGTTTATTTTTTCATGTTTAAGTATTTGGTATTGACAGATAATGATTATCTTGGTGCATAAATTAAAAGGTAGCTTGTATATGGGGAAGATTCAAGAGAATGATGCAAGGTTGCAGCAGCTTGTATCAATGGCACGCATAGGATGGTGGGAGGTGGACTTTGATGAAGGAGTTTACTATTGTTCTGAGTTTGTAGCCGATTTGTTAGGAATAGAAGGGAATAAGATTTCTGCTAAAGATTTCGCGAATCTGATTTGTGAGAATTATCGGGAGCGTATTTTGGAGGAATTTCGCTCTTTCCGGATGATGGAGATTTATGAGCAGGTTTTTCCGATACATTCCAAATATGGGATGATGTGGGTCAGTACCAAGGTCGGTGAGTAAGCGTATTACCAAAGAAGGTCATGTCCGCGTCATGGTATGTTGCAATGTATTTCCCGGCAATCGGATGAATATGCAGGAGCAGACGGTAGACCGGTTGAACTCTTTATTATCTCGTTTGAACGGCATTTCCAAGTCATTGCTTGATTTTTTGCATTCTGATGATATTACCTTGGTTATCAATAAGATTTTTAAAGGATGGTATTGCGCCAATTTTCAAGCAGATCGTACTTATATTTTTGAATTGGACAGGAAATTGCATACGGAAGTCTGTACCTATGAAATAGCAGTGGAGGGTATAAAAGAACGCAAGGTTTTATTATCGGAATCTTCTATTGATTATGCCTCTTGGTGGACAGGACAGATATTGGCTGGTAATCCTATCATTCCTTTTTACATTAAATTTGCTTCCTGATTCAGCCGGGGCGGATAAGCGTAGATTAGAGGAATATGGAGTGAAATCTACTATGGTGGTGCCTTTGAACTCAAAAGACGGAGTGTGGGGGTATATAGGGGTGGATATGGTGCGTGAGCACCGGAATTGGTGCAATGAGGATTATCAATGGTTTGTCTCTTTGGGTAATATTATCAGTATTTGTATGGAATTGAGACGCTCTGAATCTGAAGCCCGGCTGGAAAAGCTTATTTGCAGAATATTTATAAGAATCTTCCTGCTGGTATCGAGTTGTATGATAAGGATGGGTTTATGACAGATTTGAATGACAAGGAGATGGAAATCTTCGGTCTCCGGCATAAGGAGGATGTGATAGGATTGAATTTATTTGATAATCCTTTGCTGCCGCAGGGATTGAAAGATAAGTTGAAAGCAGGAGCACCTATTGATATGTCGTTTAATTATGATTTCGACCGTTTGGACGGCTATTATTCTACTTCTCGTACCGGTACTATCAGTTTGATCTCGAAATTCGCTCCACTTTATGATGCTTTGGGCAATCTGATAAATATATTGTTGATCAATATTGATAATACGGAAACAACAAATGCATATAGCAAAATACAGGACTTTGAGGAGTTTTTCACATTGATTGGTAACTATGCCAAAGTAGGATATGCCCATTTTAATGCCTTGAAATGTGATGGCTATGCTGTGAATAGCTGGTATCGGAATGTAGGTGAGAAAGAAGGAACTCCATTGAATGAGATTATCAAAGTGCATTCTCATTTTCATCCGGATGATCGCAGGATGATGCTTCGCTTCTTTGATCAGGTATTGATACGGGAAGCCAGCCATCTGAGGCGTGATGTGCGTATATTACGTGAAGATGGCACGTATACATGGACAAGAGTCAATGTAATGGTACGCGATTTTCGTCCGGAAGACGGGATTATTGATATGGTTTGTGTCAATTATGACATAACTGAACTGAAAGAAACGGAGCGGAAGTTGATAGCGGCAAGAGATAAAGCGGAAGAGCTGGATCGTTTGAAATCCGCTTTTCTGGCTAATATGAGTCATGAGATCCGCACTCCGCTGAATGCTATAGTGGGCTTTTCCAGCTTTTAACGGAAACGGAAGATATGAAGGACCGCAAGCAGTACATGGCTATTGTACAGGAGAATACGGAGTTGCTTCTTCAGCTTATTTCAGATATTCTTGATTTATCGAAGATGGAGTCGGGAGCTTTTGAATTTGTCAAGAGTGATACGGATGTCAATCTGCTTTGCAGTGAGATTATCCGTTCTTTACGCATGAAAGTGCCGGCCGGTGTGGAGCTGGTGTTTGAAGAATGCTTGCCCGGATGTCATGTATGGGCAGACAAGAATCGTTTGAATCAAGTCATTTCCAATTTCATTAATAACGCTTTGAAGTTCACTTTTTCGGGCAGCATAACGTTAGGATATTATAGGCAGACAGATGGGTATCTGCGGTTTTATGTTCGTGATACAGGAATGGGAATCCCGAAGAATAAGATAAAAAACAGTATTTGACCGTTTTGTGAAACTGAACAGTTTTGTTCATGGTACGGGACTTGGCTTGTCTATTTGTAAGAGTCTGGTGGAACAGATGGGTGGAACTATCGGTGTGGAGTCAGAAGAAGGAGAAGGCTCTTGCTTTTGGTTTACTTATCCTTATCAGGAAATGGCTGGTAGTATTCTGGTACCGTAGAGGGGTTTGATTAATAAAGGTTTATAGCTGTAGGGGTGAATTGAGTTCATCCGGATACATTGATTTTGTGGTATCGGGTGGGAGCATTTCACCCCTACAGTGAACCGGGATTATATGTTAGTCTAGTTTCTTCATGGCGCTGTGTACGGAACCTGCCCAATAATTGCGTAGTCCGAAACCGCGTGCTTTGCCGTTAGTCGGTGCGCTATACAGAATCTCACGGGTTTTCGTGTTGAAGAATACAATTTGATAGGTCGCTCTTGCATCAGCCTTGTTTAAAAAGGCATGGCAATCATAATCAATCCTGTTTTTTCTTCTTGAGAGAGGATGGGAAGTGTCTTGATGACTTCTTCTATCTGTTTTTTCATCCAGAGTGTATCCGCTGTTGGTCGTCATGATCTCATCGGGATTGATGGTCTTGTTGGCATCGTTTACTGCCTCCAATGAGGTTACTTCTACATTGACACCCAGTCTTTTGCCAATATCATACTTCTTCGGCTCAGTGATGAAAAGCTTGTTGATGTCATCAAAAGTATATTTGAACTGCATGGGGCCTTCTTTTGCTCCGTACACTTTGGCACGGGTAAAGTCTATGCCATAAAATGTCACGGAAGAGATGTCTTTCAATGCGTCTTTGTTTTGCCCGAAGCAAGCCATGCTGCTTACAAGGAACAATAAAACGAGTAACTGTTTCATATTAGTTCTTTTTTAAGTGTTGTTTTGCTGCTGCCAAAGGTAGAAAAATATTATCTCAAATCAATAAATTTAACTATTTTTCGACTCATGGGCGGCATTTGTATTTTCGCGATATACTCTGCCGATTCAAAATTGATACTCGGAGCCACCCGTACTTTGGAACGGAACAGGTCTTTGATTTCTTTAGCGAAGGCTTCGCTGCGGTTTTCACTTCCGATGCGGATCAGTATTTCATCCGTTCCCAGTTCATTGGTATAAACCTCTACAATGTAATTCTTGATATGGGGGATGTTATCCAGAATATCGAATAAAGCGGGTGGGTAAAGGGTCGTACCTTTATATTTTATCATTTGTCCTTTACGGCCCAGTATGGAGCTGAGACGGATGGTGTTACGTCCGCAGGCACAAGGTTCGGTATAATGGTAACAGATATCTCCGGTCTTGAAGCGGAGCAGCGGCATTCCTCTTACTCCCAAAGTCGTAATGGTCACTTCGCCTGCTTCCCCTTCTTTTACAGGTTGGTTGTTATCATCCAGAAACTCTACGATAATCAGTTCCGGCTGGAGGTGGCCACCGTGAAATTCATTACATTCGGTAAACGAGGATTGCATTTCGGTAGATGCGTAGGTGGAGTAAAGTTGCAGGGAATCCCATTTCTCGTGTATCCGTTTACCCAGTGTGTTCAGGGTGAAATCGGGATTGCGGAGTGCTTCGCCTATGCATACACATTTCTGCATGGAGCAGTGATGGTAATCAATATGGTTCTTTTCGGCAAATTCAATCAGTTTGATCAGAAAGGAAGGGACTACCATGCCGCAAGTGGGATGGATGCGCCGGATAGTGTCCCATTGCAGTTCGGGAATGCCGTTTCCCACACGGGCTACCCCCATGCCCAGCTCACGGGCTCCCATATAGTAGGCGAGGCCCGCCATGAAACGTCTGTCTATGGTGGTCATCAGTTGTAGTATATCCTGTCTGCTGCATCCGGTGGTGGTGAATGACAGATATTCGTTGTAGGCCAGCCGGTCAAGGTCCTCGGAAGTCAATACGAAAGTGACGGGGTCGCCCAAGGTTCCCGAAGTGGTGACATAGTCAATAATTTCATCGCGGCTCACGCAAATAAAATCTTCATTATGAAGTTGCAGGTCTGTCTTGGTCGTGACAGGTATTTGTTGCAAGTCTTCTATGGTTTTTATCTGTTGTATATCGATGTGATATGCTTGGAACAGATGTTGGTAGAATCGTGAATGATTCTGCAAATAAAGCAGTTCCTCAGCCAGCCGGCTTTCCTGATAGGCTTTGATTTCTTCAGGGGAGCGGAATTGTATTTCCGGATTCTTATTCATTTTAGTTGTTTATTTTATGTTCTATACGTTCTGATTCACTTCGCTTGGGGATAGGAAGCAAGAGGGCTTTCTTCCAATTGCGCAGGGCTTTGTCCTGCTGTCCTGTGGCATGATAGTAATCTCCCAGCAACTCGTACACATAAAAGAAATGAGGGTTGGCATGTTGGAAGGCATGCAGGGTCTGTTCGTCCAGCCGTTCTTTCTTTTTAATCTGCTTCCGTAGTACAGGAGCCAGTCTTTTGTAAGTCATCAGCTGTTGGTATTCCTGTTGTTGCAGGAAGGAGTCCGCAGGCACTGTCAGGTTTTCGGTATAGATTTCATGGTTGAAATCGATGGAGTCGCTGAAAATCCTGTTCAGGTCGTATGCCACGTACTTGCCGCATTGCCAGGGAGCGGTGGATACCCACATCCGTTTTTTCTCGGGTTGGAAAATGACGGAGTGATGGGCGATGAACTGGTTGATGGCCATTTCATTGGCAAGGCCCAGTTCCGCTTCTCCCACTCCTTTCCGGTTGCGCAGGATAGAGGCGGCTTTGGGGGCATCTATCGGTGCGTTTTCTTTCAGCAGTTCCTGCAAGCGGGCAAAGCGGTAGGGGCTGTCCGAAGTTTCTATGTTTTCCAGGTTCCGTTTGTCATGGCCGAAGGTTTCCGACTGGTAGTGGTTGGTACAGATGATCTGCTGCCCGTTTCCTGTGAATAAGGCTATTTTCTCCGGCGATTTCTCGATAATTGCGGCTCTGCCGTCCTTGGCCGAACCCACCAGTATGGACTCCGAGACAAATGTTTTCCGTTTCCGGGCGATAGCGTATGCTTCCTCAATGGTAGAAGCATATTGCAATATTTCCCTGGTCAGAATGGAAATAGGGGTGGCGGATGCGGCAGGCAGATCCGATTTGGCGGCATTGATGGTGACAGTCAGCCCCGTTTCATTCATGCCGGAAAGGACACCGGTCATTCCGGCCCATCCCACGGATGCGAAGCGATATCCGTTTTCGGGTTGGTAAAACGAAACGAGCTTGTTGCGTGCAAAGGCGTCACCCATGTAGAAATCGAAATTACGGCCGATGATAAGGGAAGAATCGGCACTGTTCTCACCCCAGCAGGCAAATGAACTGCATCCTACCAGCATATAGTCCTGCATGGCATGTCCCAAGTCGTGGGCGGAGTGGTAATTCAACTGACGCTCGTAGGGGGTGCCGATGAAATCATACTCATGGGTGCAGGAGAGGGAGATGCCATAAATCTCGTCCCGGTACTCTTCCGGCACATTTTTCCCCAGATTCCGGTTGAAAAGGACAATGAAGAAACGGAGGAATTTAAGATAACTTTCAGAGGGGACTATCTCTTTTATCTGATCCACAAATACTTTTTCCTGAAAATAAAGTAAGTCGGAAGTCAGTTGGCCGATGGCTTTGCCTCTTTCGTAGGCAGGTCCGCTGACTTTCAGTTCCCAAAGTCCGCTCTCACTGTGCCGCAGGTAGTTTCCGCCATACTGCCGGAGGCTGTCTTTCCGTATCACACGATCCGTTTCAGGGGTAGACGCAAATTGCGGAGTCATCATATCGGCAGATAGATAGAGATAACTCATGCCTATCATGATCGCCGCTATCAGAATCAACAGGGCCATCCCCCCGTACTTTATTGTTTTCTTCCAAATCTTATGCATTGCCTACTTTTTTTGCTAAATATTCCTGACCTACAAATTCCGAACAAGTGAGCATGGCTGTCAGCGTCACGCCCAAAGCGCCGTGTACATTCAGATTCTGCCCCGTGAGGAACAGATTCTTCAGTTTGGTGCGTGTGGAAACAAAACTGATTTGCGGATACTGGTAGTTTTTGACAATGCCGTATGCCGAACCGTCTATGGTTCCGGTATAGTCCCGATAGCTCAGCGGAGTCGTGGTATGGATCTTTTCAATGCAATGATTCCAGTGAAATCCGAACCGCCTCAGGAACTGCAAGATCTGTTCCGTCTTTTCTTCTTTGAACTGGCGGTATGCCTCGCCACGGTGTTCGGGGGTCGTATCCGTCCATTTGCTGACCTCATCCATATACATGGGGGTCAGTATGGAAACCACCTCTGTGAATTTGCTGTTGCCGCGGGGTACTTGCATGGAGATCATGCAACTGGGGGTATTCCCTTTGTGCATCTCTTTTTCATACCATACATCCTCATTGCCGTGCAGGTATATATTATGGTTCTGATAGGGGCAACAGTCTTTTTTCATCATCAGATTCAGCGTGAATATCCCGTAACTGTTTTCCAGTGACTTGATGCGAGACACAAAAGCCGGTTTGATGGAATGGTTCTTATCCAGCAGGGATAAGGTGAGTTGCGGATGCAGGTTGGATATGACGTAAGTACTTTCCAGTATCTCTTCATGGTTCACTTCCACTCCTTGTATGGCTTCATCCTTGACAAGGATACGGGTCACTTCTTTCCGGTTCAGCACCGTACCGCCGTTGGCACGTATGATATGGATTAATTCCAGACTGACTTGCATACTTCCTTCCGTGAAACGATAGGCGCTCTCCAGATAAGAGTTGTTAATCATGGCGTGTTCATAGAAGGTAGATTTATTTTTGATCCCGCCATAGAGCAGGGAGGTTGCGGCAAGTACATTCTGTAAATCCCTGTTCGTGGTAACGGATGCTATCATCCCGGCTGCTGAGGTGGCAAAGAAATCCATGCCTTCTTGGGACAGGCGGCCTTTTTTCAGGTGGTCTGTGCTGATCAGGTTTCCCACCGATCGGATAGCTGCCACATACCGTTTTAAGTTCTCCCGTTCATGGGGGAATGAGTGGCACAGGGTTTCCATGAACCGTTCATGCCCCATGGCGTAATCATAGATAGCGTCTTTATAATAAATCCGGTCGAACACTTCTTCATCCATCCGTTTGATGGATAACTTGTCCATGATACCGAAATAACGGAAATACTGATTCATGATTTGTCCTTCATCCAGACTGCCGATATAGTGAATGCCGGTATCCATCCGGTGCCCGCCGCGTTGATAAGTCTGGAAGCAGCCGCCAAACAGTTCATTCTTCTCCAGCACACAGACGTGGTAGCCCTCTTTGCTCAAGATGGCTCCGCATTCCAGACCGCCCAGTCCGCTGCCTATGATGATGATATCGTACTTACTCATGTTCCGGTTTGTTTTTTTGGAAGATATAAATCGTATTCGAGGTATATCTGTCATTAGGTAAAATCTCCAGCTGCATCCCACCTTCTTGCGCGATGCTCCTTATTTGCGCTTCGGATGTGAAACAAAGTTGTTCTGTCGTCTTGTTGAAACTGAAAATGCCGGTAGACAGCAGTTCCGTGAAACGGGTGAGGCGGTGTTTCCGGGTGTTGGCGGCATTGCCGTCCCGCACAATCAGCTTTCCTTCCGGGCGCAACTGCTCCATGCATCTGAGCAATAAGGTCCGCTGGTGCTCATAGTTCATATAATGCAGGATATCATTCAGTATGAATGCGTCACTTTCCGGCAAAGGGTATTCCAATGCATTGGCGTATACAAATTGCAGGTGGGGAGTGCGGAGCCAACCCTGTTGCGCTACTGCTATCTTGTCCTCATCATAATCAATCCCTGTAATCTCCCGTTCCTCGGAAAGTTGGGAAAGCATATAGCAAAGCGGTCCGAATCCGCAGCCGATATCTGTAATCTGTCCTTTGACAGGAACCAGTTGGTTGAATAACCTGTAGTTATCTTCCATTTTCACCTTGATGCGTATGTACCATTCCTCTACCGGTCCTTTATAGATATAGTTCTGTACCAGATTTTCGTAGAAGACGGGATTGTCCGTTGTGCTTTGTTCCCGACAGATACGGGCATATTCTTTTTTCATCCGCGCGGAGATGTTTTTGGTACGTTCCTGATAAGTGGTTCCGTACGTAGCATCGTTGGCTGGGATACGCGGTAGAATCTCTGTCAGCATGATGCCTTTCCGTACATTGAACGGCTGTGCCTTGGCTATGATCTTGCAGTTGCCGTAAAGGATGACCGGAATAATATCCAGTTGCAGTTTTTCCGACAGATAGAAAGCTCCTTTATGGAAACGCTTCATCCGTCCGTCGTAGGTACGTGTTCCTTCGGGGAAAATGGCGATGGAATATCCTTCTTTCACCTTTTGGCGCATCCGTTCCACGTAAAGCTCGTAACCGTCTCCTACGTAATAGAAATCGGCATAGCGGATAATGGCTCCGAAGAAAGGAGAGTGCCATACCCAGTGATTGGTAACCATGACCAGTTTGGGAGTCAGTGCCAATAATACCAGTATATCGATGAAAGACTGATGATTGGCTATCAGGATGGCAGGCTTTTTAAACGTTTCTCCTGTCCGGTTTATCCTTTCTTTATGTACAAATGTGGCTATATGGATCAGGCTTTTGCAGGTGACATGTATCAGTTGGCAAAGTACTTGTTTCTTATAGGCTTTGCGGATAGGAAGCAAGGTCATGACAGCTATCAGCAAGCGCAGGAACAGGCATCCGATAAAGAACAGCAGGAACAGGCCGCCGGTTCTTGCCAGTCCTGTCAATGTATAAGGAGGCAACCCTTTGGAAGCGGGTGCTGTGATGAAGAACCGGAAAAGAATGGGTTGCAGCGTGTAGGCTACCAGTACGACGGCAATCATTCCCAAAATGGAGATGAGGGAAATGGACTGCAATGCCGGATGGCGTGCGAAGACCAACGTACCCATACCTATCACGGTGGTGAAAGCGGAGAAGAAGATGGCTGTTTTGTGCGAGTTCAGCAACTGCCGTCCTGTGCGGTACTTATTCTGCAATCCGTCCATAATGAAGATGCTGAAATCATCCCCGATTCCAAAAATAAAGGTGGACAGAATGATGTTGATGATATTGAATTCAATACCCAGCATGCCCATTAACCCCACAATGATAATCCAGCTGACCAGCATCGGCAGGAAACTCATCAGAGTCAGTTCTATGCGTCCGTAGGAGATCCATAAGGCAAAGAAAATCAGAAAAGAGGAGATATAAAGAATCAGATAGAAATCCTGATTGACGGCTGATACCCATTGGCTGGCGAAATAGCCGCGGTCGAAGATAACCACCTTCTCTTTTGGTTGGAAAAGGGGGTACACCGCTTCCTTGTCGGTTTCGTTCATCCGTACCTGAGTAATCAGCATGGTCAGGGAATCGGCGGAAGTCTGCCATTCGTTCAGAAGCCGGGTAGTGATTTCATTCTGGTAGTCCAAAGGCTGGAACGGACGGTCGAGCCATTGGAAAAACGGCTCGAATGCATGTTCACGAAAATGATAACGGGCAGCCTCTGTCCGGATGGTTTCGCGTAACCGGGCTTTCTTTTCCGGAGTCCAGTAGTTGTGCCATTGTTTCAACCGTGCTTCCTGCACCTCTTCCGGTATCAGAAACTGTCCGGCAGAGGCGTAATCTTTTATTTTTCCTTCTTCTTTCAGTTGGGCGAGCAGCCGGTTCGTTTCGGCGTATTGTCCGGTAGCGTCTCCCATATCTTTGCCTGTACTGACAAAGAGAACAGTCTTTTCTTTCTTGTCAAAGAGTTCGGCCAGCTTGTTTTCCGATTGTTTCAAGTGGGCAGGCTCATAGTTCAGACTCATCATATCCTCGTTGAAACGCACGTTCTGCGAGGTGAATAAACATATTATGGTCAGCACGAGAATGCCCCCTACCAAGCCTTTGTTCTTTTCGTATGGATAAGCGTTCAGTTTCTCGATAAAGCGTAGCACCGCCCCTTGTTTTACATGCGCCTGCCCTTTCAGGAAATGCGGCAGATAGACCAGGCAAAACAGCGTGGTTCCTATCAAGGCAAGCGAGGCGAACAGACCGAAATCCCGTAACAGGTTGGAACTGGTAAAGAGGAGGCTGAAAAAGGCGCCGATGGTAGTAAAACTGCCTACGGTAAGCGGATAGGCGATTTCTTTGATTAATTGTTGTACCGATGATACATGATTCTGATGCGCCAGCATGTGTATGGAGTAGCTCAAGGCAATGCCCATTACGGCGGAGCCCGCACCTACGGCAATGGCTGAAATGCCGCCTTTGATAAAGTAGATGAGGCATAAGGCGAATAAAGCTCCGAACAGCACCGGGGTGATGATAAGCGGAATGGATTTCTTATGCTTGAATACCAGAGATATGAAGACAATGATGATAATCAGCGCGATGGAAGAAGTGACCAGCGTATCTTTCTTTATCTGTCGTGCATTGTACACTCCTACGGAAGGACCTCCGAAATATTCGGCAACCAATTGGGGATGTTCCTTTTCCGCTTTTTGCAGCTCATTTTCAATCAGCCGGATGAGTTTGTCATTTTTGCCCGTGCTTCCGGTGTTGAATACCGGGGTGATGAACATCAGCAGGGTGGAACCGTCCCGTGAGAAGATATGTTCATTAATCAGTTCGTAATTAGCTTCCAACTGGAAGTCTTGCAGATGTTTCAGCGTCTGGCTGCCCAGTCCCAACGGGTCCCGCATAATGTAGTTCTTCAAGGCGAATCCTGCCGGAGATATCAGGTTGGAATAGTTCTTCTGCATCAGGGCGGCAATGTTTCCGGCGGTAAGCAAGGTGTCCAGCCGTTGGTAGGCCTCGTCGGAAAGGAACAGGGGCAGGTTGTCGTAAACAAAATCTCCGACACTGTTGATCAGGTTTTCGTCGGCTTTTGAGAAGATCTCTTTAATCAGGGTTCCTTCCGCTTGTTGCTGTAAATCCTGTTTAATGGTTTCGGCAGCTTCAATCAGGGAATCCGCATCCGCCACACCGTCCTTGCCGGACAGCATGATCATAATTTTATCCTTTATCTTCAGATTTTCAAATACGTTGATGGCATTTTGGGAGTCCTTGGTATCCGGAAAGAAACTGGTTACGTTTTCCTCGAATCTGACTTGGGCGGCAAAAAGGGCCATAAAGAGGATGCATACGCTGAGGGACAGGTAAAACAAGACTTTATGCCTTTCAAAATAGTTATATAATCCAACAAAGAATTTAGTCATATCCGTTTTTTCTCCTACATATAGCCAGCAACACGGTGGAGATTACTCCAGACAGCAGACTGCAAGCCATTGCAAAGATAATGCTTCCTATTAAATATTGCTCTAAAACTGATTTGACATTTTCAAGAGAAAGGTCTCCGAGATGCAAATCGGGAGGATTACCCAGTACCATGCAGCCTGTCCGGTAACTGCCGTACAGCAATAGGGGAATCATGGGTGGAATACTGATATTGGCGGCGACAAGGGCAATCACTTTATTCAGTCTGAACAGATGCGCAAGAAAGAGGGTGATCAGCATCTGATAACCCCATAACGGAACGATACCCATAAAAATCCCCAGCATGATGGCGAGTACAATCTTCAGGTTGGATTCCCGTGTATTCAGCACATGGTCGGTGAAGAATCGCTTGCAGTTGCTCCATGACAGTTTGCGGAGCAGGTTACGGGGAACAATCCAAAGGCAGGTAATCAGCACCAGCACCGTGTTCAGCACACTGATACGGGTAAAATCCCGGAACGGCCGGAAATGGGATACCCGTTCTGCTTGCGGGGGATAATACACGTGGATGGGAATGTTCTTCACCGCTACATCTCCCCATGCGGCAAAGACGATGGCTTCCAACTCAAATTCGTATTTGGCGGTGTACCAGCAGCTTTGCACATTCATTTTGCGCAGAGGGTAAAGGCGGTATCCCGATTGTGTATCTTCCAGTTTCAGCCCGGTTTCCAGTCTGAACCAGAAATTAGAGAATTTATTGGCAAAGGTATTCTTGCCCGGCATATTGTCGGAGGCTAAGTTTCGGGCGCCTACCAGCAGCGTGTCGGGCTCTTTTTCAATGGCTTCGATAAAACAGGGAATATCGGAAGCGAAATGCTGTCCGTCCGAATCGATGGTGATGGCATAGCGGAAACCTTCTTTTTTTGCTTGGGAAAGACCGTGCTTTAAAGCGGTTCCTTTTCCTTTATTGACAGGATGGGTAATGGTGCGGATAGCCGGATATTGTTCCAGAATGTTGGCCGTATCATCCGTAGAGCCGTCATTGACGACAATGATATCGTCTGCATACCTGCATACCTCCTCAATGACTGCCGCCAGTGTCTTCCCGTTGTTGTAGGTGGGAATAACGACGACAATCTCCAGTTCCTTTAGTTTCTTCCGCCAAACCGATGTTGTGTTTGTACTCATCTTGTTTTTCAGTCAAACTATTCAGATACGTTTGGGATGAATGTTTTCGTACCTGAACTTATGTGGTTTCTAATGGGTGACAAAGATAGTATATTTTCGGATGCGGGCATTCTGGCGTTAATTATTTATTTGGAGATGCATTTTTAATTTTAAAGCAGGTAAACACCAACTTGTTCTCGTCGAATTGCGGATTTTCCAGATTGTTTTCGGATATATACAGTCCTTCCCTTCCCACAAAGCTCATTTTAGTATGAAATCATTGATTTCCCGGGGAATTTTGTTTCTCCGATGATTTCAAAATCCTCGTTCAGTACAATGACGGAGAATTTCCTTTCCTTTGGGTTCGTCATAGGGGCTTTCGTTGGGAGCCAGTTTGTAAGGCATCTCGGCAAATCGGTAATACACATCTCGGTATTTGTCATACATGATATGCCAATATTTCGGTGTTTCACAAAATTTCTATGATGGAATTGATTCCAGCCATGGCATTTTCCAAGTTTGGGGTTTTCATGCTTTTCAGATATCTGCTCTTGGCGTTATACCATCGGATGTGTTTCAAGTCATCTGTGACCATCAGGCTGTCATACCCGAAAAAACCGCAGATCAAACGGTTCTCTTTGTAGTTGTAATCATAACTGAATCCGTATCCTCCGTCTATGTTTTCATATTCCTCATTGAAGATAGGTGGATAGAAGATCGGAACCCATTCAAACTTACCGGTTTTTAGATTTAGTGAGGCAAATATGTGGGTTTGGGGCCAATCTTCTCTCTTCATGTTTGGTTTGAATATACCTTGATTTAAAAATATGCAAGAGTCTTTGACAAAGGCAGGTGCATTATAGTAACTACAGGAAAAAAAAATGTTGTGAATCTGCCTTCAGGGGTTTTGACTGTATAATTACGTAGTACCTCTCCTTGGTTATTTATAGTGCTGAGCCGACCTA
>ENA-OQCU01000540-OQCU01000540.1-human-gut-metagenome-genome-assembly--contig:-NODE-540-length-16705-cov-2.090119_pt1 | contig 16705 bp, 21 predicted proteins | sample MGYA00242504_ERZ504590 | MGnify/ENA primary metagenome ERZ504590 (study PRJEB26092, sample SAMD00036318) | human gut metagenome | host: Homo sapiens | study: EMG produced TPA metagenomics assembly of... | reverse complement strand
TTGTTTCCATGGAACACATTACGAAGAGTTTCCGGTGTTAAAGCACTTGATGATGTTAAATTTAATCTTCGTGCCGGTGAGGTTATGGCACTGTTAGGTGAAAATGGTGCAGGTAAATCAACGCTGATGAAAATCTTGAGTGGTGTATATTCTCTGGATCAGGGAAGTTTGAAGATATTTGGCAAAGATTATTCATCACTTACTCCGAGTTCAGCGAGAGAGGCCGGAGTTGCAATCATTCATCAGGAACTGAATATGTGTAAGGATCTTACAGTTGCGCAGAATATGTTCCTTGGACGAGAAGAACGAAAAGGTTTTGTACTAAATAACTCCAATATGGAAGATATCGCAAGAAAATATCTTGGAGAACTTGGAGTAGATATCAGTCCGGATGAGATTGTTGGAGAACTACCGGTTTCCAAACAGCAGATGATCGAGATTGCAAAAGCACTTTCAATCAATGCAAAGATCCTGATCATGGATGAGCCTACATCGGCACTTACATCCCGTGAGATCGATGAACTGTTTAATATTATCCGTAAGCTGAAAAGCCAGGGATGCGGAATCGTATATATTTCACATCGTCTGGAAGAGCTTGCACATATTACAGACAGAGTTACGATCATGCGAGATGGCCACTACATAACAGAAGGTAATTTCACAGACTTTACTATGGATGAAATCATTGCCAACATGGTTGGCCGTGAGATTAAAGAAAAATTCCCTCATGTTGAGTGCAAGAGAGGCAAGAAAGTATTCGAGGTCAAGAACCTGAACGCAGGACGTCTGGTAAGAGATATCAATTTCTCACTGTATGAAGGTGAGATCGTTGGATTTGCCGGACTTATGGGTGCCGGACGTACAGAAACAACAAGAGCTATCTTCGGTGTTGATCCGAAAGAATCAGGAACACTGATTCTGGATGGTAAAGAAATTACGATCAACAATCCGATGGATGCTATCAAAGCAGGTGTTGTACTTGCTCCGGAAGACAGAAAGAAAGACGGATTATGTACAAAACTCAGTATCCGTCATAATATTGCACTTCCAAACCTTGACCTTATCTGTGGAAAAGGCGGGGTGATCAATACAAAAATAGAAGAAGAACTCTGTGACAAGGCTGTAGCAGACCTCACGATCAAAACTCCGAATCTGGATGTTGATGCCGGAACCTTATCCGGTGGTAATCAGCAGAAGGTCGTTGTTGGTAAATGGCTGGCAAGGAATTCAAGAGTTGTAATTTTTGATGAACCTACAAGAGGTATTGACGTAGGTGCCAAGGTTGAGATTTATCAGCTGATGAATCAGCTGAAAAAGCAGGGAATCGCTGTTATGTTTGTTTCCTCCGAGATGCCGGAGGTTATGGGTGTGGCAGACAGGATTATCGTTATGTATGACGGACGTATTACCGGTGAGGTAATGGCAAAAGAAACCACACAGAATGACATTCTGAAATATGCAACATCCTTTGAGAATAAACTTGGATCTCAAAGCCAGAACAACAAGGAGGAATAATCATGAAGAAAAAAAGCGGCTTTTCAAAAATTATGGGGGCAAAGGGTGCCGGTACGGTAGTAACAGCCTTCATAGGATTAATTATTATTTATATAGCATTTGGTATTCTGAACCCGAAGGTATTTACACTTCTGAATATCCAGAACCTTCTTCGTTCAATGTCTAAATACCTGCTGATCGGTATCGGACAGAGTTTTGTAATGATCACAGGAAACGTTGACCTGTCAATCGGTTCTGTTGTTGGTATGAGTGCCATGATCTCAGCAACCATGATGACAAAGGGAATGAACCCGGTCGTAGCAATTATTGTAACAATTGTTCTTGCACTGGTTGTAGGTGTTGTAAACGGTTATCTGGTTGGTAAATTTAAACTTCCACCATTCATCGCAACACTGGGAACCATGTTCATCGCACGTGGTATTGCTTATATCGTAAATAATAACAGAAACACTGACAACATTGCATCCGGAATCGGTAAAGAAGCCGGAGACAGATTCCAGAATATTTTCTACTATGGAAAGACAGCAGGAATTTTTTAATACATTCTGGATCGCACTTATTATTTTCCTTATCTTCTGGTTTTTTCCTTGCAAGAAACCAGATCCGGACGTCACATTTTATGCAATCGGTTCTAACGTAGACGCAGCAAGACTTTCCGGCGTAGATGTAGTTAAAACAACAATGAAAGCTTACATGGTAAGTGGTTTCTGTTCTGCAATCGTTGGATTTGTACTTTGCGCACAGGCTGGTATGGGTAACATGGATGCAGGTAACATGTACGAAATGTACGGTGTTGCAGCAGGCGTTATCGGTGGTGTATCCCCACTTGGTGGATCCGGTATCCTTCTTGGAACATTCGCAGGTGCAGGTGTATGGCAGACACTTGAAAATGGTCTGAACCTGATCCATGCACAGGTTGGTTTCCAGCGTATCATCATCGGTGTGATCGTTGTTGGAGCAGTTCTTCTTGATGTAGTTGTCCGCAGCGGTAATTTCAAAAAGAAAAAAAGTAAATAACTTTAAAAAGAAATAAATTTGAATGAATCTTGATGTTACAATTTGATAAAATAACACAGGAATATAAAGCAAAGAGCTTTATAATATATTAAGGGAGGTTTATACCATGAAGAAAAAAAATTTTTGCAGCATTAATTTGTGCATCTATGATCGGATGCCTCGCAGCAACACCAGTATTAGCAGATGAGACTGTTAAGGCTGACGGAGATTACAAGATCGCAGTTATCACAATGGACTCTGTAGACCAGCATTGGGTATCTCTTAAAGAGGGCGCTGAGGAAGAAGCAAAAGCTGACGATGTTACAGTTGACTTCATGGCACCGGATGTAAAAGACGATGCAAAACAGATTGAATGTATCAACAATGCAGTAGCAGGCGGATACGATGCACTTATGGTTGCTGCTAACAGTGAAGATGCTGTTTCCGGTGCTCTTCAGGAAGCAATTGATGCAGGAATGAAACTTGTTTATGTCGACTCTCCGGCAAACGTAGAAGCAGAAGCTACATTCTCCACAGATAACAAAGCTGCTGGTAAAACAGCTGGTGAAGAAATGATCAAAGCTCTGGAAGACAAAGGTGTGAAAGACGGAAGCATTGGTATTGTTAATATCAATAACTCCACAAATACAGCTATCCAGCGTGAAGCAGGATTCAGAGAAGCATTCGAAGGAACAGATTACGAACTTCTTGAAACACAGTTCTGTGAAGGTGATGCTGCAAAAAGCTCAGACAATCGCAGAAAACTACATCACAGAAGGTGTTGTAGGTATCTATGGAACAAACGAAGGAGCATCCACAGGTGTTGGTAATGCAATCAAAGCTTCCGGAAGCGATGAAATCATCGGTGTTGGTTTTGATAAATCCGATACACTGAAAGGTCTTATCGAAGATGGATACCTTGTATGCACAATGGCTCAGAACCCGGATCTCATGGGTAGAGACGGTGTTGAGGCAGCTGTCCGCGCACTTCAGGGCGAAACCTTTGGCGGTCTTGTAACGGATACAGGTGTCTCTGTCATCAAGGCAGGCAACACTGAGGATGCAGCAGGAACAACCGACGTGACAGCAACAAAGGACTGGAAGATCGCGCTGATCACCATGGACTCCATCGACCAGCACTGGGTAACCTTAAATGAGGGCGCTCAGGCAGAGGCAAAGGCACTTGGCGTGACAGTGAGCTTCATGTCCCCGAACACAAAGGACGACGCTCAGCAGATCGAGTGTGTGAACAACGCAGTCGCAGGCGGCTATGAGGCGATCATCGTAGCAGCAAACGGCCCGGATGCGATCTCTTCCGCATTAAAGGAAGCCGCTTCCACAGGCGTGAAGATCGTGTATGTTGACTCTCCGGCAAACGTAGAGGCAGAGGCAACCTTCTCCACAGACAACGAGGCAGCTGGTAAGACAGCAGGCGATGAGATGATCAAGGCTCTCGAGGCAGCAGGCATCACATCCGGTAAGATCGGTATCGTAAACGTAAACGCAGCAACAGACTCCACAGTCAAGAGAGAAGCTGGTTTCCGTTCCGCATTTGAAGGAAAAGGCTACGAGCTTATGGAGACCCAGTACGGCGAAGGCGATGCAGCGAAGTCCCAGACCATCGCTGAAAACTACATCACACAGGGCGTTGTCGGCATCTTCGGCTGCAACGAAGGTTCCACGACTGGTACCGGTAATGCGATCAAGGCATCCGGAAAGACAGATATCGTAGGCGTTGGCTTCGATAAATCCGATGCGATCATGAACCTCATCAATGACGGATATCTCCTCTGCACAATGGCTCAGAACCCTGATGTTATGGGTAAAGAGGGCGTAAAGGCGGCAGTCAGAGCGTTAGAGGGCGAAGAACTCGGCGGCGCTGTCAGCGATACAGGTGTATCTGTTCTGAAAAAGAACTGATGTAACTGTGTACGGAACAGTTACGAACTGATAAGAATTTCAATGGTTACAGTTCGTGCAGCGCATGAATGATGGCCTGAATGAAGAAAGGTGCCGGTCAGGAAAATAAACTGGAACCGGCACGAAAATGAATTAAAATAACGGTAGCTTCCGCGCGACGGACAGTTACTGAAACATGTAACGCAATGGAACGCCGGGCCGCAAGGATCGGCGTTCCTGCATATAAGGGACAGGAGGACATTTGTATGAAACGCAGTGAGATCAACGCGGCTTTAAAAGAGATGGAACAGATGATCAGGGAGTATCGATTTTGCGATCCGCCGTTCTGTAATTTCACCCCGGAAGAGTGGAAGGAAAAAGGCCATGATTACGATGAGATCCGTGACAATATGTTAGGCTGGGATATCACAGACTACGGTCTCGGTGATTTTGATAAAGTCGGGTTCTCCCTGATCACGATACGGAACGGAAACCTGAAAATGAAGGACAAATATACAAAATCCTACGCGGAAAAACTCCTGTATATCAAAGAAGGACAGTATTCTCCGATGCACTTCCACTGGTCAAAGATGGAGGACATCATCAACCGCGGTGGCGGAAATGTGCTGATCCGTGTATATAATTCCACGAAGGATGAGGATCTTGACAAAGTGAACGATGTTCATGTCCATGTGGACGGCAGAGAGATGGTCGTTCCGGCCGGCACCCAGGTGCGCCTGACTCCCGGTGAGAGCATTTCCATCTACCCGTACATGTACCATGATTTCGAGGTGGAAGAGGGAACCGGTCCGGTCCTTTTAGGAGAAGTCAGCCAGTGCAACGACGATAACGTGGATAACCGTTTCTATGAGAAGATGGGAAGATTCCCGGAGATCGAGGAGGATGAAGCACCGTATCGTCTGCTGTGCAACGAATATCCGGAGGCAAAATAGATGGTAGATCAGAGAACACTGATGGCGGTCTGCGGTCATATGGATCAGGTCGCCGGAGTCCGCCGGATCGAATTTCAGGACGGGCGGGCGTCGGGACTCCGCTGTGCGCTTGTGGAAAACGGGCCGGTGGAGATGCCGTTAATGCTAGATAAATGCCTGGACCCGGCGTGGATCCGGTATAAAGGGATCAACTTAAGTCTCCTCACAAAACCGGGGCTTCAGGGGAGAAATCCCTATGATACTGCGGGAGACGAGGCGGTGCGCTCTATTATGGGCGGCGCGATGTTCACCTGCGGTCTTGGAAATGTCCACGGAAACCGGGTGGTGGACGGTGTGGAATATCCGGTTCACGGACGGATGCGGACAACTCCCGCGGAAAAGATCTCCATGGACGCGTTCTGGGAGAACGGGGAGTATAAGATTTTGGTGTCCGGGGAGATGCGGGAAGCGCGGATCTTCGGTGAAAATCTGGTGCTGAGAAGAACCGTGGAGACGGTTTGATGGAAAGAACGAGATCGTGTTCACGGACGAGATCGAGAACCAGGGATTTGAGGACCAGCCGCTCTGCTTTCTCTATCACTGCAATGCCGGATATCCGTTTCTGGTGCCGGGGCTGCGGGTCGTGATGCCATCGATCTTCTGCAGCCCGAGAGATGCGGACGCAAAGGCGGGCGAGGCGGACTGGAATGTGATGGATGAGCCGAGGGACCATGCGCCGGAGCAGGTATTCCAGCATGAGCTGGCAGCAGATCATAATGGAAATACGTTTGCGGCGTTTGTGAATGACGAGCTTCAGATCGGGCTCTGTATCCGTTTTGAAAAATCGGCGATCCCGTACCTGACCCAGTGGAAGAGCCTGGCATCCGGCGATTTTGCTATGGCGCTGGAGCCGACAAACTGTGGGTTTGATGGCCGCGCCGGGGCGACGGAAATTCTAAAGCCATTTGGAAAACATGTAAACCGGATCCGATTCCAGATCCTGGACGGAGAAGACGAAATTGAATTACTTGAACGTGAGTGCAGGGAGGTATTGGAATGTACGATGTGATCGCTCTTGGTGAGCTTCTGATCGATTTTGCGGCGAAGGAGACGGACTCGGACGGCTATCCGACGATGAAGGCGAATCCGGGCGGAGCGCCGGGAAATTTCCTTGCAGCATTGAATAAATATGGGGCAAAGACTGCATTCCTCGGAAAAGTCGGGGATGATGCTTTTGGCAAACTGCTGGTAAAGACGTTTGAGAAAGCCGGAATTGAGACAAAGGGGATATTGACAGATCCGTCTGTGTTTACGACACTGGCATTTGTGACTTTTTCGCCGGAAGGTGACCGTTCCTTCAGCTTCGCGAGAAAACCCGGAGCGGATACGAGACTGAGCTTTGAGGAGATCGATCTTACCATGATCGATGAGGCATCGGTTTTTCATTTCGGAACCCTGAGTCTTACCGATGATCCGGTCCGCACGGCGACGAAAAAGTGTGTGGAATATGCGAAGCGACAGGGAAAACTCATCACGTTTGATCCGAATTTAAGGCTTCCGCTCTGGGAGACGCCGGATGCGGCAAAGGAGCAGATCTTATGGGGACTTGCACATGCCGATGTTGTGAAGATCAGTGACGAGGAAGTGGAGTTCCTCTGGGGGATCACGGACGAGAAGGAGGCGGCAGAGAAGCTTCTCGACGAGTTTGGAATCCACCTCGCCATGGTCACTATGGGACCTAAGGGAGCGTATCTTGCAAATCAGAATGGCGCTGCCTATGCGAAGTGCCCCAAGGTAAAGCCCATCGATACGACGGGAGCCGGGGATATCTTCGGAGGAAGCGCGGTGTCCAGACTGTTAAAGACAGGAAAAGCGCCGGAAGAGCTCAGCACGGAAGAACTTAGATTTATCGGTCAGTTCGCCTGCACGGCGGCAAGCATCTCCACGACACAGTCGGGCGGGATCCCGAGTATTCCGGAGGAAGCGGCGGTTCTGGACCGGATGTAAAGAAAGACAAATTCGGCTTTTTATTGAAATTCTGCTGTACACATCTTCGGAATCCCGATATAATTCAAATGTCAGGGCAGCAGGTCCAGACGGGCAGGCTGCAATGACGGTATTATGAAGATCGATCGATTATCTGGAGGGTGTTATGACAGACACAAAGGACAAGAAGAGAGAAAAACTTGGAATTCTCTGCTGCACGGCGGGGGCGACGAGCTGGGGACTTTCAGGAACCTGCAGTGAGGCGCTGTTTTCCCAGTACCCGGTAGATACGACATGGGTGACGGCGGTGAGAATGACATCAGCGGGGATCATATTGCTGTTTCTTGCGTTTGCGAAGCACAGTCTGAATCTGAAAGAACTTGGAAAAGACAAAAAATGGGCTTATAGAGATCATTCTGTTTGCCATTGCGGGTCTGGCGCTCTGCCAGTACGCGTACCTCAGCGCCATCAAATGGACGAATTCCGGAACCGCAACGGTGATCCAGAATCTATCCATTGTATTTATCGCAGTCTATGTCTGCCTGACCACAAGGACAGCACCGGATAAACGGACCGTAATCTGTATTTTTCTGGCGCTGTTTGGTGTCTGGCTTCTCGCCACTGGCGGAAAGCCCGGAAACATGGAGCTCACACCGAGGGGGCTCTTCTGGGGACTCATGGCCGGAATCGGCGCGGCAAGCTACTCTCTGCTTTCCAGAGCACCGGTAAAACATCGTGGAAGTATCCCTGTGTCCGGAATGGGGATGTTCATCGGCGGGATCGCTCTGTCCCTGATCGCCCAGAGCTGGAGGATCCCGGCAAGTCTGGACGGACGGGCGATGCTCTATATGGCGGTGATCGTCCTGCTTGGGACTGTCGGTGCGTTTACGTTATTCCTTCAGGGGATCGCTCTGGTAGGCCCCGTAAAAGCGGCACTCCTGTCCTGTCTGGAACCTTTGACTGCGGCAACCTTGTCTGTCGTCTGGCTGCACTCCAGCTTTTCTCCGACGGATCTGATCGGGTTTGCGTGTATTCTTGCAACGGTAAGTGCTGGATGAGATAGAAAAAAATTACGGGCTTTTCCCGGATAGCTGTGTAGTCCTGTTATCGCGGATGTTGAGGATCAGGACAGCAGGTAGCCGGAATCATTTTACATGTTTTAACCGTATTTCCCACTTTATTTGCCAGATTTTTACTTTACAATTCCTATAAAAAAATGTTATACTGCTGTGTGCGGAAAAAGATATCTGTGCGCAGCAGTTTCCATTTTTTCGCAGAGAATATTTAAAACCAAGAAATTTTACGGAGGTGAATTGCATGGATAGTTGCGATAGTACAGGGCGAAGTACGAAATGCGGTGTGAAAAACAGACAGGCGCAGAATGCGGCTATCGGTGCGATGAGGTAATCCTCTGATAGCTGGGATTCCATATTGAGATGTCTCGAGAACACCGCAAGGGAACGACCTGTCCATCACACGCGATGTATGGTTGGACCCCGCCAGGAATGATCCTGGGCGGTGTCTTTTTGTTGCCGAAATTAGGCAATTCGATCAGGAGGCGTGAAGATACGCACAGTCCTGATGATAAGAAGTAACTGGACGGATAAAAGACAGTTACAACGGAAAAGGAGGCAGAGATGGTAAACAGAAGTTTTTAAAAGAACAACACTATGTGGAAGAACTGGTCGAGATCATCCGCAGCGGACTTCCGAAAGAGGAGCTGATCGACCGGTTATCCGATTATCATGATAACGATATCGCGGATGCCCTCACAAAGCTGACACCGGATGAGAGGCGGGAACTCTATCCGCTGATCGGCGTGGAGCGGGTTGCGGAGATCTTCGCATACTTAGATGACGCGGAGCCGTACCTGAAAGAGCTTCCGATCGAGAGCGCCGCAAAGATCGTCTCCGAGATGGACTCCGACGATGCGGTGGATGTCCTGGAAGAGATGGATGCGACGACGAAGCATAAGATCGTCGGCATGCTGGATAAGGAAGCCAGCGAGGATGTAAGACTCCTGTTCTCATACGATGAGGATGAGATCGGTAGCCGCATGACTACCAACTTTATTATGATCCACAATAACCTGACGATCCGTCAGGCGATGCGGGAACTGATCGAGCAGGCAGGGGAAAACGACAATATCTCTACGATCTATGTGATCGATGACGAGGATAAATTTTACGGTGCGATCGATCTGAAGGATCTGATCATCGCAAGAGAGTATACGGACCTTGAGGACCTGATCAGCCACTCCTATCCGTATGTCAAGGATCATGAAAAGGTTGCAGACTGTATCGAGCAGATCAAGGATTACGCCGAGGATTCCATCCCGGTACTGCAGGAAGACGGAACGATCGCCGGTATCATCACATCCCAGGATATCGTTGAGGCCGTGGATGATGAGATGGGCGAAGACTACGCGAAATTAGCCGGTTTGACTGCGGAGGAGGATCTGAACGAGAAGCTGGCGGAGAGCGTGAAAAAGAGACTTCCGTGGCTTGTCATTCTGTTATTCCTGGGCATGGTAGTATCTTCCGTTGTGGGCGCCTTTGAGTCTGTCGTTGCGGTGATCCCGATCGTCATGTGTTTCCAGTCCCTGATCCTCGACATGGCTGGAAACGTCGGAACACAGTCTCTGGCTGTTACGATCCGTGTGCTTATGGATGAGGAACTGACTGCAAAGCAGAAGCTTATGCTTGTTGTGAAAGAGATGAAGATCGGTTTCGTGAACGGACTGTTTCTTGGAGTTATGGCGTGGCTTTTCCTCGGAATCTATATCTGCGTGATCAAGGGATATCCGATCCACCATGCGCTGCTTGTCTCCGGCTGTGTCGGAATCGCACTTGTGACAGCGATGGTGATCTCCAGTATGGTCGGCACACTGATCCCGATGTTCTTTAAGAAGATCAACGTAGACCCGGCGGTTGCGTCCGGCCCGCTGATCACGACAGTGAACGACCTTGTCGCAATTGTGGTTTATTATGGACTGGCGATGCTGTTTCTGGTTGATCTGCTGCACGTGACGGGCTGATATCAGATGAAATAAAAATGTGAATAAATATAGAAAAAATGGGCGATCCTAAGGATATCAGGATGGTCCATTTTTTATGCAGCAGGAAATTTCGAGGAATTCTCTGTTACATAAAAAGACACACTCTTTTTTATTCCGGGAATTGCCGATCAATTTATGGTAACGACAACTTTTTTCAAGTGGATGTTTTGGCATACGATCCTCTTGAACTGAAAATGATGCTATGATAAAATTATGATGGTTAGTAAAAACTAACTAAAATACCGGCTGGCATTTCCTAAACATGTGCCGGTGGGTGATTTTGCAGGTGGACAGATCAATCGATCACGTCGTTTTTCCGGTTTGATCCGGGTGGGAGAGTAATTGGCGTTGATACTCGAAAGGAGCTTATGATGATGAATTATCTGGAAATTGAGAAAGTCATTGGAAGAGAGATCTTAGATTCCCGTGGAAATCCCACGGTTGAGGCGGAAGTATATCTGGCAGACGGAACCATCGGGAGAGGAACCGCGCCGAGTGGTGCATCTACCGGCGAGTTCGAGGCGCTGGAATTAAGAGACGGAGATCAGGCACGTTATGGCGGAAAAGGTGTGACAAAGGCTGTTGAAAATATCAATACAATTATTAATGAGACCCTGACAGGCCTGGACGCGTCCGATATTTATGCAGTTGACCGCGCGATGATCAAGGCTGACGGAACAAAGGACAAGTCAAAACTTGGAGCGAATGCGATCCTTGCGGTATCTATCGCCTGCGCGCGTGCCGCAGCCATCTCCTTGGATATTCCGTTATACAGATTCCTCGGTGGAATAGGTGGAAACCGTCTTCCGGTTCCGATGATGAACATTATCAACGGCGGCTGCCATGCACTTTCCTCCGGTCTTGATGTTCAGGAATTTATGATCATGCCGGTCGGAGCTCCGTCCTTCAAGGAGTGCTTAAGATGGTGCGCAGAAGTGTTCCATGCACTGGCTGCGATCTTAAAAGAACGCGGACTTGCAACCTCCGTTGGAGATGAGGGTGGCTTTGCTCCGGCATTGAAGTCTGATGAGGAAGCGATCGAGACGATCCTCGAGGCAGTAAAGAAAGCCGGATATGAGCCGGGCCGTGACTTCAGGATCGCTATGGACGCGGCGTCCTCTGAGTGGAAGACAGGAAAAACCGGCGAGTACAAGCTCCCCAAGGCAGGAACTGTCTATACTTCCGAGCAGCTCATCGAGCACTGGAAAAAGCTTGTTGAGAAATATCCGATCATTTCCATCGAGGATGCCCTTGATGAGGAAGACTGGGAAGGCTGGAAGAAGCTGACTGCAGAGCTGGGACAGAAGGTACAGCTAGTCGGTGACGACCTCTTTGTAACAAATACAGAGAGACTTTCCAAGGGAATCAAGCTCGGCTGCGCAAACTCTATCCTGATCAAACTGAACCAGATCGGTTCTGTATCCGAGACCCTGGAGGCGATCAAGATGGCACACCGTGCCGGCTACACAGCAATTTCCTCCCACCGCTCCGGCGAGACCGCAGATACGACCATCGCAGATCTCGCTGTTGCCCTCAACACCTGCCAGATCAAGACGGGTGCCCCGTCCAGATCCGAGCGTGTCGCGAAGTATAACCAGCTTCTCAGAATCGAGGAAGAGCTCGGAGAGAATGGGGTATATCCGGGAATGGATGCGTTTCATGTAAACTAAGACAGATTTATAATATAAAATAGATATTCTCCAACTAAAACTTAAGATATGATTGCACGAAGAGATCCCCGACGGCTGATGAGGCTATTGGGGGTCTTTTTATGGTCTGATCCATTGTATTATTGAAAGAATAAACGCTCTGCGAGGGTGCGCGGTGATTCGGACAAGAACATGTCAGCTTCGCTGACCAGAATCACGCGGCAAGTCTCTAATGGTCCGATAGGGCTATTGGAGACTTTTATGATATCCGCTGCTGCCAAAAAAGACACAATTCTTCTAAAAAATTAACACAATAATTTTCACAGGCTTTTCACAAAAGTTTCCTAATCTATAAAATAGACAGTGACGATGTGTTATAAATGGAAAGGAAACGGAGAGAAACGGTTATGATGAAGGTTGGAAGGCGGATCGGGTTATTTTTGGCGGCGGCGCTTATACTTTCCGGATGCAGCAACAGTGCGGCAGAAATCGGGAGCAGCGCGGCGCAGACGGAAGCAGAGACAAGTCAGGCGGAGACGGAGCGTGCCGGGGAGACGGCGGTGACATCGCTGCCGCAGATCGACTCCACGAAATGGCAGTATAATTCTGATGATAAGATATACTGGCAGACAGGAATCTCCTACTGTGAGAATCCGGCAGATGAAAATTATGAGACACTTGGAGTCTTTATTCCGGCGGCATACATGAACGCGAAGGACAACGGGGACGGAACATTCACCTGTGAGATTAATAACCAGGCGGCTGTCCAAGGATATACGGCGGACTCTGCGCCCATCGTGATTCCGGTCAATACGCCTGGATATTCCGCAATGGAAGCGCCGACAGACTATGTGACAGATTCCGTATCTTACACGAGCGCCGGATTTATCTATGTGGCAGCAGGCTGTCGCGGACGCGACGCAGGCGCACCGGCGGGAGTGACAGATCTGAAGGCTGCGATCCGGTATATCCGGTATAATGACGGTGTGATCCCGGGAGATGTGGACAGGGTATTTTCCTTCGGCATGAGTGGCGGAGGAGCCCAGAGCGCACTTTTGGGAGCAACCGGTGACAGCGAAGAGTATGAGCCATATCTGACAGCCATCGGCGCGGTCTCCGGTGTCAGTGATGCAGTGACCGGTTCCATGTGCTGGTGCCCGATCACGGAACTCGATTACGCGGATGAGGCGTATGAGTGGAATCTTGGGAGCACAAGAACGGACCTTACGGAGCAGGAACAGACGCTGTCAAACGGAATGGCAGAGGCATTTGCGCAGTATATCAATGATCTTGGGCTCAAGGATTCTTCGGGAAATGTGCTGACATTGACGGAGTCTGAAGAGGGAATCTATCAGTCTGGCACATATTATGAGTATCTGAAAGGTGTGGTGGAGACATCACTGAATAATTTCCTGGAAGATACCACGTTTCCGTATACGGTGGAGACGAAAAAATGGTCCGCGGGGCGGCGGAGAACGACCGGACGGCCAGAAACCGGACGGAGCGCCGCAGGGAGAAAATAGTGGTCAGAAGCCGGATGGAGCACCGCAGGACGGAAAACGGAATGCCTGATGACATGCAGAAAGACGGTCAGAAGGATGGACGACCGGACGGAGATGCAGCTTCGGATAAAGGAAACGGCGCTCCTGATTTCTACGCCATGGACGGAGTAGACCGCAATCTCTCCACAGGCGGCGTGACACTCTCCGGTACCTACGAAACTGCCCAGGACTACATCGATGCCCTGAATGCGGACGGTACATGGGTCAACTATGACAGCGCAACCAACACGGCGACGATCACCAGCATCGCGGATTTCACGAACGCATGCAAGCGTGCCTCCAAAGGAATCGGTGCGTTTGACGCCCTGGATGAGAGTCAGGCAGAAAACACTTTATTCGGATATGGCGATGGAACGACATCCCACTTTGATGCCACACTGGCAGCCCTCTTAAAGGACGACGAGACCTACGGCGCGGCATTCACAGAGGCGATGGAAAACGACCGATTCACAGGGAAATACTGTAACTGAGCGTGGAAATATGTATAAGTCCCAATGTACTATCTGTCCAGCTATTACGACGGTTACCAGAAATCCACCGTTGCCGACTACTGGCGCAATCCGCACCGGAATCGCCCAGAGCGACACTTCTCTCACAACAGAAGTAAATCTAGGCGTTGGCGTTGAAAAATTATGGCTGCAGAATGTGGATTTTGGCGACAAATCTTGGGGGGAAGGCCATACGATGGCAGAGAGCACTGGGGACTCTGTGACGAACTTTATTGAGTGGGTTAATAAGTGTCTGAAATAAAAATCTTAGATTAGGATATGATCAAAAAGGCCGATATGTCAAACCACTGTGATGGAAAGAGATATCGGTCTTTTATGTTCGCAGACGTACATCAGGCAGACGCTGCCAGTAGTAGGTTGTGCAGGTGGTTATTCAAGTCGAACGTCCGTGAGACTTGGCGCGTGATTCTGGTCAGCAAAGCTGACATATTCCATACAGAATCACTGCGCATCCTCACGGGGCGTTTATCTCAGTCGGAGACCTAACTCCCATTGAGACAAATTTGCTATTACTCACCACCTAAAGAGGTGGGAGTCTTCTCGACTGAGATAAACTTATAATGAGGTAAATAGTATATACACTTACTCGTGATAAATCGTTCTTAATATATTCTCATTCATTTCGCCCGGTTTTCCATCAAAAACCACATTTCCGTCCTTCAGCCCGATGATTCGGTCGGAAAACTCCTGAGAAAATTCAAGGTTATGGCTGTTCATAAGAATCGTGACGCTATCCTTTTCCTGAATCTCCTTTAAAAGTGTCAGGATCTGCCGCCCGGTGACCGGGTCCAAGGAGGCGGCGGGCTCATCAGCCAGCAGGATTTTTGGATGACGCATGAGGGCTCTCGCGATGGCGGCGCGCTGTTTCTGACCACCGGAGAGATTTTTTACCGGTTCATCTGCCTTTTCGGGGAGCCCAACGCGGTCAAGAAATTTCAGTGCCTCCGCCCGGCGTTCTTTTCCGTAGATTCCGAACACAGCGGGGAAAAATCCCATATCCGGCAGACAGGCGGTGAGCACATTTGCAAGGCAGGTGGAATTTTCCACGAGACAGAAATCCTGATAGATGGTGCCGATGGATTTCTTCACATTCTTTCTGGAGGTTCCGGACATGGACGATATGTCGCTGCCATCAAAAAGGACAGTCCCGTCCCCCGGCGTTTCCCATGCCGTTTAAGATCCGGAACAGGGTGGTTTTTCCCAGCTCCGGACGGACCGATCACGGAGACGAACTCGCCCTGGGGGACGGTAAAGCTTACATGGTCCAGCGCGAGGTCCCGTTTTAAATGTTTTCCGACGTTCTGAAGAACGATTTCCATGAAGATACCTGCCTTACAAATAATGAATCAGTAAAATTGGAACCTGTTTAGTTCATAGCTTTCAGCATTTCCTGTGCAGCACGCTCGCCGTCATAGTTCGCGTCATCGCCCCACTCGTAGCCGACCTGACTGAAGACTTTGATGATGTCTTTGCCTTCATCAGTTCCTGCGATCTCGATGAAGGAATCACCGAGAGCCTGACGGAAGTCAGCGTCCTGCATAAGGTCGGAAGTTTTGCTGTATGCGATCATATCGTTGTAGATTCCCTCTGTGACGCCGATGATGCCTGTCTGCTTTACCATATCATCGTTGCCGCCGAATTTCTCTTTCCAGTCCGGCGCATATTTTGTGCGGATATGGCCGTAGGAGACCATGAGGTCTGCCTGTCCGGAGGCGAGGCGGGCAAGGGAGGTGGTGTAGGAATCAGACTGGACCGCATTTGCGAGGTCAGCGATGGTCTTTCCGTAGCGCTCGTTTAACCATAAGGACGGATAAATGTAGCCGGACGCGGAGGTCGGTCCCATGACTGCCCAGGTGGCGCTGTTTAAGTCATCCCAGGTAAGTTCCTCGCCGTTGTTGACCTTTGCCAAGAGCTCCTGACCTTTTTCACTCGGTCCTGCGAGAATGATGGAGCGGTAATATGTGCTCATTTTGTCTGTATTTTCCTCGATGGTGCCGTCGTTCCAGTCCTTCGGATCTTCGGAGTCCTTATTGATGGCGTAGCGGAGAGCCCGTGAGGAGAACGTCGCAGTCATCGGAGAACAGGACATAGTTTCCTCCGGAGATAAATCCGATATCAGCGCTTCCTGCGCTCAGTGCCTCGCCGACAGCGGTGTAGCTTGTTCCGACGGTCATGTCGATGTCTTTGACATCGTAGCCTTTTTTCAAGCAATGTCTCTTTTAAAAGGTTTTCTAACGGCTCTGTGGCAGTGGTGATCGTATCTGCATCCGCGTATGGGGAGAAGGCGATCTTTAAGGAGTCGATGGATTTTGTCTCTGCGGAAGCGGCTGCTTCAGAAGTGCTTTCCGCAGAAGCGGCAGCTGTGGTCTCCCCTGTGGAAGCAGCCGGTGCGTCCGTTTTGGAAGAACATCCTGCAGTGAGTCCGAGGCAGAGTGCCAGGGAGAGAGCCGGTACAACAAAATTTTCTCATAATATAATACCTCCATAGCCCGTCAGGGCAGAATATAGTTTTCTGCTGAAAGAATGGGACACCGGGAAATACGGTGAAATAGTTTCAATATCCGCTAATGGTCAGGACACTGTGAGAGCGTGATCGTTC
>ENA-OQCU01000538-OQCU01000538.1-human-gut-metagenome-genome-assembly--contig:-NODE-538-length-16799-cov-2.688340_pt1 | contig 16799 bp, 16 predicted proteins | sample MGYA00242504_ERZ504590 | MGnify/ENA primary metagenome ERZ504590 (study PRJEB26092, sample SAMD00036318) | human gut metagenome | host: Homo sapiens | study: EMG produced TPA metagenomics assembly of... | reverse complement strand
AGTTCCTTACAAATCATATTCTTACTGATACCTTTTTTCTTGTAACAGTTTCTTCTATTCTTAATCTAAATGTCCATAATTCATGTTCCGCACCTCTACATAAAGTATATTTATTAAATCTTTATGTAGTAATTCACTATATAGTGAGGTACTATATAAGATCAGTTCCTTGTTAATAAACACAAAAGAGGTATGTACATGAAAAAGAAAATCATAGCAACAATCACAATGCTCTGTTTACTGACCGTTCTCTATAATTATCTCAGACTGCCGGACTATCATATTACTAACAGCATATCCTTTAGCAGTGCAGATACCAGAGATACTGAATTGACTGTAATTGTTTACAAATGTTGGGAAATTGATGGATTAATCAAAGACATTGAAAATGAACATAACAAAATCAATGGTACGCCTACCACCTTGGAAATCAAGCTCTATTATCCAACTTATTACTTGCACAATAATAGCAAACCATTCCGAACTACAACCATTGAATATAATAAAAAAGAATAGCACTCTATTACTGCTTTTGAAGTAGTATCGGCTATTCCCTCTCCTTATATTCTTTTGTTCGTATTTTCGCAAACTAACGTTCCGCAAGGATGCCCAGTGCGACGGTTCCTAACAGGGCGGCGGGTCGACTGGGCAAGTGGACGGCTGAAAAGCATTTTCTACTCAACGACATATTTAACGTTTGATTCTCTCCGTCCCTCATATTTCTCCTGTGCCAACAGTTTATCAAGAAATTCTGACACTTCTTCCATGTCTTCACTGTCTATCAAATCCAGTTTTATCAATACATCAAGGTCTGTCTGATTCTTCGGTTGTATTGAGATCGGCTGAGATGTATCCACAACCACTTTCAACTGTTTTGTCTTATTTGCTGTTTCAATATCCGTAGTTAATCCCATAACGTGGCTTTTACTCACGCCGAATATCTGTGATAATTTTTCCCATATAGATTCATCTCTCGGCGTTCCGTTTCCATTTTCATAGTTCGTAAGCATACTTTGTGAAATGCCTAATTCTTTTGCAAGTTCCGCAACGGTTATATTCTTTTCTTTCCGCAATTCTTTTATTTTATTCATAGCGAACCTCCTTTATAAGCACATTATATTTCATCAAATTTTCTCTGTCAATCTTTTTATCGGATATTCAGATATTTTCTATTGACATTCTGCTAATCGCTTGTTTATCAATAAGATTATCTTAATATCTGATAATCATGATATCTGTAAGGAGGTGAAACGATGATTAGAGGAAATGACTTTATTTTAAATCCAGACAAACTGCAAGAGGAATTTCAGTTAGTAGAAGTTTCCGACTGGATAGACTTTTCTACAAAAGAAAAATTAGGATTCTACTATACAGTTCTTCTTCCAAAATTAAAGTTTGAGAAAGTCAAAGTAGGCATTAAAGCCAACACAGCGATTGTTACCAACGAAGAACTTGAACAAAAAGGGCAGATTCCAGTCTCATTTGATGGATTACATACTTGGGCTAGTCTCTATAATGGACGTCTTTCTGTCAAAAGCAGAAGCTTCCAATATCAGAAAAGTGGGAATGAAATAATTTCCCTACTATGTCAGCCAGTCAGTGCCGGACAACGTCATAGGTGCTGAACTGGCTGACCTCTATACTTGATATATAAAACAACATCTTCCGAAAACAATCGGAACATTCATTACAAAAATTGGGATATGAGGTGAGATTCGTGAGCAAAACAAAAGAGTGTTTTGCATACAATACGAAAATCATTGAAACTCCTACTACAAAAGAAGTATATATTTACGAAAACCCTATTTTTATTCACTCGAAAGAAAAGGCAGATTTAACAGACACAAGTAACCGAAAAAAATTTGATGAAATGTCAGCTCATAAGCAATATGACAGTTTAAAACGCAAGCAGAAACATTACGAACAGGCTCGTTGGGATATTGCCCGTATTGTTGACTGCAACTTTGATAACAGAACAAAATTTGTAACACTGACATTTAAAGAAAACATTCAGGAAATCCTGATAACCAACAGAGAATTTAAGTATTTTATCCAGCGATTAAATTATTATTTGTATCATACCAAAACCCAGTTATTAAAATACCTTGCAACGTGGGAGAAACAGAAGCGTGGAGCAATCCATTATCATGTTATTTTCTTTGATTTTCCGTATATAGCAAAAGAAAAATTACAGAATTTATGGTCACATGGATTTATTAAAATCAATCGCATTGATGTAGACAGCAAAGAAAACAGAGGTCGTTATCTTAGCAAGTATTTTGGAAAAGACCTTGATTTGAAAGAACATAAGAAAAAAGCCTTTTTTAAATCTCAAAATCTGAAAGTTCCACACGAAACAAAAGTCATGCTGACCGAAGACATTTTACATGACTTACAAAAAGAAAATATCGTCTTTCAGAAAGAATACACAAGGCAAATTTACGATACCAACGCTTTCTTATCTACTGGTTCATGCTTAAAGGACAGCAGTGTTATCTACATCAAAATTAAAAAAGAAAATCCTTGCGTAAAGGGGGAATCTTATGGATAATCCCGTTACGTTTTCAGATATAACATTATTGAATACGTTAGCCACCTGTGCTAACATGACCACAGATGAAGTCTTCAAAGATTTTAAAATTATGGCAAATAAAAAAATCTTGAAGAATCACAAATATGAAATTTATTACTCGGAATCAGAAAAAAGCTGGCGTACTTATTTACCCGATGAAACCAAACCTAACAAACGCCGTCCTGTTAAGAGGAAGAGTAAAGAGAACCTTGAAAAAGAAATCATCAGATTTTATATCGAAAAGCAGAAAGCTGAAAACCGTCAGAATGTCACACTAGAAGAATTATATGCTGAATGGCTTTTGTATAAAAGAGATTATACTTCCGTAAAAGCAAAAACAATTCAAGAATATGTATCTGAATGGAATAGATTTTTCAAAGATACAGAACTTGTTAAAATGAAGATAGGCGAAATCAAACCAATCACGCTTATCCGCTTTTTCAGAGAAGCTACAAAAGACCGACAGTTCACGCACAAGCGAGTCAGTAATGCCCGTTCTGTTTTGAATGGAATCATGAGTTATGCGATTGAAGAAGAAATTATATCACATAATCCTGTCTCTGATGTGAATTTCAAACAGTTTACCTATAAGCCAGTAGAAGTACAAAGTGACAATGTATTTTCCCGTGATGATACGCATAAGTTATTAAATTATCTTCGGTGTATCATAGAACCATATTCTCTTGCAATACAGTTATCTTTCTATCTCTTTATCCGTGTTGGAGAAACAAAAGCTATCCGTTGGGAAGATATTGACTACAATAACAGGCTTGTATATCTTCACAGACAGGCGACCTGTGAACGTACATTGAATGATGATTTAACATTCTCAAGCCGAAAAGTAAAAGTAGTAAATCAAATGAAAGGAAATACTTCTCATGGATTCCGTAAACAGTTCCTTACAGACGAAGCACTTAAAATTCTTCACAAAGCAAAGGAATTAAATCCAAATGGAATATATGTCTTTGAACCCAACGGCGAGATTATGACAACAGACAGCTTTAATCGCCGTTTGAAGAAATATTGCAAAGAAGCCGGTGTTCCTTATCATTCCAGTCATAAAATCCGCTTTTACAATGCTTCAACAGCTTTTGACGGAAATAATCTTACAACCCTTAGTTATTTAATGGGACATAGTGAGACAGCTACAACATTGCATTACTTGCGGAATGTCAATAAGAGGAAGAATAACAGGCTTACTTTTCAGAATCTTGGTATTTCATCATAAAGTGTTCAAAGGTGTTCAAACATTTTATATAAAAAAACAGCTATGACCAAGGTAAGTATTTTCAAAGGCCGGCATCGGCATATACTGTGATCTATGATTACTACGTTCACTATTCGCAACGTCGCCAATGAAGACGGTGCCGCGCAGATCAGCGATTTCGGCGCTCACGTGCTCTCCTGGACGCCCGCGGGCGGCCATCCCGCCGTATGGCAGCCCAAGGCCGTCTATCTGGGCAAACCGATCCGCGGAGGCGTGCCCGTGGTACTGCCATGGTTCGCACTCGGTTTCGAGCATGGCGAAATCGCCGGCAAGAAGCCGAAGCACGGGTTCGCCCGCACCACTGTCTGGCATGTGGACGAGGACGCGACCGACGACCGACGCATCCGATACACGCTGTCCGACGCCGACGCAACGCCCGAACTGCTCGCCCAGCTGCATTCCGGGGTCTCCCCGCGGTTCCATGCGGTCTACGACATCGAAGTCGGCAAGGAGCTGACCATGACGCTGACCGTCACCAACGACGGTACCGAGCCGCTGCGCTATGAGACCGCGCTGCACACGCACTTCCATGTCGGCGACCTGACCCAGGTGAGCCTACACGGATTGGAGGGCTCCGACTATCTCGACGCCACGGTCGCCGGGTACCCTCCCCGTGTGCAGCCCGATGAGCCGGTGACCTTCGACGGCACCACGGTCGACCGCATCTACTACTCCACCGACACGTTGCGTCTGGATGACCCGGCATGGGATCGCGTCATCGTCATCGAGGCCCATGGCACGAAGCAGACCGTCACATGGAACCCGGGAACCGCGGCCGACACCGAAATCGGCGACATGCAGCCCGGCGAATGGCGCGATTTCGTAGCCATCGAAGCAGCCGCCTGCCGCGAGTATGCCATCGAGCTCGCTCCCGGCGAATCGCACGCGCTCACGCAGCGCATCAGCGTCGAGAACCGCTGAAAAAACCGATTCATTCATACGGCCGCCGCATCTGCCGGCGGCCGTCACCATCTCCGGCGGCAACCGTTCACAGCAGCTGATACAGCGCAGCGCTGGCGTTGGCTATCGCCGTCCACGACGAGCCGGAAGTCATGATGACGAACGCATAGTCGCCCTTGCCGGAATATACGATGCCCGCATCATGCAGGTACGAGTCGCGGAATCCGACCTTGTCGGCAACGGTTCCGTTGCCGCCGATGCCGGCCGGTATGCCGCTGCGGTACTGCTGCCGTTTCATCAGGCCGATCACCATGTCCCGGTCGTCGTCGTTCCAGATCTCGCCCGATACAGTTTGGTCAGGATCAGCGCCAGATCGGCCGATGTCGTGCGCACGTCCAGATAATGCAATGTCGTGTTCTTCGCGCCGAGCGCGTTCGCCTGCTGCGTTACTTTGTCGTAGCCGGCTCCGTTATCGCGCATCAGCCATGCCTTGGGGCATTCGTTGTCGGAATCAACGATCATCGTGGTCAGGCACTGCTGCAGCGTCATGCCGTTGAGCGGCGAATCCCATGTCATTTCGCCTAATTCCACGGCCGTCACCATCGAATGCGCCACGAACAGCTTGTACGTGCTCGCCGATGCGAACACCTGGGAGGAGTCGATGTCGACGAGTGTGACGGCATTGCTCAGATCGACCACGGAGACGGAATATCTCGCGCCGGAAAACACACCGGCCAGCGCGGCGGATGCCTGGGCAGTCAGGTCGCGTTCGGGCTGGGCCGGAGCCGGCACGGCCGCCTTGAACATGCTCCGAGACGCCGATTGGGAACGAACCCTGTCGGGCCCCGACTTGTCGGAGAAACTTTCGTCGGAGGAGCCGTCATCGGCGACACTGCCGTCAGTGGGGTCGACCGTGGCACCGGACCGGGCCGCACCAGCTGATGAAACGCTGCCGGACGAGCCATCGCCATCGTTCGAGCACCCGCGCACGGACAATAGCACCACCATCGTCACCACGGAGAACATCGCGATCAGCACCGCCAGACGGCGGCGCACATACGTCAGCTCACGGGTGGATATTATTCGGCCGCCAGACGGATTCGCCCGCCGACGAGGGCCGACACGACCGCCGGCATGCGTCACGATGCCGCGCAGGATACGTCCCGTCCTGCGCCGCGGCGGGCGCATATGCTTTGCCATCGAGCACCTCCCCGACCGTTCACATCGACGCCCCCATTGTAACCCCCGAACGCAGTTAGTCAGGGGCGAGCATCCAACCTTGGTCACCCGTCATAGCACGGCTAAGACAGGTCATATATACGACAGGTCATATATGACGGCATATGACGGCCGGACGTCGGCAGTATCGACAGGTACGTCGATGCGCCGGCGCCCGTCCGGTCAATGATTGCTCAGCGACCGCGGCGGAACGGCGCCGCGTTGCGCTTGCCGTGCGACTTGCGGAATCCCGCGGCCTTGCGCGTGGCACGGTTCGACCCGCTCTGGCTCCTGCGGTTCCGCCCGTCACGACGGTTGTCACCGTCGTTGTTGTGCGAGCCGCCCTTGCGACCCTCGAACGACGTGTCGTGGAAACGCCCGTTGCGACGGTTGCTGCGGCGATCGGCCTCGCGACCGTCAAACGGCGTGTTGAAATCGTCGCCGAAGTCGTTGCCGCGGCGCTTCTTGCCGCCCTTGCGACCCTCAGCGTCACGGTACTGACGCCGGTCGTCAAAACGGCCGTCATCGAAGCCGGAGCGCCCGTATCCGTCGAAACGGTCTCGCTTGGTGGTGTGCTTGCGCTTGCCGTGCGGCTTGCCCTCGCCGATGATCGACATCTGCGATTCGTCCCGATGGTCGAACCGGTATTGGGCGCTCTCGCGGCCCTCCATTTCGGCGCCGTCATGACGATGGCCGTCACGGCGTGCGGACGGACGGGAGAAATCATGCTCGCCGCCACGGGCGCGGGACTTGCGGCCGGAACGCCCCCGCCCGCCGCGCGCCTCACCACCGCGACCGCCCTTGCGATCGGAGCGGCCGGCGCGCTCGGAACGGCGCAAAGCTTCAAGCGCCTTGTCCAGCGACCAGCCCTCGACGACCGGCGCGTGCTCGCCGACCAACTCGGTCAGATCTTCGGACGCCGGCGTGATTGCCACCGACTTGACTCGGATGCCGGCGCGCTTCATCATCTGGCGAGTGCTGCGGGCCTGGTTCGGCAGGACGAGTGTCACCACGTCAACCCTGTTCGCCGGCGCGCGCAGTGCGGCCGGAACGATGCAGGAACGATTTGGGGTCGGCCGGCGGATCGGTCTGCACGACCAGCGTCACATCATGGACGTCGATGCCGCGAGCGGCCACGTCGGTGGCGACCAATACGCGTACCAGGCCCTTCTCGAACGCCAACAGGTTGCGGTCACGCTGCTTCTGGCTGAGGTTGCCCTGCAGATCGACCGCGGGAATGCCCTCGTCGATCAGTTTCTTCGCCATCTTCTTGGCCTGGAACTTGGTGCGCGTGAACAGGATGCGCTTGCCGGTGCCGCTGGCCAGCAGACGAATCACCTCATGCTTGTTGCCCTGCGACACTTCGAACACGTGATGGGTCATCGTGTCGACCTGCGAGACGACGGAACTGACCGCATGCACTTTCGCATCCGGCAGGAACCGCTTGACCAGCGCGTCCACGCCGTGGTCGAGCGTCGCCGAGAACAGCATACGCTGACCGCGTGAATCGGTCTGCTCCAGCAGACGCGTGACGGGCGGCAGGAATCCCATGTCGGCCATCTCGTCGGCCTCGTCGAGAATCGTGATCTCCACGGCGTCCAGAGACAGCTTGCCCTGACGCAGCAGATCCTCAAGACGTCCCGGGCAAGCGACGACGATATCGGCGCCCGCGCGAAGCCCCGCGACCTGACGGGCGTAGCTCACGCCGCCATACACGGTGACGGTGCTCATGCCGTACGCCTCGGCGAGCGGCTGAATCACCTCGTCGATCTGGTTGACGAGCTCACGGGTCGGCGCGAGCACCAGTCCGCGCGGACGCGGCAGGGACGCCTGCTCCCGCGCGGCCTTCTCGTCGGACGCCTTGCGAATCTGCTCGAATTCCTTCATGGCCACTTCGGTGACGCTGTGCTCGCTCAGGCGGGCGACCAGCGGAACGGCGAATGCGAGCGTCTTGCCGGAGCCGGTCTGCCCGCGACCGAGCAGATCGACGCCGTTCAGCGAATCGGCGAGCGTGTCCGCCTGAATCGGGAACGCGGTGACCTTGCCGTCCATGGCGAGCACGTGCACCAGCGGCTTGGGCACGCCGAGCTCGGCGAACGTCGGAGCGGCATCCTGCTCCTTGTCATCTGCGGAAGCATCAAGGGCGGCATCGATATCATCTATATCAACAGTGTCCGTATCGGTATGCATAACGGAACGCGCAGCGGAACCAGCCGCGAAATCATGGTGACGTTTCGGCACAATAGCCTTTCAACAACGAAGCCGATCACTTACGCGGCTTCTGACGGAGTGTCCACCATATCAGCACCCCCTCCCCAGGATGCCGGGCCGGACGCGGCGCGGCGCGGCGGTTTCGCTATTACCATGTTATCGGGCCGCCGATGACGTGCCAATGCGCGCCAATGCCATATCGACTCATTGAGAGAGGTTCAACGATGAAGAAAGGACTGTCCCCGACGACGGGGCGGGTCATGCTGCTGTGCTGCGCGATGCTGTGGGGAGGCAGCTATCCCATAGCCAAGGTCGCGATGGGTGTCGTCACGCCGCAATGGCTGATGGGATTGCGGCTGGTCGGCGCGTCGACGATCATGCTGATCCTGTTTCGCAAGCGAATCGTACCGTATCTGAAAAAATCCATCATCATCCCGGGGCTGGTGACCGGGCTCACGTATTGGGGCACGATGATCAGCCAGACGGTCGGCCTGACGATGATCGAACCCGGCCGCAGCGCATTCCTGACCTCGGCGTATTGCGTGCTGGTGCCGTTCGTCTCATGGCTGCTGATGCGGCAGCGCCCCGCGGCGCGCAACATCGTCGCGGCCGCCCTGTGCCTGACCGGCGTCGGCTTCGTGTCCCTCGGGTCCGGGCTGGGCGGGCTCACGATTGGCACCGGCGACCTGTTGACGCTGCTGTGCGCGGTGATCTTTTCGTTCAATCTGGTGTGTCTGGGCAAGTGGAGCCGCGTCATCGACCCGGTGGCGCTGACGTTCGCGCAGTTCATGACGGCCGGCGTGTGCTTCATAGTCGGCGCGTCGTTCAGCGAACCGGCGCCGAACGCCTCATGGCTTGCGCCGGGCGTCCTCGCATGCCTGGTCTACCTGTTTCTCGGCGCGACGATGCTGGCTCAGATCATGCAGAACGTCGGGCTCAAGGTGACCCCGCCTTCGCAGGCGTCGATCATCATGTGCCTGGAGACCGTGTTCAGCATGGTGTTTTCGGTGCTGTTCTATGGAGAGACTGTCAGTGGTGCTGCGGCGACCGGATTCGCGCTGATTTTCCTGGCGATACTGGTGTCGCAGATCCGGCTCAACGGGCGTCTGCTGGAGCGGGTCGGCCGCAAGGCGCGGTAGTGGTGCCACCACACGGCACCACACCACCGTGCGACACCACACCACCGTGCGACACCACACCACCGCGCGACACCACACCACCGCGCGACACCACACCACCGCGCGACACCACACCACCGCGCGACACGCCCGGAGTGCGTAGCACAATCATCGAATCTCCAATGGCCATGCATTGCCATTGCGCCGTTCTTCGATTCGCACCTTGCGATTGTGCTACGCATTCCGGGCGTGTCGCATGCAATCGTGCGGTCAGCGGCGACGCAGCTTGGCGAGCTGATAGACCTCGTCGGAGGCCGCGGCGACTTCGGGACTGTGCACGCACTTGCCCTCCTCATGGGCGAGTGCCATGATGTCGTCCTGCGTGGCCATGTCGAGATTGCCGGTCGGCTCGTCGGCGAGAACAATCGACGGACGCCCGCGCGATGGCGACGCGCTGCCGGAGTCGCCGCTCGTACCAGTCGAATCGGAGCCACCCGAATCAGAGCTGCTGCCGGGAGCGCCGCCCATGTCGGCGCCGCGACCGAACTGCTCCTCCTGGCTGGCGGTCTGGGTCTCCTGCGAGGAGACGCAGCTGGTTCGACACGGGCACCGACACCACGGCCCCGCCGGCCACGCCAAGCGCGATACCGCACATCGTCACGATCAGCAGCTCGATTGCGAACTGCGCCGCCACCTTGACCTTCTTCACGCCGATGGCGGTGAGTACGCCGACCTCGTATTGGCGTTCGCGGATGTTGAACAGATTGAGCACGACCGCACCGACCGCCAGTACGACGATGAGCAGCGTGAGGGCGAACTTGGCGAGGTTGTCGAGCGGCACGAGGCTCGATTCGTAGTTCTCCACGTCGGCGGACTGCACGGTGTAGGTGTCGTCCAGTCCGGCCTTCCGAACGTCGGAAGCGAAGGTCTCGTAGTCGTCGGCGCTGCCGAGCACGTAGGTGTAGCCCAGCTGGGTCGTGGTGTTGTGGTCATCGTCGTTCGCGGTGGTGTCGGCGTCCAAGCCAAGCGATTTGAGCGTGGAGACGGATGTGTATATCGCGTTGTCGGCGTCCTGCGAGGTGCCGCCCATCGGGCCCATCGCGCTGGTGTTGCTGGACGTGCTGTTCTTGTAGATGCCGCTGATGGTGAACGTGTAGGTCGTCGACGTGTCGGACGGGTTGGTGACGGTGATCTCGTCACCGACCTTCAGGCCGTTGAAGTCGGCGAGCGCCTTGGAGATGATGACCTTGCCGTTGTCCGACTCGCCATAGCCGAACACTTCGCCGGACGACATCGTGAACGTGCCGTTCGCCGCGTTGGCGATGGCGGTGTCCGATGAGAAGCCAGTGAGCGTGAAGTCGCCGGAGGTCATCATCATGCCGCCAAGAGAAAACGCCACGACCGTCGAATCTTGTCTGGCTCTTTTCTGAAAGCTCTCTGAACGGAGAAATGCGATATTATGCCGGATACCGTCGCATTCGACGGCTTCCGATTCGTCACAGGTAGGTTTTCAGCGCCAGATCAACGGTGAGTACGATGCCGGCGAGCACAGCCGCGATGCGCATGATCCGGGCCGGGATCCTGCGAGTGACGGGCGACGCTATGTATCCGCCGATGAAGCAGCCAATGCACAGCAGGATGGCCGCAGGCCAGTCCACGACGCCGCGCACGATGAAGATGACCGACGCGCTGATGTTCGCACCGGTGCCGATCAGCGTCCTTGAGCGCCATTGATCTGATGGAACGGACCGATCTTGCCTGCGTCGAGCACCGCGAGCGCGCACGTGCCGGCACCGGCGCCGAAATATCCGCTGTATACCGCCACGAACGCGACGCCGAGCCATATCCACCATGAGTCCTTGGACATGGATTGCGTCGATGCGAGAGCCGACGCGGGCGCGCCGTCGCTCCCCTGCCCTTGCGGCGTCGTCAGGGATCTGGCCTGGGCCATGACGTCCGCCGCGGCCTGCCGCGCCTGCATGCGGCCGCGCGGATTGACCGCTATGATCAGCGAGCTGAACAGGATCAGCGGCGGAACGGCGAATTCGAAGATCTTCGGGTCGAGGCTGAGCAGCAGCGCAGCGCCGGCGACGCCTCCCACCGCGCCGATGCTTACGTAGGTGATGGAACGCAGCCGCTGCCCGCGCAGCTCCTTGCGGGCGCCCAGCACGCCGCCAACGCCGGTGCCGATCACGCCGACGGTATTGCTCGCGTTGGCGAGGACCGGCGGAATACCCAGCGCCAGCAGGGCCGGATACGATACCAGCGAAGACGCGCCGACCGCATATCCCACGAATCCGGCACCGATGCCGGCCAGCAGGATCAGCAGCATCGTCATCAGCGAAAAACCGGCAATCACCACCGCATCAACTCCCCGCATATATGGACATCCCGACTCAGGGAGAATACGTCAAAGCGGCACAGCCCGCAGCCGCTCGTCAACATAGCGGACATGAATCACGATGCGCGACGCGGCCGCACGATGGCCCGCGCTACAGCGATCCGAGTGCTCAGGCCTCCCCGCGCGGCACCGCGCCCGACAAGGACGCCGCATGATTGGTCACGCGCAGTTGCCCGTACACCAGCGCCCGCGTGAAATGGTGCGCGCACAGACCATTGCTTTCCGCAGGATTATGGCATCCCGCGATATTGCAGGTACGTTCCGACATAACAGCCCCCTTCCACCCCCATGGATCACGGTGATCTTCTCTGAGGCTTCTGATGTTTTTTGTGGGTTAGATTGTGGGTTGTGGCAGTCGCATGTCGAATCCGCCGCATCTGGGCATGACCAGGGCAGGTTGGTGACGCGGTGGAAGCCGTAGGCCATGCGGATGGTGACCTTGATCCTGTTGTTGAACGCCTCCGACTGCCCGGCGGTCAGCCTGTCGGGGTCCTTCAATACGGCGTACCCGGCGCCGCGCATGCGCCTGGCCGCCTCCCCGTCGCCGCCGCGCGGGCGACCGCCGTCACGGCGGCGGTCATTGCTTCGTCGCGATCACCGACGCCGCGGCTGTCTCGGCAAACCCCTTGAGTACGTCTGCCATCACGTCGCGGTCCTCGGCGTCGATGCCGCGGACGGCGGCGAGCATGACCGGCAACGACTGCGTCCAATGCGAAGTGAGTTCGCCGAACGTGTCATACCCGCCGGCCTCAAGGACGGCGAACAGGTTCTCGATGAACCGGCGGCGATGCTCGTCATCGAACTTCGCCATCCACCCGTTGATCGTGCGCGCCAGATACCGGGAGCTCGCGGACAGGCCGCCGGCGTGCACGAACTCGCCGCGCTCGACCTGCCAGTTCAACGCGAAATGCTGCATGATGCTGGCGCCGTCGCTGGAGACGATCGTATAGCCGTCCTCCACATGCTCGCGCATCTCGAACAGCATGCCGACGATCGACGATTCCGGCACCGACTTGTCGACGAGCGGCGCGACCCGCGCATAACCGGGAGTATCGAAGAAGTCGGCGTCGAAGCCCGGCCCGTCATGGCAGAACACGGCGATAAGGCGCTCCTGCACCGCGGCAGGCGCGTTTGCGGCCGCATACACCGCCAGATTGCCGCCTTTGGAATGGCCGCCGACCATGAGCGGGCCGTCCCGGCGCCCCGCGATGTCGGCCAGATACCGCGCGGCGGACTCCTGCGCGGCGACCGGACGACGGAACGCCATCGCGAAATCCTCCTTCCAGCCGACGATCGTGCTGTCGGTGCCGCGGAACGCGACGTACGATGAGCCGTCGCCGACGTCGAACACGCAGGCGGAGAACTGCTTGGTGGTCTCGGGGTCGAACTCGTCCACGTAGCCGCCGACGCGCAGATCCCGCCAGCGCGGGCTTTCGCACATCGCCCGCAACAGGTCGACATTCATCGACGGCGACCACACCTTGCCGAACATGTCGTCATAGCATTCCGCGCGTAGCAGGTCCCTGACGCCCACCATGGCGAGGTCGACGTCCGTCGCCTCCGCATCGAGTCTCGGCACGTTGACGGGCATCCGCGCGTATGACAGCTGCGCGAGCGCCAGACTGTCGACCTCGTTGAACGGACGGTCGGCGAACGTGTCCTCGTTCGCGCGGATGTCATCGACGATGTTCCCCATGGTGGCCTCCCGTGATGCCATCGATTCTACGCGCTCCCCTTCACACGCGACGCCCCGGCCGCCTGGCACGCGCCGACACGCACTACAATGGTCTGGTCACGTCAACATCACGCATGCATCCCATGCACGCGTGATGTTGGTGATCAGCGGCAGTGAGATGCCGGTGCCGAGCGCCATGACCAGTCGCGCGGCGAGCAGCATCTGGAAGTTGACGGCGAGCGCTCCCAGCACCGTGCCGGCGGTGAAGATCGCGATCGCCATGATGAACAGGGTCTTCGTGGCGAACTTGCGCACCATGAACGGCGAGCTGGGGATCGACACCGGCAGCAACAGCAGGTAGCCGGCGGTCAGCCATTGCACGACCGATGCGCTGATCGAGAATTCCTCCATCAGTGTGGAGTAGGCGATGTTCAGCGACGCTTCCGACAGGATGCCGAGGAACGTCAGGGTGGCCAAAGACACCACGACGATGACGAGTTTCGTGGCGACCGGCTCTTTGCCGCCGTGGGGCAGGCGTGCGGTTGATGTGCTCATTGTGTCCTTTCCTTGATTTCCGGAACCCGGATGCGGCCGGATGCGCGGCGGATGGGCTGCGGCCGCGGGACCGGGCCGGCCGTCGTCTCGGCTACCGGCGTTCGGCGTCGTCCTGCATCAGCGCCAACGCACGTCGCAGCGTGCGCACCGTGATGTCGCATTCCCGTGCGGTGCCGGCCGACTGCCCGTTGGGTTCGTTGAGTAGATGACACCGTTCTCAGCACAGGAGCGGCAGGTGATGCACGATCCGGCACGTCACCCCGTAAAGCCGGCATACAGGGTGCATACACCAGGCAAAACACGCCCGGCAGAATGGTCATACCGGCTCGATACCATATCTGCCATACTTACCCACCATCAAACATCACAGGAGATCTCATGACCACGCTAGCCATTGATATCGGAGGAACCAAAATCGCCGCAGCCGTATGCGATGAAAACGATGCCATTACACATCGCTGGCGCGTTCCCACACCGATGGACGCCGACGCCATCAACCACCACATCGCCAACATCTACCATGAGGCCGTCGCCGCCGGCCACGACGACATACAGGCCATCGGCATCTCCGCGGCCGGCAACGTCGGCGCGGACCGCCGCACCCTCACCTTCGCCGCGAACATCCCCGCGTGGATCAACTACGATCTGTCCGAGCACGTCGGCGCGCTGATCGACCATGCCGTGCCGGTCGTTGTCGAGAACGACGCCAACTGCGCCGGCTGGGGCGAATTCGTGCACGGCGCCGGCCAGGGTAGCTCCAACATGGTCGCGCTGACCGTAGGTACCGGACTGGGCGGAGCAATCGTCATCGACGGGCGGCTGTACCGCGGATCGTTCGGCATGGCCGCGGAGCTCGGACACCTGCCGATGGTGCCGGACGGCGACACCTGCGGATGCGGGCTTCGCGGCTGCGCGGAACGCTACACGTCTGGAAGCGCGCTGGAACGGTTCGCCAAGTCCGCCGTGCGCCGACGCCCGCAGGACGCCGGACGCCTGATGGAGTTGTGCGGCGGCGACGTCGACAAGCTCGAAGGCCCGATGGTCTCGCAGGCCGCACAGGAGGGCGACGTGCTCGGCCTGTACGCCTTCGGCAAAATCGGCGAATGGCTCGGCCGCGCGATGGCCGCCACCGCCGCGGTGCTCGACCCGGACGTCTTCGTGATCGGCGGTGGCGTAGTGGCGGTCGGCGACATCCTGCTGGAGCCGGCGCGATACAACTACCAGCGGTTCCTAGAGGGCAGCGCATACCGTGGCCACGCGAGCATCGTCGCCGCCACCGCCGGGCAGGACGCCGGCCTGATCGGCGCCGCCAACCTGGCACTGCGCTAAGACGCGCGATGAGAGATGACGATCAGACGCAATCGCGACGCGTGCAATATCCCAACATGGACCGCACGCGGGCTTACGGGTTCTGATACGTGCACAACTCCCGCGAAACGGCATAACGCACACGTTGTCCAACGCCAGACGTGTACAACAGTGCATGACAACGATTTCATCCACTGTTGTACACCGACCGCAATTCCAGAAACGTTGGAATTCCAACAAGACACACATCTACATGCATAGGTCTCCCAAGGCGCCTCGTGCACAACTGCCGCATTCGCCCGATATGCGCACGTTGTACACGAGGTCCCCTTCGAAACGACCTTCGAAACGACCTCCGGACCGAATCACATCCCTTTCATCCCCACCTCTCACATGAAGCCGAACGCGATGCCTGCCGTTATGCGAGATTTGCACCGGACACGGATCACAGATCCCGTTTACCTTGACCGACAACGGTCGACACCCTAAGACAATGCGCGTTCACGGTGGGAAATGCCACGAAATGTCGAAAACGTGGGTTCTTGCCGGTTCGTGGCATGAAATATCCGACTTGTCTCATTGCTTGAAACAAAGGATACCGGATACTAGACAAGTCAGTAATTGGGCCTCCCATGCAGTTCTATTCGCGTCCCGGAAAAATCTTGCACGATACAACGAAAAATTGCCGAATCACCAGCAGCGTTCGAGCATCGCCGTATCCTTCCTCGCCACACCCTCCGGCCCAGCCGCATCACAGCATGTGGTAGTCTTGCTGTTGTTCATATTGGGCGGCATTCCGATATACCAGGAAAGCCGCGTTGGAAAGGTAGCACCGTTTTGATTTCTCGATGAGCGTCGCCGAGTGGCTTCATGAGCGAAGCCGTGCCTCGGCGTACGCGATCGCAACTCACACCAATCACAGATCCGCAAACCGCATCGGCGAGATTGCGCCGATCCGGTTTCTGCATCCGCGCTTTATGTGAGTTTCCCCCCCCCATTTCATCGAGAACAAGGAACCCAATGATACCTGCACTGACCCTGACGAACATCGTTTTCACTTATCCGGGCACATCGGAGCCGCTGCTTGACGGCATCGACGTCACTTTCGCACGCGGATGGACCGCCGTGCTCGGCGACAACGGCATCGGCAAGACGACGCTGGCCAAGCTCGCGATCGGCCGGCTCTCGCCAGATGCCGGGCGCATATCGCCGACTCCGAACCGTCTGCATACCGGTTACTGCCCGCAGAACACCGACGAAACACCGGAGAATCTGGAGGACTTCGCCTGCGACTGGTCACCGCAAGCCATGGAGATACGCCGTGAACTGGGCATCGGCGACGACTGGCCTTGGCGGCCCGGCACCCTGTCGGGCGGCGAGGCGAAACGCCTGCAGATCGCATGTGCGTTGGCGACCGATCCCGACGTGCTGGTGCTGGACGAGCCGACGAACCACGTAGACCGGCCGACCCGCGAGCGCATCATCGCGGCATTGCGCTCGTATGACGGCATCGGCATCCTCGTCTCGCACGACGTGGCCTTGATTGACGCGGTGGCGAGCAGCTGCGCGTTGTT
>ENA-OQCU01000537-OQCU01000537.1-human-gut-metagenome-genome-assembly--contig:-NODE-537-length-16804-cov-2.769983_pt1 | contig 16804 bp, 17 predicted proteins | sample MGYA00242504_ERZ504590 | MGnify/ENA primary metagenome ERZ504590 (study PRJEB26092, sample SAMD00036318) | human gut metagenome | host: Homo sapiens | study: EMG produced TPA metagenomics assembly of... | reverse complement strand
TTCGCCTCGGGGCCGAACATGGCCACGGCGAGCTTGTCGAGCACGCCCTTCAGGTCGGCCATCGTCAGGTGCTTGTCGACGGCCAGAGCCTCGCACTGGTGGAACACGGGGGTGTGCGTCGCGTCGAGCTCGTCGGTGCGGAACACACGGCCCGGGCTGGCGATGTACAGCGGGACGCCGCGGGTCAGCAGGGCACGCACCTGATCGGAGGAGGTCTGCGTACGCACCACCATGTTGGAGCCGACGAAGCCGGCCGCGTCATGGGCCTGGTTGCCCTTGACATAGAAGGTGTCCTGCATCTGGCGGGCGGGATGATCCGGGCCGAAGTTCAGGGCGTCGAAGTCATACCATTCGGTCTCCACCTCGGGGCCGGCGGAGATCTGCCATCCCATGGAGATGAACAGGTCCTCGACGTCCTCCATGAGCTTGGCCAGCGGGTGGCGGGCGCCGAGCGGGCGACGGTTGACCGGCAGCGTCATGTCGACGGTCTCGGCCTCCAGCGCGCGCTGCTCCTCCTGCGCCTTGAGCTCGGCCTCCTTGGGGCCGAACGCGCGGCCGAAGTCGGCGCGGAGCTTGCCCATAAGCTTGCCGGCTTCCTTCTTCTGATCGACCGGCAGCGACCCGATGGCCTTGCTGGCCTTGGTCATCGCCGATTCGGCACCGGCGTATTGCGTTTTGATGGCTTTGAGCTCCTCCAAGCTGGAGGCGTTCTGAATCTTGCTGATGCCCTCGGCGACCGCATCGGTCACTGACTGGGCATCGAAGAGAGCATTGTCTGCCACGAGAACCCTTTCGTCCTACCTACCTACAACTACCGAAACTACCGGTTTATCTGCGCCAAAAATCAAATAATCCAAGCGTTTACCGAGTTCACATTGTCCCTATATGGCTCGACATAGCCATACTCATGAGCATGATCGCGGCGCTGGTCGCCAGATTCAGCGACTCGGCCTTGCCATAGAGCGGAATGCGCACGATGTCGTCGCACCTACCCAGCAGACCCGGCTCAAGTCCGCGGGCCTCGTTGCCGAAGATCACGGCCTTGCCCACCCCGGCGAGATCCTGGTCCCTCAGCGCCTCGGGCAGCTCCCTTGGCTCGCGCCCGTCCGTCCCGTAGACGTCGGCGGCGACGGTGCGGAGCACCTTCTCGCCGGCCCATCCGAAGAACTCGTCCACGCCCATCGTCATCACGGGGATATGGAACAGCGAGCCCGCGGTCGAGCGGATCACCTTCGGGATTTGAGCATGTCGACGCAATCGTCGACGAACACCACGGCATCGCATCCGGCCGCGTCCGCCGCACGGATAACCGTGCCCGCGTTGCCGGGGTCGCGCACCTGCCAGAACGCCGCGACGAACGGCTTTTCGGGCAATTGCGTCCCCTGCGCCGTCGCGCGCACCGCATCGGCGTCGCCGACCGCGGCAATGCCCTGGCAATCGGGGCTGATGCGGCGCATCACCGCCTCGCTCGCCGGATGCACATATATACGGTGTTCCTGGGATCGCTCGACGATGGACGTCAGCGTCTCGCCTGCGATCCGCGGCCCGTCCGGCCCGTCCGCGGCCTGCACATAAAGGTCACGGACGGCGCCGGGCATCCACGTCACCGCCTCGCGAACCGACTGGGGGCCCTCTATCAGGAAACGACCGAAACGCTCCCGGGTGCGGCGGTTGGCAAGATCGGCCACCTTGCGCACGCGGTCGGCCTTCATGTTGTCTATCATTCTGGAATCGATCGGCATGACTGCAACTGTACGCGCCAAGCGATACAGCGGTGCCGGGCGCCACAATTCGGCCGGCTCGCCGCGTGCGTCTCTAACACTGGACTAAGAAACGCTGTCAAACATCGACTATGGCCGGCGAACGGGTAACGTTGCCACTATGCAAATGTTGTTCACAGCCCGTAGGGTCTCCTGCGTCGTGCCTTCTGCGCAGTCAGACCGCACCATCTTCGAGAATCTGTCGTTCGACGTCGATCGCGGCCAGATCGTCGATCTGGTCGGCCCGTCCGGTTCCGGCAAGAGCAGCCTGCTGACCGCCTTCGCGCTGCTCAACCCCCATGCCGACGGCACGTTCACGCTGGACGGCGCGGACAGCTCATCGTTCTCGCTGCAGCAGTGGCGGAGGAACGTCGCGTATCTGCCGCAGAAGCCCATGCTGATGGGAGACAGCGTCGCCGACACGATTCGGCTTCCCTGGACGCTGGCCGTGCGCAGAGCGGACGAGGTGAGTGTGCCCGACGACCATGCGGCCACCGGCAAGAAGACCTCCGCGAGACGCGGCAGGTTCAGCCGGCTGTTCCGCTCCGAACAGTCGCAGGCGAAGCTGGCCGCTGCCCGACCAGCTCATTCGCGATACGTTGGACGCCATGGGATGCGAGGATATCGACCTGGCCCGTGCGCCGCACGACCTTTCCGGCGGTCAGGCGGCCCGCGTCAGCCTCGCAAGGACGCTGCTGACCCGCCCGGCCGTGCTGCTGGCCGACGAGGTAGATGCCGGTCTCGACGACGACAACGCGGACAAGGTCGCCTCGATCATGGCCAGCGCGGCCGCCAGGGGCATGGCCATCGTGCGCATACGGCACCGTCCGCCCGACGGCCGAGCCACACGCATCGTCACACTGTCCGTCGGGAGGCTGTCATGAGCGGCAACGGTTACGTGATCGATAATTGGGGCCTTCTGGTCGCGCTGCTGATGGTGGCGGTCGCGGCGCTCGTCTCCGAGCTCATGTGCATCAGCATCGGCAAGACGCTGATGTGGTCGGCGATACGCGCGCTGGTGCAGCTGTGCGTGATGGGCGTGATCATCGGGTACGTGATCCGCTCCAACAACCCGTGGCTGGTGTTCGGCGTCATCGCGGTGATGCTGGTCGCGGCCGTGCAGATCACACTCTCCCGCGCCAAGGGCATCCCGAAGGGGCTCGCCGGCCCGGTACTGCTCAGTCTGGTCATAACCATGCTGCTGATGATCTCGCTGGTGACCGAGCTGGTGGTGCGCCCGCACCCCTGGTATGCGCCGCAGCTGGTGGTGCCGCTGACCGGCATGCTGCTGGGCAACACCGTGTCGGCGCTCGCCGTCGGCCTGAGCCGGTTCTATGAGAGCATGAACGAGCGCCGCGACGAGGTGGACACGCTGCTCGCCTTGGGCGCCACCCCGTGGGAGGCCGCCCGTCCTTCAATCGTCTCGTCCATACGGCTGGGATTGCTGCCCACCACCGCCTCTCTGGCGTCGTGCGGCATCGTGACCATCCCCGGCATGATGGCCGGCCAGGTCATCGCCGGCGGAGACCCACTGAACGCGGCGAAATACCAGTTCGTCGTGTTCGCCGCCATCGCTGCGCTCACCCTCGTGGCCGACGCGCTCATCATGACGATGACCTATCGGACCTGCTTCACCGACAAGGACCAGTACAAGCCGCCCGAGGATCGCTGAGACGACGGGCGCGCAGAAGCGCGACTTGCATTGCCTCTGAGCCGGCGGAACTCATCCGGCTCAGCGGTAATTGCGTTCTATGAGGATGTCGGAGACGGTCAGGTTCGCGTCGTTGACCAGATTGAACAGGATCACTCGGGCCAGTTCGCCCGGATCCATGAAGGTGTGCTGCTTCTCCTCCGACACGTAGTCGCGGCTGTCGCGGTAGAACGCGGTGTCGATGCCGGCCACGAACCAGCCGTCGGCGATCAGCTGTTTGGTCAGCTCGTATCCCAATCCCAGTGCACTACCAGTGACGATAGCGATGTTGCGGCCGTTCGAGTTCGTCATATCATGCTCCGATCCCCCATACAATGTATGGTCAGAGTATCGGACCATTCAGACCCCCGCCGCACCGGCCACCCGATTGGTCCCGCGCAGATCCCCGTCAGCCGGCGAACTGCGCGGCGGATGCCGGGTACCACCGCGCGAACGACGCGATGTTCTCCTCGCCGTCCCCTTGCACCGCGGCACGGACCGAAGCCAGCCGGACGGCCATCCGGGCACGGACGACGGCATAATACCGGGCGAGCCATCCATTGATCAGTTCCATCATGCGAGTCATCACACTCACCTTGCCTTTCCATCAGGGTGTTTCAAGGATGCAGACGGTCACATGAACGACAAAATATTAATTTCGTCATTCTCGCGATGTCCGAATCATCGATTGAGTCCCTCTCCTGCAGCAAGAAGAACTGATACCTACGATAGGGATGGAATGTAACGACGACACCGGCGCAATGATACTTTTGCGCATCAAAAGAAATATAGTATTTTCATATACGTTACATCACGCAGGGAGCGGCAATGGGGCACTTCGATGCACAGGCGGCGTGACCGGGCCCGGAACCTGGCAGGGCGGGCAGGAAGTCATCGTCTCGTCGGATCTTCCGGAGCGGATCGACTACAACATCCCCGACCTGCCCATATATGCCAGACGGGACGCATTGTCGTCGTTCCCGGACTACCGCTGCCCATGTCACTGGCATCGCGATCTGGAATTCATCCATGTCATCAGCGGTCAGATGCAATATTTCGTCAACGGCGCCATAGTGACGCTGGAAGCCGGCAACGGATTGGTCGTCAATTCGAGCCGGCTGCATTACGGGTTCTCGCCGCAGCAGAGGCAATGCAGGTTCACCTGCGTGGTGGTCGACCCAGAACTGCTTGAGCGGCTCGGCGCGGATGAGCGGGTTTTCGTCGGCGAGCTACTTCATCAACGTGTTCCGACGGCGGCGAGGCGTCACTCCGCGCATCTGGCGTGAGTCAGCTGCGCCAATCGCGTCACTGTGCGTGGGTCGTGTCACCGTGCGAGGAGGCACGCACAGTGACGTAACCCTCGCACGGTGACACGACCCACGCACAGTGACATACCTGACAGCGGCCACGAACCCGCTACAGGATGTCGGGGTCGTCCTTGTCGATGGTGCCCGTGGCCTTACCGATGGCCTTGAGCCCGTGGTAGGCGACGAGGATGACGACCGTGCCGATGGCGATGCCGTTGAACTGCACGCCCTGGAACGCGAACGTGAAATCGGCGATGCCGATGATCATCACGATCGCGGCGACCATGATATTGAGCGGCCTTGTCGAAGTTGACCTTGTTTCCACCCAGATGCGCACACCGATCATGCCGATCATGCCATACAGCAGCGTGGTCACGCCGCCGAGCACGCCGCCGGGAATCGTGTTGATGACCGCGCCGAACTTCGGGCACAGGCTCAGCAGCAGGGCGAATGCGGCCGCGCACCAGTAGGCGGCGGTCGAATACACCTTGGTCGCGGCCATCACGCCGATGTTCTCGCCGTACGTGGTGGTGCCGGAGCCGCCGCCGAAGCCGGCGATTGCGGTACCGAGGCCGTCCGCGAACAGCGCGGTGCCCATATGCCCGTCATAATCGCGCCCAGTCATCTGCGCCACAGACTTGACGTGGCCGACGTTCTCGGCGACCAGCACCAGCACGACGGGGATGAACATCGGCAGGATCGAGAAGTCGACCTGCGGAAGATGGAATTTCGGGAAGCCGATCCACGCCGCGTCGCCGATGGCCGAAAAGTCGACCTGACCGCGGAAGCATGCGTACACATAGCCGACGATCACACCGAGCAGGATGTTCAGACGTCCGACAAGACCGCGGAACAGCACGGCGATGAGCAGCACGGCGAGCAGCGTCACCAGGGCGGTGTCCCAGCCCTTCTGCCAGTTCGACCACACGCTGGGAGCCAGGTTGAAGCCGATGATCGCGACGATGGCGCCGTTGACGACCGGCGGCATGATGATGTCAATCCACTTCGCGCCGGCGAAGTGGACGGCCACGCCCACCAGGGCGAGCAGCAGGCCTGTGACCATGATGCCGAAGCTGGCGGCCGGAATGCCCTTGCCCGCGGAGGCGACGGCGGCGATCGGGGCGATGAACCCGAACGACGACCCCAGATAGCTCGGCAGCACGTTCTTGTTGATGAGCAGGAACAGCGCGGTCGACATCGCGGTGAAGAACAGCGTCGTCGACGGGTCGAAATGCGTCAGGATCGGCACCAGGAACGTCGCGCCGAACATGGCGATGACGTGCTGGGCGCCGATGCCGATGGTACGGGTCCAAGTCAGTCGCTCATCGGGCTCCACGACCTCGCCGGGCGCGAGCGTCTTGCCGTCGCCATGCAGTTTCCATGTGAACAGGTTTCCCATCACGAACTCCTTCGGTTCTCTCAGGTGGCACATCTATGCAGCCATGTGCCGCGTTGAGGCCATTGTAACCCGTTCGCCCACCGTTGCGAACGAGCCACACGCGGCGCGCGACTCGTCATGCGCGGCCCGTGAGCGCCGTGAGGCGCCTCGTGCCGTCACAGGTGCGGGTCGACCGAATGCACCACGTCGACGAGGTCGCCGTTCGAGAGCAACGGGCGCTGGAATTCGCGCCACGGATCGACGCGCACCTCCCAGCGTCCGGTCGACTCGTCGAACACCGGGCGCGCGGTCTGCTCCCAGCGCACGCGCGGCGACGTGCGGCCGGTGGCCGGGTCTCGCCGCGAATAATGCAGGCACGTGCAATTGGTGATCGCCCATGCCGGGTCGTCGGCGCGGCGCATGAACTCCTCGTCCGACAGATCCTCCAGGGTGAGCATCAGCGCGAGCATGAAGTCGCCGTGCGTGACGGCGACAACGGATTCCGCCTCAGCACGCCGGTTGAGCGACGTGAGCAGGTTATGCACGCGGTTCTCCGACACGTCGGCAATAGACTCGCCTGCCGGCGGACGCCAGTACAGCGGGTCGGTGCGCTTGAACATCCAGTTGCGCGCGTAGTTCGTGCGGAAATCGTCCTGCGTGATGGTGTTGATCTCACCCCAGGAGCGTTCGCGTAGCACGCGCGTCTCCTCCCACTTGGCTTTCGGCAGCGCCATCGTCGCGGCGGTTTCGCGCGTGCGTACGTATGGCGAGACCAGATACCGGTCGAACAGCTGCTGTTGCGCGACGAGCCAGCGGCCGATGCAGTCGGCCTGCTTGCGCCCGGTGGCGGTGAGTCGCCACGACCGGTCGGGCACGGTCACGTTGTCCTGCGTGTACAGGGAGTTATCGCCCTGCTCCCCCGCGTTAATGATGACGTTCGCCTCCGACTCTCCGTGTCGGATGACATATAGATCCAATGGCATTCCCATGAATGCGTTTCCTCATTTCGTTATCTTGCTATGTTGCTGTGTTTGCTGTCTTGTTGCGTTGTGTTTCGTTGTCTTCTGTCGCCGCCGTCTTCCGCCGTTTCCTGCCGTGCTGTCCCCACGTCCCGCCGTTTCCGTCATCGTCAGAGCGGCCCTGCCGTCTGCCGCGCCCTACGGGAATCGTACCGCTTCGATTCAAGTTCGCGGCATGGCTTCGCGATTCCTCCAGATTGCTCCAGCCTTCCCCACGGTACACGCAATCATGCTGCTTCGCAGCCGCGCTCATGCCCACAGCGCAACAATTCACGCACATGTCACCGGTGATTCAACTGTTACCCGGTGCCCGTCGCAGCCTTCGTGCCGCCCTGCAGGCGTACAATGACGCCATGCGATTGAAGGCAAACTGCCGGGTGGATTTCGGCGACGAAGGCGATCTGTTCCTCATGTTCCACGGCTACGGCAATGACGAGCACGAGATGATCCGCATCATCGACGCCGTCGATGCCGAAGCCGACTATTATTCGTTCCGCGGTACGTATGCGCGGCGTTACATGGGTGGCAATTACTGGTACCCGGACGGCTGCGACGTGGAGTCGCGCCGGCGCGAATGCCGTGTGGTCGGCGACGCCGTCGTCGCGCTGACCGGCTCTGCGGCCTTTGCCGGGCGCCGTAAGATCCTGATCGGCTTCTCGCAGGGCGGGTACCTGTCATACCGTATGGCGGTGGAGCATCCGGGCGTGTTCGATGCAGCGATACTGCTCAGCCCGTCGTTCCGTGGCGAGCAGGACGCTGATGCGGACTGCGGAACGCGTTTCCTTCTGGCATATGGCGACCAGGACCGCACGATACCCGTCGAGGATCAGGATACAGCCCGACGGGTGATATCCGAAACCCGCGGCGCGCGGCTGTGCATGTACCCGGGCATGGCGCATGCGATCTGCGACCGCGAGATCGACGACATCCGTGATTTCCTGAGATAGGGGCTCCATGCCCTCAAATACGTCAGCGGGCTGAAACGGAGGCTCCCCGGCCGGGAGCGCCCATTTCAGCCCGCTGGCAACGCGATGCCGGGAATCAGAAGAACAGCACGGCGACGCCGGCAGCGAACAGCATCAGCAGGATCGACACGAGGAAGCTCGCGAGGAACGGCTTGCGGCCCTTGACCGCGATGGCCTTGAAGTTCACGTTGATGCCGAGCGCGGCCATGGCCATGCCGAGCACGATGTACGCGAAGTCCACGAGCTGCGGGGTGATGGCGGCGATGAACGGCACGAAGGTGCCGATCACGGACGCGCCGATGAAGCCGAGCATGAACCAGGGGAACGCGACGGAGCGTTTGCCGGTGGGCGCGACCTCGGAATGCTTCTTCTCCCACCAGATGGCGATGATGATGGCGGCGAACACGAGCATCAGCACGCGCGACAGCTTCATGATGGTGGCGATGTTGACCGCGTTGAAGGCGTCGCCGGCGGCGACCGCGTGGGCGATCTCGTGCAGGGACGCGCCGGCGGTGATGCCGAGCTGGTCCTGCGTCATGCCGGTCAGGGGGCCGAGCGCGATCTCAAGCAACGCGAAGATCGTGCCCATGATGGCGACGATGGCGACGGCCATGGTTACGTCGTCGTCCTTCTCCTGCTCCTTCTCGGGCGGCACCTTGATGGAGCCGGACAGGCCCATGACGGCGGCGGCGCCGCAGATGCCCGTGCCGCCGGCGGTCAGGATCGCGAGCATCGGGTCGACGCCCATCTTGCGCGCCACCCAGTAGGTCACGACGATGGTGAGCGTCACCACGACCGCGGCGATGGGCAGGCACTTGATGCCCTGCGTGAACAGCACTTGCAGGTTGAGCTTGAAGCCGAGCAGGATGATGCCGAGGCGCAGCAGCTTGTTGGAGATCAGCCCGGCCGCGTCCTTGACGCCGGCCTTGCGCTTGTCGCTGGCACCGACGTACCACTTGCGGATCGGGAACTGGATGATCATGCCGATCAGCAGCGCGATGATCAGCGCGCCGAATAGTTTGAATCCGGGGTATTGCTTGAGCCATGAGCCGATCAGTGAAGCGATCAGGGTCAGGACGGCGATGAACAGCATATCGACGGTGGCGATGCGTTTCCACCATTTCGTACAGAACTCTCTCATGATGTCCATTGAACTACCGTCATATGCCATCGGTCAAATCAGTGATAGTGATGGATGGTATTGATATTTTTGATGCCAGATTGCAGCGAATCGTTCTCAATAAGAAAGGTGCGAGCCAGACGCGGGCGGAAACGAACACAAACACCTCCGAAAGCCCGGAATTCCGGGCTTCGTCGGCTTGTTCACTTGTGCGAAAATGTGAGGAATCCTCGCACGTTTCTTATTGAGAACCATTCGCTGCGACACAGTCAGCCGCGCAGGGCCGCAATGACCCTGCCGGCAAGTTCCCGCTGCCCCGGCGTCAGACCGGAACGCGGCACCAACGCATAGAACCGCCGCACGAACTCGTCGCCCAGCTCCCGTGTCGGCACGCCGGCCGGCACGGCGGCCGCCGACACCAGGGAGCAGCCGAAACCGGCCGCGAGCGCCGCGCCGATGGCCGCGTTATTGGCGACCTCGATCATGCGAGACGGCATGGAGCCGACCGTCTTGAAGTACAGATCCGTGTAATAGCGCACGCCGGAGCCGTGCTCGCGCACCATCCACACGCCATGCGGATCACCGGCCAGCACCAGCCTGTCCTCGCGCAGCGTGACACGATCGACCGAGTCGTTGACGATGGGCTTCTCCACCACACCCAACTGCACGGCTTTCATACCGGTCTGTTCCAGGATCGCGTCGGAATTGAGCACCCGAATCGAGCAGTCGAAGCCGCTCAGCACCTCGGCCATCACCGGCAGTGCGACCGGCAGTAGCACGGCCGCCGTGGTGTGCGAGAATGCGACGGACAACGGCTCACGGCTCTCGCGCATGTGGGCGATCTGCTCGCAGGCGTCGCGCCACGTGCCATCGATGCCGGTCGCCGCACGGTACAGCAACCGCCCAGCCTCGGTCGGCGTCACATCGCTTTTGGCATTGCGGACGAACAGCGGCGCCCCGACTATGCGCTCCAGTTGGGCGATGCGCGACGACACCGTGGACTGCGAGACCTTGAGCTCGTCGGCGGCCAACGTGAACTGGCCGATCTCGTAGACCGCGACCAGAGTGTCCAGCAAGGGGAACATGAACCGCTCCTTTCCGTCGTGTTCGGCAACGCCTGCCGGAACGTCAGTGCGTCCGGGCCGGCAGGCGTTGCCGATCGGCTTGCATCATTTGACCTGTGTGATCCGGTTGCCGCTGACCATGAACGCCGTTCTCGCCATGTTGATCATCGGCTGGTCGAACCGGCTGTCGGTGTAGAACTCGTCGATGACGCGTCCGGGCCGACAACTTCGTGGAACCGTTTCGGCTTGTTCGTATTGAAATTCAGACAGGTGACCCGCATCGTCCGCGGATCCACGGTGGATGAGACCAGACGGTTCAATCCGAGACGCCGGCATGCCTCCCCCACGGTCACGTCGAACGACGCCGTCAGGATCACGTCATCCGGACGCGGCTCATACCACGGCTTGATGCGGTCCATATGCCGGTTCCAGAACTCGTTCACCAACGCGGATACGCCCTCTGCGATCGCGGCCTCCCCGGCGAGACCGGCATCGGGAGCCGCGCCGTCCAGTCGCAGTATCCGTCGGGAAGCCGCGACATCGTGCAGGTAATCGCACGTCACGCCGCCCACGCCGCGTTCCATTTGCGCAAGCGTGGCCCGCCCCATCTTGTACTGCACCGCGTATCGCAGCACCGGAGCCAGATGCCGCAGCACCTTCGGCTCGTATCGGGCACTGAACATATACAGGTCGAACAGGCTTTCGCCGTCATATATCGTGCCGTCGAAATCGAACACCCTCATCGTGTCTCGTTCCCTCTCACCCTCGCGCCGCTCCCGGCCCGTCAGAACTGCGCATAGTCCGCATCCTTATGTTCCCCCGTCTCAAGGTACCGTGCAAGATCGTCGGACGACGAGAACACAGCGCGCACCGACTGGGCGATCATCAGGTTGATGCTGTCGCCGTCGCGCAGGCCCTCGCGATATGCGTACACGGGGATGCCAAGAGAATAGGCGAATCCGATCTCGAACATCGTGCCGGAATCCTCGTCCATCAGATTGGCTATCACCGCCTTGGAAGCGCAGATGCCGTTCACGTCGTCGTCGAAGCAGCCCGCGGGACCGACCTCGGCGATGTCACTGGCGAACCGCGGCCTGAACATCGTCTTGCCGTGGGTGTCGAGCACATGCTCCAAGCGTTCCATCGACGCGACCTGCTCGGGATTGAAGAACGGGCCAGCGACGTAGAAATCGTAGCGGCGGCGTTTGCGCGAATAGGCTTTCTCGCGCTTGCGGCCAGGCTCGCGATCAGGTTGCCCGTCCGCCGCTTGGCCCGCCTCTGCGCCCGCATCCGGCTCCACCATCTCGGCGAACGTCTGCTTCATCGTATCCAACAGCGACTGCGTGCTTTCCGGAACCTCATCGCCCGCTCCGGCGACGTCCTTGGTGAGTCCCTCGATGCGGCGACGAATCCGGTCGGCGTCCTGCGGGTCGATGCTGAACTTCGCCACGAGCGACTGCCGTATCGTCTCATAATCAAGGTTGACGAAGAAGATAAGCTGCTGCAGCTTCATGAAGTTCTTCAGCTCGGGGAACCGCTCGACGATGTACGTCTCGCGATCATCCGTGGCCCTCACCCAGTCGCGGGTCAGCTGCATGCTCCAGTCGCCGGTGATGGATCCGCGGCGCATGCGGTAATGGTACAGCGCTTCGGGAATGCGCACGACGCGATGCGACTCGCCGATCACATTGCAGATACGGGCCATGTCCTCGATCTTGCGCCCGACGGGGAAGGAGAACCCGTGATTGCGGTATATCGACGCCGCCGCGACGAACGACCAGAAATACCCGTCGATCTCGGCCTTGACCTGCGCCTTGATCGCCTCGACCGGGGTCATGATGATCACATCGTCATAATGGTTGTGCTTGTACGAGGATGTCAGCGGCTTGCCATCTTCGCTGATCGTGTCGAACTGGAACATCACCAAATCGGCATCGTAGTCGCGCATCGTCGCCATCGCACGTTCAATGAGATTGCGCTCGACCATGTCATCGGAATCGACGAAGTAGATATAGTCGCCAGTGGCCTTCGCCAGTCCGACATTGCGCGCATCGGACAGGCCGCCATTGGCCTTGTGGATCACGCGGATCCGCTCATCCCTCGCCGTCCACGCATCGCACATCGCAGGGCAGCGGTCGGGCGACCCGTCGTCGACGAGCAGGATCTCAAGATTGCGGTACGTCTGGCCGACCAGTCCCTCCACGCACGCGTCGAGATACCGCTCGACTCCGTACACCGGCACGATGACCGACACGAGCGGCGTGGCCCCGTCACCATTCATGGCCTCCGCCGTCACATTCGACGATGTTTCCGATTCCGCTGACATGCCCCTCCTCGATGCTCCCCGGTCCGTTCGGCTCCACTCACTGCTGACGCACAGCGGCACGTGCGTCGCCCTCCATTGTCCATGATAGGCCAGGGCTTGCGCAGGGCGGACGACTCCATCCTGTTGTTTGCCATATCTTAACCGCGCCGCTCAACCGTGCCTTTTACCGCGCGGAAACGGCGGCAGAACGCCATGCCGGCGTGCGTCGGCCACCGGATTTTCCATCCGCCCTGAGGTCGCGTAGACCCCTCCCGTCAGTCTTTGACACCATGCAGCATTTTGCCGAGCCCCGCAACCGATCACCGTGGCGGGATGCTTTTGCCGTATATGGCCGTCAGCGGCGACAGCGCGGCGATCAAGCAGATGCTCAACAACATGTCCAGCGAAGAGCTCCTCAAATACTATGACGGGGACAGCTCGATCAGCGCATCGCTGTTCAGCGATCGCACATTCCCGTTCTGGGCGTTCCTCGTGCTGTCGGCGTTCATCCTGTTGTTCGCGCTGCTTCGTCTGCACGCCGCCACGCTGACGTTCTCCATCCTCAACCTGCTCTTATGCGCTTTGTACGCGGGAATACTCATCTTCATTCTCGTCTCCGCCTCCCACGAGATGGATGTCGTACGCTCGACGGCATCTCAGCCTGGGCTGAATCTCGCCAATGACCTGTCCTTTTCACTCGTTCCGTCGTATGGGATGTATGCGATCATCGCGGGAACGTTGTTCATGTTCGTGGGAGCCATCGTTTCCGTGGTGAATCGCAGCCATGCGCGCAGGGCGGCATTCGCCAGTCCGGCTCCGGCGAATCCGGCCGAGGAACGCCGAACACAATGCGTCCCATGCCACTGCCGCCGCAACACTAATCCGCACAACCCGCAGACTCCGCTGACATCCACACCGAATCAGCGGAGTTCTTTTATGCCGCCAGACGCCGACTGGCGCAACGGCGCGACTCGCCGAACTATGGTTCCGCTACGGGCCGCATTGGAATATCATGGTGCTTATAGCAACGCTGCGAGAGAGGTGGGAGATCATGGAATATTGTCCGCATTGCGGTGCCCTATATGACGAGGGCAGTCGGTTCTGCTTCCAGTGCGGCGCTCCGCGGCAATCCGCCGCTGGAGCGCCGGGTGCTCCTGCGATACCGACCGCTCCGATACCCGTGTCGGACTATGGCAACATGGCGGCGCAGCCACCGGTTCCATCGCCTCCGAGAGCATCCGAGACGGCATCCAATGATGGTTTTGCCGCATTCGCAGCGAATGCGGGCGATGCCGGCACACCTCCGACCGTCCCCGCCGGAAACTCCGCCACGCCACCGGCCAATCCCACCGGATCCGCCGCCGCGCAGCCGTCCGCCAAGCGCCCACGCATGAAACTCATCGCGGCGATCATCGCCGTACTGGTGGTTCTCGCTGGAACCGGGTTCGGTCTCGCCGCGAGGAAACTGGAATGGATCGGCCCGCGCACCGTGCCGACGGTCCGATACCGCACGGCAGCCGAAGTGTCACGCGAGCTGGAGGCCAAAGGTTTTCTCGTCAAGAAGAAGCAGATGTTCAACGCCCTGGGCAAGGGCAAGTGCCTCGGTCTGGTAGGAGTCAAGGCGGGCGACCGTCTGCCCAAGGGCACGACGGTGACGGTCATCGAATCGATGGGACCCGGCGTACCCGAAGGCACAGTCGGCTCTGAACCGAGCAAGGCCGAAACCGCGCTACTGAAAATGGGCGTCAAAGTCGTCGAGCACGAAGTCGTCTCGGAGCATCCCGGCAAAGTCGCCGTCACCATGCCCGCGGACGGTGAGCCGGTGCGCGACACCGACGACGGCATCCATATCGGAGTCGGGATCACAGGTGACGGCATACCCGTCGAAATCGCCGGAATGGACAAGGACGAGGCGAAAACAAAGCTCCAGCAACAGGGCTTCGACGTCACGCTCAAGCCGCGTTTCTCCAGCCGAAAGAATCTCGGCAAGATCGTCCGAGCCGATCCCGGCATCGGCGTGCGGACCAGCGAGACCAACGTGACCCTGTATTACGGCGTGGATGCCAGCAAACGCTACGACGTGGTCGGCACGTCCATTCCCGACAGGGGATCGGACAAGTTCATGACGAACACCGTGGCTCTGGCAGGGAAGTATTGCACCGATGGCGGCAACTGCCTGACATTGGAACCCGGTCAGACCGATCCAAACCCGAGTGGTCTAGTGCTCGACGGCAAAGGTTCCTCGGATTTCTTCGACCAGCTGACCCTCTGCACGTATTCGCAGGACATCAGCGGCTGCAACCCGTCCTCCGGCGGCTACTACAACGCAATGAAGGACTTCCTGATCCAGGGCGATACCGGCGCCATGGAGCTGTACGCAGGCTTCGGACTGCCCGTATGCGGCACCACGTCTTACGTGGGCGACGGGCCGACATACTGTGACGGCACATCGGAGAAACAAGTCGAGGATGGCTCGGATGGAACCGCCGAACAGGCCATGAGCGAAAAATATCTCAAATACGTGGCTCGTGATTTCTTCGTGGTGATGCCGGTCGGAGCCAACCTCGACCAGCTGGAATCCAACGGATATTTCGACGGCTCGACTACATACAAGCCCTATGCGGACCGCCCGTATCTCATCCGCCGCGACAACTCCGCATACCCGGAAATCAAGGCGACGAATGACGCCTTCCACCGGAAGCCCAACCCGTACGCGCCCGGCACCAACATGCAGCCGTTCAAGAAGGCGCCCAACGCCCACAACGTGTACTATCTGGTCGAGCAGCCGGTCGATTTCAGCCAGTTCAAGGAGGCCACCGTATCCGGCGGGCGGCAGGGAGACGGCTCCGACTCGTCGCCTGACGACGGCATCTCTTCCGACGGCAACGGCGATGATACCACTGAATCCGATGACTCATCGCAATCCCAGTCATCGCAATCCGGTGCGAGAACCTACACGAACGCGCGGTTCTCGTACCGTGTCGACGTGCCTGCCGGTTACAAGTGGCAGCAGGAGTCCGACAACGGCGACGGTCGCAAGTTCGACGCGACGTCCGGCTCCACGCAGATCAGCGTGTGGGGCAGCAACAACGCGCTGTCTCACTCCCCGCAGGAGGAGCTCGACTGGCTCAAGAAGAATCTCGGCGGCAACACGAACATATCGCTCGCGCAGGTGGCCGGCCAATCGGTGTACCTCAGCTATGAGCAGAACGGAACCATCACGTATATCCGCGAAGTCGTCACCGGAGGGAAGATCGCGGCCATCGAAATCACGTATCCGACCAGCGAACGCTCGAGCGGAGACAAACTCGCGGAGACGGTTCCGCTGACCTTGAAGTTCGTGGGGTGATGGGGCTATCGTCACCAGATGCGAGGCCGTACGAAACCGTTGTGTTCCAAGAACACGGCGACGTCACGCAGCTCCGGCATGTTGATGCTGTGCGTCATGCCGGGGTAGATTTTCTCGGTGAGCGTGGTGTGCGAGGCATAGAACGCGCTCATCGCGTCGAGTTCGGACTTGGGGAAGATGTCGTCCGCAGAGCCGTGGCCGTAGAACATTGGCGGCTTCAGTCGCACAAGCTCGTCGTCGCCAGGCAACTCGCCATGTGCGAGGAACCCGGAGAAACTGACTGCGGCGGCGTACCGTTTCGGGTTGACGCGCAGCATCTCGCCGGCGAGTAGACCGCCTTGGGAGAAGCCCATGACCACGATGGGACGCTCCGGGGCGATGCTGTCGGCCACCCATGCGTCGATGGCCTCGCCGGCTTGGCGTGATTGCCGATCGAGCGATTCGCCGGTCGGGACGCCTTCGTAATCCCATGAGCCGAACCACGTGTAGCCCGGGCCGTACGAAATCGGCGCACGCAACGACGCGTAATCGGCGCCGGGCGCACAATAATCCAGCAATCCCGGCAGGTCATGCTCGTTCGACCCCCAGCCGTGCAACAGCAAGAACACCGGGCCGCTTCCATTGGCCGGCAGACTGGCCACCCGCATGTTCGATCCTCATCGCACTCACTCCCCTCTTGTGTGTTCGTGTTTTGCGTTCGCCACCGGCTTCAGAGCGGCCGGCGAATCACGTTTCAATGTCATGTTCCGTCACCCATGGTAGTCGCACGGGCGCCGGCAGTCACACCATCGCGATCCGCCCCCACTCCATTTCATCATCTATCCCGCCAAAGTTCCATCTCAAGGTC
>ENA-OQCU01000536-OQCU01000536.1-human-gut-metagenome-genome-assembly--contig:-NODE-536-length-16835-cov-5.215585_pt1 | contig 16835 bp, 10 predicted proteins | sample MGYA00242504_ERZ504590 | MGnify/ENA primary metagenome ERZ504590 (study PRJEB26092, sample SAMD00036318) | human gut metagenome | host: Homo sapiens | study: EMG produced TPA metagenomics assembly of... | reverse complement strand
AATCACCTCAAGCCATACAGATGAAGATAAAAGGGAAAGGCTCCATCGAAATACACATGGACAGTCCAGACGGTCCGCTCCTATCCACCTTGACCTTTGATACCGATACGTGGCAAACATTGACAAAGCCGTTGGACAAACGGATAAAAGGCAAACACGACATTTACTTCGTATTCGGGAACGGAAAGTTCTTATTTGACGAATGGAAATTCACAAAATAATGAATCCGTCGGCAGAATCTGCCCAGTATCTCTTCACCCTTGTGATGATATCGCTGCACAATTCGAGCCAACACACAACAAGCCAGCAAGTTACTTTGCCAGCGTTTTGCCACCATATTGGCAAAGTTTTGCCATGCCTTTGGCAAAGCTTTGCCAATGTGGTGGCAAAACCTTGCCAACTTGTCGGCAAGAAAGACAAAAGCAACATCGCTGTCCGCAAAGAGGCGGAAGCACGTCCTCAATATAATTCCGCTAACGGGAAAGAGACAGATTGGTTCCATTAACGGGCAGAAGTTTTAAAAAATGGGAAGGATTTGGCACAATAGTTCCGCGCAAATTCTCATTTATCGAACAAAAATTGTATTTTTGCCTGCGACTGAAAAATCAGTAATATCATAGAATAGACAATTCCCGAACAAATATGAGCGAAGATTTTGAAGCACCGAAAGATGATTTGGACAAGGAACTCCCGGCCGGGAGCGAAGAACACTCGGATTACAAACCTGCGGACGCAAAGGATGCCAATATAAAGCACCAACTGAGCGGCATGTACCAGAATTGGTTTCTGGACTACGCCTCATACGTTATATTGGAACGTGCCGTACCCCATATCATGGATGGTCTGAAACCCGTACAGCGGCGTATCCTCCACTCCATGCGCCGCATGGAAGACGGGCGCTACAACAAGGTGGCGAACATCGTAGGACATACCATGCAGTTCCATCCGCACGGTGATGCTTCTATCGGCGATGCTCTGGTACAACTGGGACAAAAGGACTTGCTCGTGGATTGCCAGGGAAACTGGGGTAACATTCTGACGGGTGACAGCGCCGCTGCCCCCGTTATATCGAAGCACGTCTCTCCAAGTTCGCACTGGACGTGGTATTCAACCCCAAGACCACCGAATGGAAACTCTCTTATGACGGGCGAAACAAAGAACCGGTTACACTACCGGTAAAATTCCCACTGCTGCTTGCACAAGGTGTGGAAGGTATTGCCGTAGGCCTGTCATCCAAAATATTACCACATAACTTCAATGAGCTGTGCGATGCTTCCATCAGCTATCTGCACAACGAAGAATTCAAGCTGTACCCCGACTTCCAGACGGGAGGCAGTATCGATGTATCCAAATACAACGACGGTGAACGTGGCGGTGCGATACGCGTGCGCTCCAAAATAGAAAAGATGGACAACAAGACACTTGCCATTAAGGAAATTCCTTACGGGAAAACGGTGGCCAGTGTATGCGACTCCATCGTAAAGGCCAGCGAAAAAGGAAAAATCAAGATACGTAAGGTAGAGGACCTAACATCCGGCAGTGTGGAAATATTAGTGCATCTAGCCCCGGGTGTATCATCCGACAAGACCATCGATGCCCTCTATGCCTTCACCGACTGTGAAGTGAGCATCTCTCCCAACTGCTGTGTCATCGACGACCAAAAGCCCCACTTCCTCACCGTGAGTGATGTATTGCGCAAATCAGTCGACAACACATTGGCACTGCTACGCCAGGAACTGGAAATCCGTAAGGGAGAGATACTGGAAAGCCTGCATTTCGCTTCACTCGAAAAGATATTCATTGAAGAACGTATTTACAAGGATAAGGAGTTTGAACAAGCCAAAAACATGGATGCCGCCTGCGAACATATCGATGAGCGCCTGACTCCCTACTACCCGACTTTTATCCGCGAAGTGACCAAGGAAGACATCCTCCGGCTGATGGAGATAAAGATGGCACGTATCCTCAAATTCAACTCCGACAAGGCAGAGGAACTGATAGCACGCATGCGAAAGGACATAGAGGAGATAGACTGCCATCTGGCAAACATCGTGGAATATACCGTCGACTGGTTCCGTATGTTGAAGGACAAGTACGGCAAAGCCTTCCCCCGCCGCACGGAACTGCGTAACTTCGACACCATCGAAGCAACCAAAGTCATCGAAGCCAACGAAAAGCTGTACATCAACCGCGAAGAGGGTTTCATCGGAACTGGATTGAAGAAAGACGAATTCATAGGCAACTGCTCGCCCATAGATGACGTGATTATCTTCTTCCGCGATGGAAAATATATCATCACACCGGTGGCCGACAAGAAGTTCGTGGGCAAGAATATACTTTATGCCAACATTTTTAAGAAGAACGACAAACGTACCATCTACAATGTCTGCTACCGTGACGGCAAGGAGGGGACAAGCTATATCAAGCGTTTTGCCATCACTTCCGTGGTGCGTGACCGCGAATACGATGTGACGCAAGGTACTCCCGACTCCCGTATCACCTACTTCACCGCCAATCCCAATGGAGAAGCTGAAATCATCAAGGTAACCCTGAAACCCAATCCCCGTGTACGCCGTATTATCTTCGAGGAGGATTTCAGCAACATCAATATCAAGGGACGGCAGGCCATGGGAAATATACTCACGAAACTCCCCGTACACAAGATAGCCTTGAAACAACGTGGAGGCTCCACGCTGGGTGGACGGAAAGTCTGGTTCGACCGTGATGTGCTACGTCTCAACTACGACGGGCGCGGAGAATATCTCGGAGAATTCCAGAGCGAAGACACCATCCTTGTCGTACAGAACAGCGGAGAGTTCTATGCCACCAACTTCGACTTGAACAATCACTATGACGATGGCATACGCGTATTGGAGAAATACGATCCGAACAAAGTATGGACCGCCGTACTCTACGATGCCGACCAGCAGAACTATCCTTACATCAAAGCGTTTCTGCTTCGAGGCAACCGCCCGCAAGCAAAACTACTTGGGAGAAAACAAGAACAGCAGCCTCATTCTGCTGACAGACGAGTGCTACCCGCGTTTAGAGGTGGTGTTTGGCGGCCACGACAATTTCCGAGAGCCGATGGTGGTGGAAGCCGACGAATTCATCGCCGTGAAAGGCTTCAAAGCAAAAGGTAAGCGCCTGACCACCTATACTATAGAAACCATCAACGAGCTGGAGCCTACCCGTCAACCGGAACCCTCGCAGAAAACCGAAGAGCAGGAAACGGATGAAGAACCGGAAATTCTGGACCCCGACCACGGTAAAAGCGAAGGGGACATACTGGACGAGATGACAGGACAGATGAAACTCTTTTGATGAAGGACGGAAATGAAGTATTAGTGGCTAACGATTACTAATTTGTAATTGATAATTTAATATGTACATATACAAGATAATAATCCTATGCGGACTGCTCTTGGGAAGTGTCGGACTGAAAGCACAAGAAGCACAATGCAGCATCGACCGGAAGCTACGGGCTGACTCCACCAACCGTAACCGTATTATCACCCGTGCCACCATGTATGGTGTCGGCTTCACCAACGTGTTCGACACTTATCTTTCACCTCAGGAGTATAAGGGAATCGATTTCCGTATCTCCCGCGAAAGCATGCGGATGACACGGTTGATGGACGGCAACGTGTCTCTGCAAACTTTCTTCCAGGCAGACTTGGGATATACACACAACAAAGTAGACAATAACAATACATTCTCCGGACTGGCCAACTGGAACTACGGCCTGCATTATAATTTTCCAATCACGGGCAATTTCAAACTGCTTGCCGGAGGAGTCGGCGACTTCAACGGTGGCTTTGTCTATAATCTGCGCAACGGAAACAACCCCGCCCAAGCACGTGCCTATATCAACCTTGCCGCATCTGGAATGGCTATTTGGGACTTGCGCATCAAGAACCGTCCCATCACACTACGCTATCAGGTAAATCTTCCTTTGGCAGGTATCATGTTCATGCCCAACTATGGACAGTCCTACTACGAGATATTTACGTTAGGACATTGGGACGGAGTAGTGAACTTCACCTCCCTGCACAACCAGCCCTCTCTGAGACAAATGCTGACCGCAGACTTTCCGGTGGACGTGCCCAGATGCAGATTTCGACTTACATATGGGACGCACAACAGTCCAAAGTAAATGAAATAAAGACACATACTTACTCGCATGTATTCATGGTGGGGTTCGTAAAGGAACTCTATCTGTTTCCTAACAAGAGAAAGTAAAAAGTGACAAGGTGATAAACGATAAGATGATAAGGATAATGTGCATGAAAAGAAGATATATTTTAATAATTTGGAGTATCCTACTCACGTTATTGCCCCTATTGAACGGATGTATTCGTGAGGAAGAGTTCGACAATACCCCACAAGGCAATTTCGAAGCCTTGTGGAAAATAATAGACGAACAGTACTGCTTCCTGGACTACAAGCAAATAGACTGGGATGCCATCCATGACAAGTATCAGCCACTCATTACCCCGGGAATGAGCTACGACGGTCTATTTGAAATATTAGGTAACATGCTTGCCGAGTTAAAAGACGGACATGTCAACTTGTACTCTTCTTCCAACATGGCGCGCTACTGGGACTGGTATCTGGATTATCCTCGTAACTTCAACGAAAGTATCATTGAAAAGTACCTGGGAAGAGACTACCGCATTGCTGGAGGCGCCAAATATACCATATTGGAGGACAACATAGGATATATCTATTACGGTGATTTCTCCAGCGGCATCGGAAACGGCAACCTGGATGAGATTCTGTTATACCTTTCCGCTTGTAACGGCCTGATTATCGACGTGCGCAACAATGGTGGCGGCAACCTGACAAACGCCACCCGAATGGCACAACGCTTCACGAATGAAAAAGTACTGACGGGATATATTCAGCACAAGACCGGCAAAGGCCATAGCGATTTTTCAGATCCGACTCCCATTTATGTGGAACCTTCCAACAGTATCCGCTGGCAAAAAAAGGTAATTGTCCTGACCAACCGTCATTCCTATAGTGCAACCAATGATTTTGTCAACTCCATGCGCTGTTTTCCCAATGTCACCCTGGTTGGTGACAAAACCGGCGGCGGGTCGGGCCTGCCATTCTCTTCGGAACTGCCCAACGGATGGGGGGTACGCTTTTCTGCCAGCCCGCACCTCGATGCCCAAAAACAGCATATCGAGTTCGGCATCGACCCGGACAAGAAAGTGGATATGAGCAAAGAAGATGAGAACAATGACTTGGACACCATCATTGAGGAAGCAAGAAAAATACTGAAAGTGACTTTCTAAAACGACTTTATCTACAAAACAATTTGCCAAAACGAAAATTCTTTCTATCTTTGCTCCCGCTAATCGGAATTATTCCGCGGATGTGGCGTAATTGGCAGCCGCGCCAGACTTAGGATCTGGTGCCGTGAGGCGTGTAGGTTCGAGTCCTATCATCCGCACAATCCCTATAATAAATTTCAAAAGACAAACAACTAAGAGGGGAGGATATTCATTAAGAAACATCCTCCCTAACCGCTTCAAGTACCTTTTTTATCTCATCAAAACACAATATTTAGAATACTTATTGTATCTTTGCTTCCAAGAAACACTTCGATTAACCTGAAAAAATGAAACAAAATACGATAAGACCGATGCTTTTCAAGTATTGGGTAGTGTGCCTTCTATTGTTCATCCTCTTCATCCAGGCCAGGGCTTCTTCCTTCATGCCCGCCGTCACCAACTATCTTGCCAAAGACTATGAAGCCGGTTATCAGAACTGGGCATGTGCGCAAGGCAGCAACGGCGAAATGTATTTCGGCAACAGCCAGGGGCTCCTGGTATATGACGGTTATCGCTGGACTCTCCACAAAGTGCCGGGGAACCATATTGTCCGTTCGGTGTATGTGAAAGAAGACCGTATCTATGTGGGGGCATTCGAGGAATTCGGCTATTTCAAGTATTCGGAGGCAGGCACTCTCCGGTACCATTCTTTGAGCAAATTCCTGAAAAATTTCCCCATGGAGAACAACGAGATATGGAACATTGTAGAGCTGGACGGTCGCATCTACTTCCAGTCGTTCAGCGCCTGGTTCTCCTACGACGGGAAGATGGTACACGCTTTCCGCAACAGACAGCAACAGCCGCTCTACTTCTACACCCAAAACGGACATATCTACACACAGATGATTGATGAGGACTTCTATGAATTCGACGGCAAGGATTTCCTTCATCTCTTCCCCCGCAGCCAAGTGAACGATGACAATGTAGTGGCATTACTGCCCGACGGGGACGACAGCTTCCTGATGGTCACAGAGAATAACGGATTGTTCCGCTACAACGGTGACATCACCCCCTGGAAAACAGACATTGATGCAGAGCTGAAGAAACAGCGGGTGAACCGCGCCGTCATGACCAATGATTCCATATTCATGATAGGTACAGTCTTGAATGGCATATACGCCATCGACCGCAAAGGACATTGCCTCTGGCACTTCAATCTGGATAACCGTCTGGACAACAACACAGTCCTGGGCTTGTTCTGTGACAAAGATAACAACGTATGGGCAGCATTGGACGACGGCATCGCATACATCCACCACAACTCACCCGTCATGCTGCTGACTCCTGCCAACCATGAAACCAAACTGGGCATGGTGTACGACATAGCCCACCGGGGCGACTGTTTCTATCTGGCCACCAACCAGGGCTTGTACGAATACCACCAGGTTACCGAGAATCTGCGCCTGCTTCCCCATACTGAAGGACAGAACTGGTATGTGAAGGACATTGACGGGCAACTCTTTGCAGGCAACAATGCCCATACCTTATTAATAGGCGAAAAAGGGAATGTTTCCGTCATAAGCAATACCAACAGCAGTACGTGTCTGATAAAGTGCACCCTCTATGGCGAAGAGATACTGTTGGAATCATCCTACGCCAATTTGCGTATCTATAAAAAGAAGAACGGGCAATGGACCTTTTCGCATGTCATAGACGGCTTCATTGCACCGGTCATGCACTTGGAGGTGGACCAAAGCGGTGTCATCTGGGCTTCACACATGTATCAGGGAGTCTATAAAATAGTCTTGAGCGATGACTTGTCGGCTGTAAAAAGCGTACGGCACATCTCCCATTTAGGCTCGGAATATATCATCGGCCCTATCCAAGTAATGAAAATGCGAGGACGTATCGTCTTTTCCAGTCCCAACGGCTTCTATACCTATGACGACATCACCCGGCAGATTATCCCCTTCCAAAAGCTGAATGCCATTCTGCCTTACATCAGGAATGCTCATTCTGTGGTATCCGTCACGAACGACCGCTTCTGGCTGTCCGGTTCACATGAGTACGTATTGGTAGAGTACGCAGAAGGAGAGTACATCGTGAAGCAGCGCATCCTCATCGAACTGTTTGATTCTCCATGCATAGAGAACTACAACAATGTGTTCGTCGACAATGACGTCGTCTATTTTAATCTGAACAACGGAATCGCCAGTTACAGCAAAAACACAGACAGCCTTAGTCCTACTCTGGAGTCCGCCCTCTCACTGAGCTCGGTCACTGCTTCCTCTTCCGATAAAAAGGAGAAACGCCTGCCTCTGTCTGGAAATGTCGAACTGGAAAGCAATTACCGGGATTTGCTGTTCTCAGTAAGCCTGCCGCATTACAATAAATTGTCCGTACATTTCCATTATGTCCTGCAAGGAGGACAAGGCATGGCGCTGACATCGGACCTGAAAGAGCCCGAAATCCGCTACGGTAGCCTGGATTACGGAGAATACACATTCCAGGCAGAAGCCTATAATGATTTGGGACAGAAAATCGGTGAGGTGGAATATCATTTTGCCATAGCCCGCCCTTTCTACCTCTCCTATTATGCCTTTGCGCTCTATCTCATAGTTCTCACAGCGCTTGTCTACTTTTTCTCCAAGTGGCGCGCCAACCGTGCCATGGAAAAGAAACGGAAGGAGTATGAGGCAGAGCAGGTGCAGCAGAACATCAAGATGCGCGAGCAGGAGCATCTGATAACTCTGCAGCAACAGCAATTGCTGGAAGCCGAGTTGTCGGCAAAGAGTAAAGACCTTGCCAGCATGGCACTGGGTGTATTTGCCAAGAACGAGGTCCTGGAGAAACTTCGTACTGTCGTACAAGAGTCCCTGGTGAAAGGGCAATATGGACGCAAGAACCTCGAATCTCTGCTGAAGCTCATCAACGAAAACATCGAGACACAGGAATTTTGGGATGTATTCCAGAACAATTTCGACCTGATTCATGAGAAATTCTTCCGTAATTTGCGCGAACGTTATCCCAGTCTTACCGCTACCGACCTCCGTTTTTGTGCGCTGCTGCGCCTGAATCTTTCTACGAAAGACATTGCGCAAATGACCAACCTCACTATCCGGGGAGTAGAGGCAGCACGCTACCGTTTGCGCAAGAAACTGGATATCCCCGACGGAACGGGATTAGTGGATTTTCTCATCGACTTGAAATAAAGCGGCTACAAATCATTCAATCACAACAAACTGATTATTAGAAACAAGTAACACGAAAACGTAGTAAAACGGTACCCATTTTTACCCTAAACGTATTATCGTGGTAGTGTTTTTTTTGCCTTACTTACCGTAATTACTTCCTTTTGCCGGCAGAATTATTAACTCTTAAATTTAGTTTATGAGAAGGCAAACTTTATTTCTTCTATTCATGATTTTGTTCTCATTTGCCACTGTACAGTTTTTGGCACAAGGAACAAAGATCAGTTAAAGGAACTGTTGTTGATCAGAACAACGAACCGATTATTGGAGCCACGGTTGTAGTAAAAGGCTCTACTATTGGAGCAGCTACCGACCTCGACGGTAACTATGTACTGAACGGCGTCCCCGAAGACGCAACTCTCGTATTCAACTATTTGGGCATGTTGCCGCAGGAGATAAGCGCTGCGGGGCAATCCGTCATCAACGTAAAACTACGTGAAGACGCACAACTGCTGGAAGAAGTCGTGGTTATCGGTTACGGCTCGGCCAAGGCAAAAGACCTGACAGCCCCGATTGATGTCGTTAAAGAAAAAGAACTCATCAATGTTCCCACCTCCTCCCCGATGGCAGCATTGCAGGGAAAGGTACCGGGTGTCAACATCATCAATTCGGGAACACCGGCGACGGTCCTAAAGTGACCATCCGCGGTATGGGTTCTTTCGGCGACACCTCTCCCCTTTATGTAGTGGACGGCATGTTCTACGACAACATCAACTTCCTGAACAACTCCGACATTCAGGACATGACCATCCTGAAAGATGCATCCGCATCGGCCATCTACGGTGTGCGTGCCGCCAACGGTGTGGTAATCATCACCACCAAGAAAGGTACCCGCAACCAGGATGCCAAAATCACCTACAACGGTTATGTGGGCATCCAGAAAGCCACCAACCTGCTGGAGATGTGTAACTCCCACGAATATGCCACCATGATGCTTGAAGCCAATCCGGAAGCTTACCGGGCGATTTTTGAGAATTCAGTGGCCGAATTCGGCGGAAACATGGAAAACCTGCAATTCAATGCCGATACCAACTGGTATGACGAACTGCTGCGCACAGCCATGATGACCAACCACAGCCTGAACGTCTCCGGTGGTACGGAAAAGGCAACCTACTCTGCCGGCATGAGCTATCTGGCACAAGACGGTATCATGGACGTGGAAAACTACTACCGCCGTCTGAACTTCCGCGCCGCCCTTGACTACGAAGCCCGCAAATGGCTGAAGATAGGTTTCAACGGCGTGTTCAGCAACTCGCAGCAGCAACTGCCCAAGAATGCCGCATGGCAACAGGCATACAACACACCGTCCATCATCCCGGTGTATGACGACCGCCGCGACGACACGGTGTTCCCCAAAAAGTACACATCACCCGAGCAAGTGGGCCTGACCAACAACTTCAACAACCCCATAGCCACTGCCAACTATTACGACAACCGGAACGAGACCTACCAAGTGCTGAGCAACTTCTATGCACAACTCAACCTCATCCCCGACAAGCTGAACATACGCAGCAGCTACAGCTACGACTACTCGATGATTCGCGGTTCCGAGTTCACCCCTACCTACTATGTAGGCACCAACCAGAAGAAAGAGGTTACCGAACTCACCAAGAAGAACACCAACTACTACAAATGGATATGGGACAACGTTGCCACCTACACCGACAAGTGGGGCAAGCACTCCTTTACCGGCATGCTGGGCGCTTCCATGCGCCAAGAGCAATACCGCCTGCTCGAAGGTACTGCCACCAACGTACCCGAAGGTGCAGACGTATGGAAATACATCGCACTGGGCAACAAGGAAGGCGCTACGGTGAAAGACGACGGCTGGAAATACCGCGGCCTCTCCTATTTCACCCGGCTGAACTATAACTACAACGACAAGTACATGCTGATGTTCACTTTCCGTGCCGACGGCTCGTCCAAGTACAACGACAAATGGGGCTACTTCCCCTCCATCGGTGCCGCATGGGTCATCTCGCAGGAACCGTTCATGAAGAACCAGAACATCTTCGACTACATGAAGCTGCGTGCCAGCTGGGGTAAGCTGGGTAACGACAAGATTGCCGCCAGTGCAGGTTTCGCAAGCATACAGAACGTACAGTCCGTATTCGGCCCCAATACCGCCATCGACGGATTCATCAACACCACCAACTTCAGCTGGCTGGGTTGGGAAGTAGTGAACGAAACCAACGTGGGCATCAACTTCAGCACGCTGAAGAACCGCCTGAATGCCGACATCGACTGGTACTACCGCCTGACCGACAACGCCGTGATTTCGCCCAAGCTCCCGATGAGTGGCGAGCTGCTGGCCGGCAACAACGGACAGATTCTGAATACCGGTATCGACCTCTCCTTGAACTGGAACGACAAGATTGGCAAGGACTTCAATTACAACATCGGTGTCAATCTCTCTTATCTGCACAACGAAGTGAAAAGCCTGAAAGGAAACATGAAAATCATCAAAGGCGGAAAGACCGTGAATATGGTGGGCGAGACGATGAACTCATTCTATGGCTACAAGGTCATCGGCATCTACCAGACTCCTGAACAATGTGCTGCCGACCCCATCGCCGTGGCCAACGGACTGGAACCCGGCGACTTCATCTACGAGGACGTGAACGGCGACCATGTGATAGACGGAAACGACAAGCAGGTGTTGGGCTCATACGTGCCCAGCTTTACTTATGGCTTCAATGCCGGATTCTCTTATAAGAACTTCGACTTCAGCCTCACTACCTACGGACAAGCAGGCGGCGAACTGTGGAACCGTAAGCGTGCCCTGCGCTATGCAGCCGACTACTATAACTTTGACCGTGCACAGTATGAGAACCGCTGGACGGGTGCAGGCTCTACCAACGAACATCCGTCGGCCAAGGCTCTTCTCAAAACCTGGAACAAGTCGGACAGCAACAACGCTTCCTATTTCGTGGAAAGCTCCGATTACTTCCGCATCCAGAACATCACGCTGGGCTACTCGTTCAAGAACCTGAAGATAGGCAGCTACGTGATGCCGGGACTCCGCCTCTCACTGACCGCCGACCGCCCCTTCACTACCTTCAAGGCGAACAGCTTCACACCCGAAGTGTCGGATGCCGAAGGTTGGGATACCGAAGTATACCCTCTGACTTCAACCTATACTTTCGGAGTGCAAATAGATTTCTAAACCCTAAAACGTAAAACAATGAAATTCTTAAAGAAAACATTCGCATATATACTTCCCGCCATGATGGTGCTGGGAGGAGCCACCGCTTGCACCGATTTCATAGAAATCGATCCGGAGAACAAAGTTCCCGAACAAGGCGTGGACTTTACCAACAAGAACAATATGTACCAACCCGTAGTGGGTGCCTACTCCAAAGTACGCACACAGGGCATGCACTGGTGCAACGCACTATTGATGTTCACCCGCGACGGTGACGTGTGGTCGGGCCGTACCGATGACCAGGGCGATGCCGTGGCCTTCGGACGCAAGTTCAACTACAACAACTCATTCTGGGCACTGAACCAGGTATGGATGAACTTCTACGACATCATCCGCATCACCAATGCCGCCCTGCAAAGCCTCGACGGTTATGCCGAATATCTTGCTGCAGGAAGCGAAGATTACAAAACCTACGAATCCTATTGCGGCGAAGTACGTACCATCCGTGCATGGGCCTACTATTGTCTGGTGACCAATTTCGGTCCCACCGTCATCTACCGTGACAACCTGCAGACCGATTTTCGCCGTTCTACCGTAGAGGCCGTATATAATTATATGCTGGAAGATTTGAACTACGCCATCGACAAACTGCCCCGCATGCGTCCCAACCAGATGGAACACAAGGGAGCCGTGACAGCCTTCACCGCCCAAGCATTGGCCGCCCGCATCTATCTGCTGAAAGGAGACTATGCACAAGTGGAGACACTGACCGATGACATCATCAAGAACGGTGGATTCCGTCTCTACGACGACTTCTACCAGCTGTTCAAAATTCCCGGAAAGTTGTGTGACGAATCTTTGTTCGAATGCCAGGTAACAGACTACGGCAATGGTTCCGGCGATTACCTGGGCGTAGACCAATGGTTCAATTTCCAGGGTCCGAACATGGCAGAGAGGTATGATGAAGTAGTGAACGCAGACGGTACCATCAGCTACAAGCAAGCCGAAGGCACCAAGTCCATAGGCGGCTGGAATTTCATAGGCTATGAACCCGAGTTCGTGGCATGGGCCGAAGCCCGTGGCGAAGGTGTGCGTGCCGAAACTTCTTTCCTGAAAGCCCTGAGCAAGACGCGCGAGGGTTGGCAGGTAGGTCCCACATCGGCCACCAAGACCGACTGTTGGAACGGCAAAGGTTACCTTCCCTACAATCAGATGACTCTTCCACGTACAACCTACGGAGCCAACAACAATGTGCGTATCATCCGCTATGCCGAAGTACTGCTGATGAACTCCGAAGCCAAAGTCAGACTGGGCAAGGATGGAGACGCAGGCTACAACGAAGTGCGCCGGCGTGCAGGCATGAGCACCAAAACCGGTGTTACCCTGAAAGACGTGATGGACGAACGCCGGATGGAACTTTGCGGCGAATGGTGTGCCCGTTATGTGGACTTGGTGCGTACCGGCGATGCCGCCACCGTACTCGGTCCCAAAGGATGGACAGCAGAAAAGACTTATTGGCCCATACCGGCCAACCAGTTGGACGACCTTCCTGATTTGAAGCTGGAACCCATTGACGGAATTGCCGAATAAATCCGTTCCAATATGGTAAAAAGATTCCTAATCAGTTGTGGAATAGCCTTTGCCGCTCTGGCGGCAAAGGCAACCCCTGACGATTCCATCAAAGTGGTGAAGGGGCAAGTCAGTGACTATTACATCACTGTAACCCAAGACCGTATCGTAAAAGGACACGTACTGGACACCAACCGCCAGCCACTCGCAGGCGCCACAGTCATGTTCTTCGCAAGTCCCATGCACAATACCACTGCCCACGACGGCAGCTTTGCCATCAAAGGAGCGAAGAACGACGTGCACCTGTATGTCTACTATCCCGGGAAAAAGATAGTGAACAGAATCCTGGCACTGGATGAAACCGATATTGAGGTAGTGATGGAAGAAGAGGTACACAAGGCAACCGCAATCCGCCGTCCCGCCCAGGCGACCCGGTGGTATGACCCGCAGGCGCCTCTGTCGCGCACCTTCTGCAATCCGATGAACATCAGTTATAACTTCGAGCCTTTCAACAACAATGTGCGTCCCAACGGTTCGTTCCGTTCCTCTGCCGACCCGATGGCGGTGGAATACAAGGGAGAATACTTTCTGTTCTCCACCAACCAGGGCGGTTTTCACTATTCCAAGAACCTGGTGGATTGGGATTTCGTTCCTGCCGGCTTCCAACGCAAGCCTACGGACGACGACCAGTGCGCACCGGCAGCCTATGTAAGCGGTGACACGCTGTTCTATACCGGCTCCACCTACGAAGGCCTCGCCGTGTGGTACAGCACACACCCCAAAACGGGACGTTTCAAACGTGCCATCGAAAAGAATGTGCTTCCCACATGGGACCCCTGCATGTTTCTGGACGATGACGGCAGACTGTATATGTATTATGGCTCCAGCAATGAATATCCGCTAAAGGCGGTGGAACTGGACCGGAATGATTTCTATCCCATCAGCAAGATTCACGACGTGATGATGCTCCGCCCCGAAGAACACGGCTGGGAACGTTTCGGCATGAACAATGACGATGAAGTGACACTCCGCCCATTCACAGAGGGCGCTTACATGACCAAACACAATGGCAAATATTATTTCCAATATGGTGCTCCGGGCACTGAATTCAAAGTCTATGCCGATGGCGTATATGTTTCGGATTCCCCGCTGGGCCCGTTTGTCTACCAGAAGCATAACCCGATGTGCTACAAGCCGGGCGGTTATGTGCAAGGTGCCGGTCATGGAGGCACGTTTCGCGACGTGAAAGGCAATTACTGGCACGTTGCCACCTGCATGCTCTCCCTGAAGTACAAGTTCGAACGCCGCATCGGTCTTTATCCGGTGGCTTTCGACAAGGATGGTGTCATGTATTCGTCCACTGCCTTCGGCGATTATCCCAACTGGGCAGCACCGATGGACGTAAAGAACCCTGCAGAGCGTTTCACGGGATGGATGCTTCTGTCCTACGGCAAACCGGTGGAGGTATCATCTACGGATAGCATCCATGCAGCTTCCAACCTGACGGACGAAAGTATGCGCACCTACTGGGCAGCCCGTTCCGGCAACCCCGGCGAATGGGCCGGGATAGACCTGGGCAGTACAAAGAATGTACGTGCCGTGCAGTTGAACTTCTACGACCATAAAGCGGTTCAATACAACCGTGCCATGGATATTTATCACCAATACCGTATTTTTGCTTCCGAAGACGGAAAAGAATGGACATTGGTCATAGACAAGAGCGACAGTGACAAGGATTGTCCGCACGACTACATCGAGCTCAACGAGCCGTTGCGTGCCCGTTATCTGAAATACGAGAATGTGCACATGCCTACGGGAAATGTCGCCTTGTCCGGCTTCCGCGTCTTCGGGAACGGTGACGGCGATGTCCCGCAAGCCGTGAAAGGACTGACTGTGAAACGTGACAGGAAAGACCGCCGGAATGCCCTTATCTCCTGGCAACCCGAAGCAAGCGCCTATGGCTACAACATCTACTACGGCACCGCCGAAGGCAAGATGTACAATGCCATCACGGTACTGGGACAGACGGAATATGACTTCCGCGGACTGGATGCGGACACGGACTATTACTTCACTATCGAGGCGCTGAACGAAAACGGCCGCTCGCCATTGTGCAAGACGACAAAAAATTAAACACAAGAAATAAAGATATGAAAAAACCAATAATGATACATGTGCTGGCTTTGTTCCTGATTTCCACATTGGCGGGCTGTGCATCCTGCTCTTCCGACTTGAAGGAAAACGGGAAAGAGAACGGAAAAGAGGAAAAGCCCGACACAGAGGAAGTACGTCCCGAATCATTCGCTTCGGATGACGAAATGCTTGATTACATCCAGAAGGTACATTTGAACTACATGTGGGACGGTGCGGAACCGACCTCCGGACTGGCACGCGAACGCATCCACCTGGATGGGGATTATCCCGAAAAGGACCAGAATGTTGTCACCACCGGCGGCAGCGGATTTGGTATAGCCGGACTGCTGGTAGGCATCGAACGCGGCTTCATCCCCAGGGAAGAAGGCGTGAAGCGCCTGACCAAGATTGCCGATTACCTGAAACGCGCCGACCGCTTCCACGGCGTATGGCCCCATTGGTTGTACGGCCCTACCGGCAAGGTGAAACCTTTCGGACAAAAAGATAACGGCGGAGACTTGGTGGAAAGCTGCTTCCTGATGCAAAGCTTGCTTTGCGTACGCCAATACTTCCGCGACGGCAACGAGCAGGAAAAGGCGCTGGCAGAGAAGATTGACCAATTGTGGAAAGAGATGGAGTTCAGCTGGTATCAGAATGGCAAGGATGTCATCTACTGGCACTGGTCTCCCGAATACAACTGGGAAATGAACTTCCCGCTGGAAGGCTACAACGAAGCATTGATTGTGTATGTGCTCGCAGCCTCCTCCCCCACTTATCCCGTTCCGGCTTCAGCCTACCACAACGGCTGGGCACGCGGCGGCGGCATCAAGTCCGACTCTGCCCCCTACGGCCTGCCTTTGGAATTGAAACACAACGGAGCCGAGAAACTGGGCGGTCCCTTGTTCTGGGCACAATACTCGCACATCGGTCTGGACCCGCGCAACCTGAGCGACCGCTATGCCAACTACTGGAACGTGGTGCGCAACCATGCCCTCTCCAACTACCGCTACTGCGTGGAGAATCCCAAACAATACAAAGGTTACGGCGAGGACTGCTGGGGACTGACCGCCAGCTACTCTACCAAAGGCTATGCAGCCCACTGCCCGGGCGACAACGACCATGGTGTCATCACACCGACAGCAGCCTTGTCCAGTTTTCCCTACACACCGGAGGAATCCATGCGTGCACTGAAGTATTTCTATTCCAAAGGCGACTGGATTTGGGGCAAGTACGGATTCTACGATGCCTTCTCCGAGGGAAGTGACTGGACGGTGCCCCGCTATCTTGCCATCGACCAATGCACCATTGCCCCGATGATTGAGAACTATCCGCTCACACTCGACGTGGAGAACGCCGCCAAGACAAAACTCGTCGAGAAAATAACCGACAATCGCAACGAGGACGGCTACTCCGTCCTCGCCGACTACCTCACGCACCTCAACCACGCCGAGCGCA
>ENA-OQCU01000533-OQCU01000533.1-human-gut-metagenome-genome-assembly--contig:-NODE-533-length-16856-cov-4.281188_pt1 | contig 16856 bp, 20 predicted proteins | sample MGYA00242504_ERZ504590 | MGnify/ENA primary metagenome ERZ504590 (study PRJEB26092, sample SAMD00036318) | human gut metagenome | host: Homo sapiens | study: EMG produced TPA metagenomics assembly of... | reverse complement strand
GGGGATTGGTGTTAATGGTATTCCGGTAATAATTAATATAAACATAATCGGTTGTTGATGCAGCTCTCTGTAAAGTTGCAATTAAGCGGCTAACAGTATTATGGTTCCGGCGGCTGTTGTTAAAATTGTTTGCAACCAGATAAGCGGATTGTGATTCCCCATATTGTTCGGACTTTTGAAGAGGTGTTGTCGATGGAATCTTAAAACACATCCTAATCCGGCTGGATTATTGTAGCTCTACAAAATAAGTATAAGAACAGAAATAGATTATAAAAGGTCTGTTGGCAGTATAGCCTAATGAAGCCTACAGAAAAAGGTTGCGTGAAGCCACATAAAAATGTATAATTAAGAGTAATGAATTTCATATTAAATGATATTGGAGGTACTCATGTCACAGTCGGTTACGATAAAGAGTAATAAATATGGAATCAATTTAGTTTTAGATGCGGATATGTCATTTGCTGATTTGATAAAGGCAGTTGTAGAGAAGTTTAAGGCATCCGCCAATTTTTTAAAAACGCAAAGCTTGCTATTTCATTTGAGGGAAGGCATCTTTCAGATGAAGAGCAGCAGCAGATAATTGCAGCTATTGAGGAAAATACCACAATTGAGATTTTGTGCATTGTGGAGAGTGGTACCGAGCAGGAAGCCATTATGAAGGAGCAGGTTGAGGCATTTAATGAGGCAGTGCAGAAGCAGTGCGAGAATGTTGCGACAGTCAGTGTTCCGGAGCAGTTTTACCGTGGTACGCTTAGGTCAGGCCAGGTGATTACCAGCGAGTCTTCGGTCACAATCATAGGTGATGTCAATCCGGGAGCCAAGATTATAGCTCAGGGCAATATCGTTATTCTTGGTGCATTAAAGGGCAATGTTCACGCCGGATGCACAGGTGACAGGAGCTGTTTTGTATTTGCACTTGATATGCAGCCGATTCAGATTCAGATTGGTGATTTGATTGCGAAGAGTCCGGACGAGCCTCAGCCAAAGCACAGGGTAAGGCGCAAGGAAAAGCCGGCACAGGAGCAGGCACAGATAGCCATCGCAAAGGATGGATATATTTACATCGAACCAATTACTAAAAATATTTTAAATAGCATTTAGGAACGTAGGAGGAATAAAGTTCATGAGCGAAGTAATCGTTATCACATCAGGAAAGGGTGGTGTGGGCAAGACCACAACCACAGCAAATATTGGTACAGGTCTTGCACAGTTAAATAAAAAGGTTGTTATGATTGATACTGACATCGGACTGCGTAACCTGGATGTTGTTATGGGACTTGAGAATCGTATTGTATACAATCTCGTAGATGTCGTTGAGGGTAAATGCCGTATACGTCAGGCCCTTATCAAGGATAAGAAATATCCGGATCTGTGTCTGCTTCCATCAGCCCAGACAAGGGACAAGGATGCTGTTACACCGGAGCAGATGGTTGAGCTTATCAATGAGCTTCGTGAGGAGTTTGACTATATTCTGCTTGACTGCCCGGCAGGTATCGAGCAGGGCTTCAAGAATGCCGTTGCAGGAGCTGACCGTGCACTTGTTGTCACTACACCTGAGGTATCAGCAATCCGTGACGCTGACCGTATTGTTGGCCTTCTCGAGGCAAATGAGATGAAGCGCATTGATCTGATTGTCAACCGTCTGCGTGTCGATATGGTTAAGCGCGGTGATATGATGAATGTGGATGATGTAACAGAGATCCTTGCAGTCAACTTAATCGGTGCAGTACCGGATGATGAGCAGATTGTTATTTCTACAAACCGTGGTGAGCCGTTAGTTGGCTCAGACAGCCTTGCAGGAAAGGCATATATGAATATCTGCCGCCGTATCATGGGCGAGGAGGTTCCTTTCCTTGATTTAAACCAGAAGCATGGTGTCTTTGAAAAGCTAAAGGATATGTTTAAGAAAAATTAAAGGGGGATACGTACCATGGGTATAATGGATTTATTTAAAAAGAAATCTTCTGGTAATGTTGCAAAGGATCGCCTGAAGCTGGTGCTGGTTTCTGACCGTGCAAACTGCTCATCGGAGATGATGGAGATGATGAAAAGGGATATCATTGAGGTTATTTCCCGCTATATGGATATTGATGCGGAAGCTCTTGATGTGAAAATCACAGAGACAGAGTCTGATTCTAACAACGGAATGGTTCCGGCACTTGTTGCCAATATTCCTATCCGTGACATGAAGCATCGTCCGGATCCAAGATAGAGTAAATAAAATAGTAGGATACGATAAGATATGAGGGTCAAAAGGTATTTTGGCCCTTTAATTATTATATTGAATAAAAAGACTTGATTTGATATTAGAGTGTGATATACTTTAATACGTTACAAATAAATAAATTTTAGCAGAGTAGACACATGTGCGTTAAGTGCCGGATGAACAGGGAGTTGTCACCCGGACGAAAAGAAAATCTTGCGGTACATGAGTCGCATCCCGCTGCATCCGAAGATATTAATTATCTCCTGTTGTAGTTCGGTGAGGTCTGCAAAGGAGGTAATTTTTTTAATGAAAAAAATTCGTTACTTTGTTCACCGATTCTGCCCGAGAGCTTAAATCGGTCAGAACCATCACAACTATGGCAATGCTTGCTGCAGTTGCCGTTATTCTTGGATATTTCTCCATCGAATATGGACAGTTTATCCGTATCGGTTTTTCCGGTATTCCAAATGGTATCGTTGATTACCTGTTTGGACCGGTTGCCGGAGCTGTTTTCCACGGAGCGCTTGACATCATCAAGTATCTGATGAAGCCTACAGGACCATTTTGTCCACAGCTTACACTTGTTGTAATGTTTGCAGGTGTTTTATATGGATGTTTCTTTTATAAGAAAAAGCTTACCATATGGAGAGTACTTGCTGCGAAGTTTGTAGTAATGCTCATCTGCAATGTCATTCTCAATACTCTGTGTCTGCAGGTACTGTATGGACAGGCATTGATGGCAATCCTTCCAATGCGTGCACTGAAGAACCTTATTATGTGGCCGATAGATTCAATTGTCTTTTTCGGCATTGCAAAGGCACTGGAGCAGATTGGATTGTTCCGTACCTTCCGTAAACAGGAGCTTGTAAAGAATGCATAGCAACAGGTGAATGGACCGGGTACTCAAATGAGAGTACCCGGATTTTTTATTTAATGGAAAGAAAGACGTATAATGTGGTATGTGTATCATGTTCTTTATAATATATATAAATGATGAAAAGAAACATAGCAACAGAATAATGTACAGACAATATAATGCACAAAACATTATATTAAAATAATATTTTAAGCATTAAATGGCGATTTATGTTAATAATTTTAAGAATAAACACCTTTAAAGTGACAATTGTGAGGTATTTCGCATTTTTAATGAAAATTGTTGACACAATATATTGAACGTGATATTGTTTACTTGTTCAAAATAATACACAAAAGAAAACGAACAAACAACTACATATTAATTATGAATATTTAAGAGCAAAGACGCTAACCGGTGAAGCACTTTGCTCTTTTTTATTTATCAAAATCACAAGGATATTTAAATTAGGAGGCAATATATTATGAAATTAAAAGACACAGGATTAACAGCACAGGACATCAAAGACAAAGTAAAGAAGTATATGATTGAGACATATGAGCGTTTCGATTTCATCGCTGAGACTGCTGAGGGCATGTATCTGTATGATGAGAATGGCACACCATACCTTGACTTTTACGCAGGAATCGCCGTAAACAATGCCGGCAGCAGAAACCCTAAGGTTGTTGCAGCAGTCAAGGATCAGGTGGATGACATCATGCATACATTCAACTATCCATACACCATTCCACAGGCACTGCTTGCTGAGAAGGTTTGCAAGACTATCGGAATGGACAAGATTTTCTACCAGAACTCAGGAACTGAGGCAAATGAGGCTATGATTAAAATGGCTCGTAAATATGGTATAGAGAAATATGGTCCAAACAGATATCACATCGTAACTGCTAAGGACGGCTTCCACGGCAGAACCTTCGGTGCTATGTCAGCTACAGGACAGCCTGGAAACGGATGCCAGGTGGGCTTTGGTCCTATGACATACGGCTTCTCATATGCTCCTTACAATGACTTAAAGGCTTTCAAGGATGCTTGCACAGAGAACACAATCGCTATCATGATTGAGCCTGTACAGGGCGAGGGCGGTGTTCATCCTGCAACACCTGAATTCATGAAGGGACTTCGCGAATTCTGTGATGAGAAGGGCATGCTCCTCCTTATCGATGAGGTTCAGACAGGATGGTGCAGAACCGGAGCTGTAATGAGCTACATGAACTACGGCATCAAACCGGATATCGTTTCTATGGCAAAGGGCCTGGGTGGTGGAATGCCAATCGGTGCTATCTGTGCTACAGAGGAGGTCTCAAAAGCATTCTCAGCCGGTTCACACGGTACAACCTTTGGTGGACATCCTGTATGCTGTGCAGCAGCACTTGCAGAAGTAAACGAGCTGCTTGACAGAGATCTTGCCGGAAATGCAAAGAAGGTTGGTGATTATTTCACAGCTAAGCTTGAGAAACTTCCACACGTAAAAGAGGTAAGACATCAGGGATTATTAGTTGGTGTTGAGTTTGACGATACAATCTCAGGTGTAGATGTAAAGCATGGCTGCTTCGACCGTCATATGCTTATCACAGCAATCGGAAGCCATATCATCCGTATGGTTCCACCGCTTATCGTAAGCGAGGAAGAGTGCGACAAGGCATTTGATATTATAAAGGAGACTGTTGAGTCACTTTCATAGAAGGTTTGAATTATATTTGAGGCAGGCAACAGAATATATTGCGGCAGATTTTACGAGCCGGATAAAAGGACAAGGGCGTCACGATTAGCTTCGTGCGCTCTTCTTTTAAACAAAGAATATAGGTAACTAAGCGGAACAAGTTTATATAACAACATATGATTAAAGGGTCAAAAGGTATCGTCGATGCATACCTTAGCGACTTTCATATCAACATAGCATAAAGATGTATATATAAGAAAAGCGAGGGGAACGAAATGGCACATCTTGTTATTACAATAGGATGCGAATATGGCGCTAAAGGAAACCAGATTGGCAAAAAGGTTGCTAAAGACCTGGGAATCAAATTTTATGACAGGGATACTGTAGATGAAATCATAAAAGAGGTCGGTATTCCGAAGGATATCATGGAAAAGGTTGAGGAAGGTATCACCATCGCCGGAAAAGGTGCAGAGGGTGATGTCAGAGGCTCTTTCTCCAAATATGCAGACCTCACAGAGCGTGCAATTCACGTCCAGAAAACCATAATCAGAAAATTATCAGACCGTGAGTCATGCGTGATTATCGGTCGTTCAGCAGACTATATACTAAAGGAACACAAACCGATTTTACGTATTTTCATATATTCACCGGATGAAGTGAGGATTGAAAACGTAATGAAGAGCCACAATTTGTCGGAGGATGATGCCAAGCTTTTTATCACTGAAAAGGATAAACGTTATCATAAGCGTCACATGGCGCTGACAGGAAGCAACCGAGGCGACAGACACAACAGGGATATGCTTATAGACAGCAGCCTGTTAGGAGTGGATGGCACAGCGGAGCTTATTGAGTCTCTGGCAAGAAAAGTGGTAGAGAATGAAAGTAAGACAGAAGCTGGAGGTGACAAGTAATGGAACAGAAAAAATCAGAATTTAACAAAGTCCTGAATGCCTGGGACGTACTTGTAATTGCATTTGGAGCCATGATTGGCTGGGGCTGGGTTGTCTCAACCGGAGGCTGGATTGAAAAGGGCGGAGTGCTCGGTGCCGCAATCGGCTTCGTAATCGGCGGTATCATGATATTTTTCGTGGGAATGACCTACGCGGAGCTGACAGCAGCCATGCCTCAGTGCGGTGGCGAGCATGTATTCAGCTACAAGGCAATGGGTTCGACAGGTTCATTCATATGTACGTGGATGATTATCCTTGGATATGTCAGTGTGGCATGCTTTGAGGCGTGCGCTTTCCCAACAATAATCACATATCTGTGGCCGGGCTTTTTGAAGGGCTACCTGTATACGGTAGCAGGCTTTGATATCTATGCTTCATGGCTTATTGTGGCGATAGTTGTGGCATTTTTAATTATGATGATAAACATTATCGGCGCAAAGACAGCAGCGATTTTGCAGACTGTACTCACATGTATTATTGGTGGCGCCGGAATTTTGTTGATAATTGCATCGGTAATCAATGGAACAGTTGATAACCTGGATGGACAGATGTTTGCAGGCAGCTCTGCAGGTCTGAACGTAAAGGCAATTATCGGAGTGGCAGCTCTGTCACCATTTTACTTTATCGGATTTGACGTAATACCTCAGGCGGCTGAGGAGATCAATGTTCCGGCAAAGAAAATCGGCTCAATACTTATCTTATCAGTAGTTCTGGCAGTTGTGTTCTATGCACTTGTCATTGTTTCGGTAGGTCTTGTCATGGGCCCACAGGCAATTGTTGATTCAGAGCAGGCAACAGGACTTGTCACAGCAGATGCAATGGCTGCCGCATTCAACACAAAGATAATGGCAAAGGTTATAATAGTCGGCGGAATGTGCGGTATCGTAACCTCATGGAACTCATTTTTCGCTCGGTGGCTCGCGTGCCATGTACTCAATGGCAGAGTCATACATGATTCCAAAGTTTTTTTCGCAAAGGCTTCATCCAAAGCACAAGACACCAATCAATGCACTGATTCTCATCGGATCTCTCACAATGCTTGCACCTTTTGCAGGCAGAAAGATGCTCGTATGGATCAGTGATGCCGGCAACTTTGGCTGCTGCGTGGCATATTGCATGGTTGCTCTTTCATTTATTATTCTTCGTAAGAAAGAGCCTGATATGCCAAGACCATACAAGGTTCCTGCATACAAGTTCTTTGGAACAATGGCAGTTATCATGTCAGGCTTCATGGTTGCCATGTACTGTATACCGGGAAGCGGCGGAACACTTATCGCTCATGAGTGGGGCATCGTGCTTGCATGGTGTGCGCTCGGCGTGGTATTCTTCGTCTTCTGTAAAAGAATACAAGGAGTCATTTGGTACACTTGTTGAGCTTATTTCAGATGAGGATGCTGCAACACTTATGCCGGAGGCAGATGAGGTTGAGCTGGATAAGGTTATCGATGCTGCAATAGACAGGGTACTTGCCAAGAAAGCAAGCTAGTACATTTAGGCGAAAATACCTTAAGACGTAAAATTATATACATGAAATGAGATACAAAAATTCAGAAAGGACAGATTATATATGGAAACATTTAATTTTTCGGTGCCACAGGACATCACAGTGGGAAAGGGCAGTCTTTCAAAGCTGCCGGAAATAGCTAAAAAGCTTGGAGGTAAGCATGCACTCATCATTTCAGGACCTCATCTTGAGAAGATGGGACTTGTAAAAAAGGCAGCAGATTATCTGGCATCAGTTGACATAAAAGCAGACACTTTTACAGATATAGAGGCAAATCCATCTGTCACAACAGTGGAGAAAGCCACAGCAAAATACCTGGAGTCGGGCGCAGACTTTATCGTGGCATTCGGAGGCGGCTCACCGATGGATGTGGCAAAAGCAGTGGGTGTGGTTGCCAAATATGGCGGAAGCGTCACAGACTATGAGGGAGCACACAAGGTGCCGGGACCAATCGTACCGCTCATTGCGATACCAACCACCGCAGGAACAGGCTCAGAGGTGACAGCATTCTCTGTAATCACAGATCATAGCAGAAACTATAAGCTCACAGTATTCAGCTACGAGATATTACCAAAATATGCAATCCTCGATGCCCAGCTCATCACAACAGCACCGGCAAGCGTGGCGGCAGCATGCGGAATTGATGCATTTATCCATGCCGAGGAGGCGTATGTATCCACAGCAGCTTCGCCATTTTCTGATGCACTGGCAGAAAAAGCGATGGCACTTATCGGTAAAAATATCCGCAGATTTGTAGCAAACAGAAACGATATCGAGGCTGCAGAAGCTATGATGACAGGCTCACTTTTTGCAGGAATAGCATTCTCATTTGCAAGACTTGGAAATGTGCATGCAATGAGCCATCCGGTCAGCGCATTTTTCGATGTGCCTCACGGAGTGGCAAATGCAGTGCTGCTTCCTGTAATCGCAGAGTACAATGCACTTGCAGACCATGGCAAGTATCTGACTATCTACAATGATATAAGCCAGATTCCTGCATATGCGGACGAATTTGAGCCGATGATGCTGGTAGATGCAATCAGGGAGCTTTGCACAGACATCGGAATCCCTGAGAATCTGACCATCGCAATCAACAATGCCAGCAAAACCGGAACAGTCACAAAGGAAGAGATAGAAAGCAGGATAGAGCCGATGGCTGTCGATGCCATGAAGAGCGGCAACATTGCTGTCAATCCAAGGGCTTCACGCCAGTGCGATATCGAGATGCTGTATCGCAGGGCACTGTAAAACTTATAAAATACAAAAACGGAGATATGAGTATGGATTATCTGTCACACAATGTATCTGAAAATTTAAAAAGAATACGTCAGTCAAAGGGCATGAGCTTAGATCAGGTAGCAGAGCAGACCGGTGTGAGTAAAAGCATGCTTGCTCAGATAGAAAAGGGCACAGCGAATCCATCTATCGGAGTGCTTGGTAAAATCACAAGCGGTCTGCGAATTGAGTTTCAAAGACTTATAGATCCGCCGAGAGTGGACTATGCGCTCATATCTCCGGATGATCTGGTCCCGACAAAGGAGCTTTTGGGACAGTACAGGGTATGGACCTGCTTCCCATACGAGGACTCAAGGGAGGTAGAGGTATACCGTATCGACGTGGAGCCGGGCGGCGTGTATACAAGCGGTGGGCACGGCGAGAAAACACGCGAGTATCTTACAGTCACAGACGGTGTGCTGACGGTCGAGTGTCACGACCATGTGCAGGAAATCCATAGGGGACAGGTGTATAAGTTTGAGACCGATCAGCCTCATTTGTATCGCAATGATGGTGATAGGGTGGCAAGCTGCATGTGCTTCTTTTTGGATTATACTAATATTCGGTGAGATTTTCATTGGTTATCCTATTGCATATATAGGTTTACCTATATATAATGATGTACGTTGAGAAACAAATTGTTTTAAAAAGAACATCCCAGGAGAACACCATGCAAACATTAAAGAAATTCATCAAATACTACAAACCCTACAAAGCGGTCTTTTTCATAGACCTGCTTTGCGCAACAATAATCAGTGCCATAGATCTGGCGTTTCCGCAGCTGCTTCGCACGCTGACCAAAACCCTTTTTTGCAGGAGCACCGGGAAAAATCGTTTCTGCGCTGATTCCTATTACAATAGGCCTTTTGGTGGCATATATCATACAGACTGCGTGCAGGTATTATGTGACATATGCGGGGCACATGATGGGAGCGAGGATGGAGCGCGACATGAGAAAGGAGCTTTTCGACCAATATGAAAAGCTTTCTTTTTCGTATTATGATCAGAATAATTCAGGACAGATGATGAGCAAGCTCGTATCCGATTTGTTTGATATATCGGAGCTTGCGCATCACGGACCGGAGAATCTTTTTATATCGCTTATAAAGATAATCGGTTCGTTCATTTTTCTGTTTATGATAAACCGTATGCTTGCGGTTCCTATGCTTATTCTTGTGGTACTTATGCTTGTATTTTCATATGGACAGAATAAGAAAATGCAGGAAACCTTTATGGATAACAGGCGAAAAATCGGTGATATTAATTCGAGTCTTCAGGATACTCTGGCGGGCATAAGGGTGGTGCAGTCATTTGCCAATGAGCGTATCGAGCAGGAAAAATTTAACAGAAGTAATGAAAATTTCCTGATTTCAAAGGATGCAAATTACAGATGTATGGGTAGCTTTATGAGCGGAAATGCATTTTTCCAGGGGATGATGTATCTTGTCACACTGGTATTCGGTGGTTTTTTGATAGCGCATGGAAGGATGGAGGCATCCGACCTTGCTATGTATGCGCTGTATATAGGCATCTTTATCAGTCCTATCCAGATACTCGTAGAGCTGACTGAGATGATGCAGAAGGGGCTTTCGGGCTTTAGAAGATTCTTAGAGGTGGTGGAAACTGAGCCGGATATAGTTGATGCTGCTGATGCAAAACCGCTTAAAAATGTAAAGGGAAATGTCTGTTACGAGGATGTTTCGTTCCACTATAGCGATGATGATACACCGGTGCTTTCGCATGTATCCTTTGAGATACCGGCAGGAAAATCAATTGCGCTTGTTGGACCGTCAGGAAGCGGAAAGACTACAATATGCTCACTGCTTCCGCGGTTTTATGATGTAACGGATGGCAGGGTCACAATAGATGGAAATGATGTGAGAAAGCTCACGCTTGAGAGCCTTCGCTCGCAGATTGGACTGGTATCGCAGGATGTTTATCTGTTTGGCGGAAGTATAAAGGACAATATAGCCTATGGAAAACCGGATGCGACGATGGATGAGATTGTAGATGCGGCCAAAAAGGCGAATATACACGATTTTATCATGGAACTGCCGGATAAATATGATACGTTTGTCGGAGAGAGGGGCACTCGATTGTCAGGAGGGCAGAAGCAGAGGATTTCCATTGCGAGGGTGTTCCTTAAAAATCCGCCTGTGCTAATACTTGATGAGGCAACCAGTGCCCTTGACAATGAGAGCGAGCGCTTTATCCAGAAAAGTCTTGAGGAGCTGGCAAAGGACAGAACGACTATCACAATTGCCCACAGACTTTCGACAATCAGAAATGCGGATGAAATTCTCGTGGTAGCTGATTGTGGCATTGCCGAGAGAGGAACACATGAGGAACTTTTGGCATTGGACGGAATATATGCGCGCTATTATGATATGAGCAGGTAGGATTAAGGAAATTTCCACTGATTAATCATAAATGAGGGGCAAAATACCTTTTGACCATTTAATCATGTTATTATAGCTGCATAAACTAACTATATAGGAGCAGACACTATGCAGGCAATGTTCATAGACGTAGACGGCACTTTAAGCAGTCCGTGCTACAAGGTAAACGGAAAATTTCAGATAGGAATGTCAGATGTGCAGTGGGCAGACTACTGCAGTAAGCATGGTGAGGATACATATGAGTGGTGCCGTCCTGTGATGCAGGTAAAGGAGTATGCCATGAAGGCAAAGGAAAAAGGCACGAAGCTGTATGTGCTTACCACATCAGGCACAAAAATCGAGACAGCTGCAAAGCGCAGATTTTTAGACAGATACTATGCAGGTATGTTTGATGACATCTATGCGGTGGAGCATGATGATGACAAGGTCAGGTTCATTCTTAAAAAAGCAGCAGAGCTTGGGATTGAACCGTCGGACTGTGAGCTTGTGGAGGATACATACCGCATACTTTTGCAGACAGTGACGGAGGGGATTAAATCCACTCACATCACAACGATTCTCACAGGCGGATGTGAACGGTAACCAAAAATTTTCCACGGTCTATAAAGAAATAAAAAAAACATCCGATAAAGAATGACGGCAACAAAGCAGCAACAGCTTATAGTTGAGGATGACTACAAGGTGCACTTATGTCGAAAGTTGCGACCGAAACCAATTGAATGAGAGTTCTATCAAGGCTATAATTGAACCAGTACAGCGATATAACTTTTTTCGCAGTGCTGGTTCTTTTCGATTGTGCCAAAAGCGTATAGCGAATAAAATATAATTTCAGACAGGAGGACTTCAATTTGGAGAAAGTACGTTACATGATTTCCGATGCGGCAGCCGCCGTGGATGTGGAGACTCATGTGTTGCGTTACTGGGAGGATGAGCTGGGACTTGATGTGCCCAGAAATGAACTTGGTCACAGATACTATACGAGAGATAATATAAAGCAGTTTTTAAGGATAAAGGAGCTCAAGGAGAAGGGGTATCAGCTTCGTGCAATCCGCGATATGCTTCATTCGGATGCACCGGGTGAGCCATTAAATCCACCGAATCCTGCAGCTATGGAAAAATCCGTGCAGCCTGTAAATTACACGAATATCACAAATCAGACGGTGAAACAGGAGATGTCAGGGTATAATCCGGCATATCACGATGAACTGCCGGGATACAATCATACATATCGAAGCCGCACGGCAGATGAGCGTATGGATGAGTTTCGCGAGCTGATGAGCAATATCGTGGGGAGAGCCATAGCACTGAACAATGAGGAGCTGAGTCAGCAGATATCCACTGATGTGCAGGAGCGGATATTAAAGGAAATGAACTATCTGATGCGCGAACAGGACAGCGCGCAGGAGGAGAGATATAAAAAGCTGGACGCTGCCATACGCGGAAATCTGCGTAGAAAGGGGCTTTTTTCAAGGAAAAGGAATGCGGACATGCCTGCAGATACAAAAATAAGCGCTGCAGACACCAAGGGAAAGAAGGGGCGCGACAAGACGCATACGCATGAGCTTAATCCGGTGAGACTGTAGAGCATGCATGACAACGCTTACGCTATAAAATAATTACTGCAAAAAACGCTTACAGTATAAAAATGATTACAATACAAAGACGATTACAACATAAAAAAGACGACCCATAACAGGTCGTCTTTCTTTCTTACAGTATGCTAAAAATTAGCCCTGGCTGATTGCTCCAGTTGGGCAAACACCAGCACATGTACCACAATCGAGACAAGAATCTGCATCGATTACGTACTGTGAATCACCAGCAGAGATAGCTCCTACTGGGCACTCACCAGCACATGTACCACAGCTAACGCATGAATCAGAAATTACGTATGCCATAATGAAATCCTCCTTATAAAATAATGATCATTATTCGCCGTTATTGGCTTATCTGCATTGTAGTACAAAACACAGAATAATGCAATGCCAAATAAAATTGTACTTACTTTTACACAATCTTATATAAAAATTACTAAATATTGAGTAAAACTTGAAATGCTATTGTTACTATTGTATAATAAATAGAAAACAATTCAGAACCTCCGAGAACAAAAGCTGATACATCATGTTTACATGTAAGCAGCAGATGTTCCTGCTTTCGAGGTGGCTCTGAAGTGTTACAATAAAAACACATGATTATTTAGAAAAACTGGTGTTTGCACATGGTATATTACTGTAGTATGTGCGGTGAGGATATAAAATGGAAACAAAAATTATAAAAATAGATCAGGACAATTTAGACCATAAGCTCATGCAGGAGGCAGGTGATTTGATTGCATCCGGTGAGCTTGTAGCGTTTCCGACAGAGACAGTGTATGGGCTTGGCGGTGATGCTTTAGATCCGGAGGCATCAAAGAAGATATACAGTGCAAAGGGGCGTCCGTCGGACAATCCGCTTATCGTACACATATCAGATTTTTCGGATTTGGAGCGCATCGCAAAGACAGTGCCGGAGGATGCAAGGAAGCTTTCGGATGCTTTCTGGCCGGGACCTCTTACCATGATAGTGGAGAAGGGCGATGCAGTGCCTTATGCCACAACAGGCGGCATGGACACGGTGGCTGTGCGCATGCCGAATCATCCTATAGCGCTAGATCTTATAAGAAGAAGCGGCTGTCTTATTGCGGCGCCAAGCGCCAATACATCCGGCAGACCGAGCCCTACAGAGGCTGCACATGTGGCTGAGGATCTAAGCGGCAAAATAGCCATGATCATAGACGGAGGACCGGTTGGCATAGGAATAGAGTCCACCATCATTGATCTGACAGAGGATACACCTATGGTGCTGCGCCCGGGCTATATCACACCACAGATGCTTTCAAAGGTATTAGGCAAGGAGGTCGTCATAGATCCGGGAATCATAGCGGCAGATGACACGAGAAAGCCAAAGGCACCCGGCATGAAGTACAAGCACTATGCGCCAAAGGCTGACATGGTCATCGTGGACGGTACGAGAAAGCATGTGATTGCAAAGATAAATGAGCTTGTGGCTTCGCACAGGGATGATGGCAAAAAGATAGCAGTCATTGCGACAGAGGAGACAAAGCAGTTTTACGATGCAGATGTTGTCCTGTCGATGGGAAGCAGGGCGGATGAGGATTCGATAGCCCATGAGCTTTACCGTATATTAAGGGACTGTGATGAGCTCGATGTGGATGTGATTTTCTCGGAGAGCTTCTCCACACCACGTATAGGACAGGCCATCATGAACCGTATGCTAAAGGCGGCAGGTCATCAGGTGATAGACACACATGTGAAGTATGACAAAATCATTTTTGTCGCACAGACCGGCACATGCAGGGAGCAGATGGCAAAGGGCATCATGAACGACTTTGTACTCAAGGTGCCGATGGAGATTGAGGCGAGAGGACTTGTTGTCCAGTTTCCGGAGCCGGTCAATCAGAAGGCAGAGGCAGTGCTCATAAGCAATGGCATTTCCACGGAGGGCATGGTGTCAACGCAGCTTGAGGAATCGGATATCACGGAGAGTACTATGGTATTTACCATGGAGTCATCACAGCGCGAGCGCATTATAGAAAGCTTTGCCGATATCGACCCGGAGCAGGTCTTTGTGCTTTCACAGTATGTGGGCGATGAGCTTGAGATACTGGATCCTTATGGCGGCACACTTCAAAGCTATGGACTGTGCTATGAAAGCCTCAGGGCTACGCTTAAGAAGCTGGTAAAGCGCTTAAATGCAAATACATAAAAGACAAACAAATATAACACAATATAAGACAAAGGAGAACAAATATTATGGGTAAGGTAGTAGTTATGGATCATCCGCTGATTCAGCACAAGATTGGAATTATGAGAAGAACCGACACAGGTTCAAAGGATTTCAGAACACTTGTCAGCGAGGTTGCGATGCTTGAGTGCTACGAGGCAACAAGAGATCTGGAGCTTACAGATGTGGAGATTGAGACTCCTATCTGTAAGGCCACTGTAAAGGAATTAAAGGGCAAAAAGCTTGCAGTTGTTCCTATCTTAAGAGCCGGACTTGGTATGGTGGAGGGCATGCTTGAGCTCATCCCTGCCGCAAAGGTTGGACACATCGGCATGTATCGTGACCCGGAGACAGCAGAGCCTATCGAGTACTATTGCAAGCTTCCGGCAGACTGCGCAAACAGAGAGGTATTTGTGGTAGATCCGATGCTCGCAACAGGCGGTTCAGCAGTTGCAGCGCTTGATATGCTCAAAAAACGCGGTGTGAAAAACATCCACTTTATGTGCATAATTGCAGCTCCTGAGGGAGTAAAGAGACTCACAGAGGCACATCCTGATGTGGATGTATATATAGGAGCGCTCGATGATCATCTCAATGAGCACAAATATATTGTGCCGGGACTCGGAGATGCAGGAGACAGAATTTTCGGAACCAAGTAATAATAATGATGATAATAGCTGCAGGTTGCCCTGAGGTGTAAACAGTGATATAAAACTGTAAAGTAACAGACAGTGTGATAGACCATATTGAATGGAGGTGTATATATGGGAGCTTCGGAAAAGAGAAAGGATTATATCTCATGGGATGAGTATTTTATGGGCATAGCGATGCTTTCAGGCATGCGCTCGAAGGATCCGAATACCCAGGTGGGTGCGTGCATAGTGGACCCGGAGCACAAGATACTCTCCATGGGCTATAACGGCTTTCCTCTTGGCTGCTCAGATGATGAGTTCACCTGGGCCAGAGAGGGAGAGGATAACAAGTATTTCTATTCTACACACAGCGAGCTCAATGCCATCTTAAACTACAGGGGCGGAAGCCTTGAGGGAGCGACCATATATGTCACCCTGTTTCCGTGCAATGAGTGCGCTAAGGCAATCATACAGTCCGGCATCAGGGAAGTAGTCTACGACTGTGACAAATACGAGGGCACGGCCAGCGTGACAGCTTCAAAGAGGATGCTGAGGGCAGCGGGGGTTACAATTCGCAGGTATGAGCACACAGGCCGTGAGGTGACGCTTGTGCTGTAGCACTTGTGGTGTACACAGAGACTTTTGACATGGGAGCATTCGTTGTGGATAGTGATAATACTGCAATTGTTATGTCAAATTGACGTGATTTAACATGAAACGCATGTATTTTTTATGCATTTTACACATAAAAATGTAGACAAAAGCAATAAAAATGATATAATAATTTGTATATGAAAAGAGATAATAAGAAAGAGGTAATGAATGCACTTATCATGGTTTTCCAGTTTGGAATCAACATGATTGTGCCGATATTTCTCTGCACACTGGCCGGTGTGTGGATTGGGAAAAAGACCGGAGCGGACTGGGTAACTGTTCCATTGTTTTTCCTTGGAGCATTTGCGGGGGCAAACAATATATACCGCATGGTTCAAAAATTCCTGAAGCCGGAGGATGATGGCAGAGCTGTCAGACAGACACCGGGCAGGCAGAGTACTACGGAAACAGAGATATCAGACAGTATTAGCAGGGTAGAGAAGGATGTTAAAAAGAATAAATGACGCATTGCCGGGACTTGTATTTGGGATAGTTTTTTACGGGATTGTTGTGCAGCTTATTGGGGTATGGTTTGTCACAGACAAAATTTCATATTCTATCGGCTTATGGTATGGGATAGCGATAGCTGTTGGTATAGCTGTCAATATCGCCACAGTCATATATGACGCGACAGCCATATATGGACAAAAGGATGCCAATCGCAGGATCGTAGCAAAATCACTTTTTAAGGTATATTGTTGTTGCGGTCCTGTTATTTATATTGGGACTATTTGATTTTGGAAATCTGATAATGGCCTTTGTCGGTATGCTGGGACTCAAGATTTCAGCGTATTTACAGCCTTTATTTATGAAGGTGACAGACAGATTTTCCGGGAGAAGTGATGCATCTTCCGCCGGCGAAATGGAGACAGAGTAGCAAAACCGCAGGTAAACTTTAATAAGGACGGAGGTTGAT
>ENA-OQCU01000532-OQCU01000532.1-human-gut-metagenome-genome-assembly--contig:-NODE-532-length-16872-cov-3.296506_pt1 | contig 16872 bp, 10 predicted proteins | sample MGYA00242504_ERZ504590 | MGnify/ENA primary metagenome ERZ504590 (study PRJEB26092, sample SAMD00036318) | human gut metagenome | host: Homo sapiens | study: EMG produced TPA metagenomics assembly of... | reverse complement strand
CGGCGGCTTTGCCCCCCCCCCGCTTTCCTGTGTTCTTATCGCCGTCCAGCTGCGGGCTTTTTCCTGTTCGGCGATGGCGTGGGCGTACCAGCCGCCCTGCGCGAGCAGCTCGTCGTGGGTGCCCCGCTCGCGTACGCGACCGTCGTCCAGCACCAGTATCTGATCGGCGCGCTCCACGGTGTCCAGGCGGTGGGCGATGACGATGACGGTCTTGTCCGCCATGAGCACGTCGAGCGCCCGGTTGATCTCGTGCTCGTTGTCGGCGTCCAGGCTCGAGGTCGACTCGTCCAACAGCACGATGGGAGCGTTCTTGATGAGCGCTCGCGCGATGGAGATGCGCTGCTTCTCGCCGCCGGAAAGCGTGGAACCGCCTTCGCCCACCAGGGTGTCGTAGCCCTGCGGCAGCGCCTCGATGAAGTCGTGGCAGTGCGCGGCGCGGGCGGCCGCTTCCACTTCCTCCTGCGTCGCATCCGGCTTGCCCACGCGGATGTTGTTCGCCACGGTATCGGCGAGCAGGTACACGTCTTGGAACACGACGGCCACCTGCTCGGCCAGCGCGTCGGGCGCGATATCGCGCACCTCGTGCCCGCCTACGCGCACGCTGCCGCTGCTCGCATCCCAGAACCGCGAGATCAAGCTGATGACGGTGGTCTTCCCGCTGCCCGAAGGCCCGACGAGCGCGGTGCGCGTCCCGGGCTGCGCCGTGAACGTCACCCCGTGCAGCACCTCCTTGCCGTCGGCGTATCCGAACCGCACATCGTCGAACCGCACGTCGAAGCTCGTGAAACGGGGGTTGCCGTCGCGGTACGCAAGGGGGCGTTCGGCCTGTATTCGCTCGATGCCCTCCGCCGCTTTGGCCAGGTAGTTCAGCTCGGGGTAGATCACGCCGAGCGTGGTCATCATGCTGGAGATGGATACGGCGATCATGACCGCCGCGATGAGGCGGGGCGCGTCGAGCTGGCCGTCCATGAACATGAGCGTGCCCGCCACGAGCCCGAGCGGAACGATGAGCGAGGTGGCCACGGAGAACAGCACCGAGAACGGCATGATGGACAGCTCCATGCGAATGGATTCGCGCTTCAAATCGGCGAAGCTGCGGTCGAGCCGCTCGAAGCGCCGGCCGGTGAGATTGTAGAGCTTGAACGTCTTGATGCCGTTGATGTACTCGATGATGCGGGATATGACCGCGTGGACGCTTTCGCGATAGCGGACGCCGCCCTTGCTTGCCGCGCGCCCGCCCAGGCGCGCAAGCGGCAGGGAGGCGACGACGATCGCGAGGATGATCAGCCCGTAGAGCCAGTTGATGGCGAAGGCGAACGCGCATGCGAGCACGCTGAAGCAGACGACCTTGAAGAAGCTCGCCAGCGAGGTGGTGATGGTCTGCTCGAAGTCGCTCACGTCGGTGGTGAGAACCGATGCGAGCTGGCCGATGCTGTTCTTGTCGAAGTACCCCAGGTTCAGCCTGCGCAGGTGGTTGCCGATCGAGAGTCTCAGGTCGGCGGTGATGTCCGCGCCCCGGAACTGCGTTTGGGCGTAGTTCGTCACGTACAGCGCGGCGCGCACGACGAACAGCACGACGAGCGCGCCGCTGTAGAACGCAAGCAGCTCGGCGTTGAACGCGCCGGCGACGAGGTTGATGATGGCTGCGATCATGACGGCGAACATGCCCATGTGCAAAAGCGAGTCCGCGCAGGAAAGCGCGATGGGCAGCACGAGGGTCTTGGCTTTGTCGCCCGCTACGGTTCGGACGGTTTTGATGAGCGTTATCATGCCAGCGACTCCTTCTTCTCCGTGCGGTGCGTGTAGGCGTCCCACATGCGGGCGTAGGCGCCGTCTTGCTTGATCAGGGAATCGTGCGTTCCTCGTTCTCGCAGGCGGCCGTGGTCGAACACGCATATCTGGTCCGCATGCACGATGGTGTGCAGGCGGTGGGCGATCATGATGCAGGTCTTGTTCGTCAGCAGGTGCGAGAGCGCAAGCTGGATCCGGTGCTCGTTCTCGATGTCGGTGAAGCTGGTGGCTTCGTCGAACACGATGATGGGCGCATCCTTCAAGATGGCGCGAGCGATGCACACGCGCTGCCGCTCGCCGCCGGACAGCTTGACGCCGTTCTCTCCCAGCAACGTGTCGTAGCCGTTCGGCAGGCCCTCGATCGTGTCGTGGATCTGCGCGGCCCGCGCGGCGGCCTCCACCTGCTCGCGCGTGGCGTTCGGTCGGCCGAGCCTGATGTTCTCGTACAGGGTGTCGTCGAGCATGAAGGCTTCTTGGAACACGAAGGACACCAGATCCATGAGGTTGTCGGTGCGCAGTTCGGACAGGGCATGCCCGTCGATGCGCACCGCGCCTTGGCGCGTTTCCCAGAACTTGGGGATGAGCTGGGCTGCGGTCGTCTTGCCGGCGCCCGAGGGGCCCACGAACGCGGTCAGGCTGCCGGCGGGCAGATCGAGGCTGACGTCGGTGAGCGCGTTGGTCTCGGCGGCGCCGTAGCCGAACGTGACGTGATCGAACGCCACCGCGTGCGGTTTCGCCGGATCGAGCGCGAGCGTGCCTTCGGAAGCCTCGGGCAGGTCCATGATGTCCTGTATGCGCTCCATGCCGCTCATGATCTGGTTGAACGTCATGGCGAACGTGAGCAGGTTCAGGAGGCTGGACAGGAACACCATGCTCATGATCATGAAGAACAGGTAGTCGGCGGCCGAAGGGAGCCCTGCAGGTACAGCACGCCGCCCAAAGGCAGCACGAACAGGATGCCGCTTTCCACGATGGCCACGAACACGCCGTAGGAGTAGCCCTGGCTCTTGGTGCACTGCTTCCAGAACTCGTTGTACTCGGTGACGGCGTCGGCGTACTCGCGGTAGCCTTTCGCGTCCAGACGGTAGGCCTTCATCACGGGCATGCCGTTGATGAACTGCATGATGGCCGCATTGAGCTTGGCGAGCAGCCGGTGGTACGTGGGCATCTGCTTGCCGGTGGCCGCCATGGCGAACAGCTGCACGGCAACGCCCAGCACCACGGGGACCAGCATGCCCAGAGCCATGGGCACGTTCAAGGTGAGCAGGTAGCAGAACATGATGGCGGGCGTGCAGGCGGCGGCGACGATGTCGGGGATCTGGTGGGCGAGAAACTTCTCGATGCGCTCGACGTCCTCGATGATCACCTTTTTGAGAGCGCCCGAGGTCGTTTGATCGAAGAACCCGAGGTTGACCTTCGCGATGTGCCGGCTGATCTGCGCACGCACCTGGTACAGGGTGTTGAAGGCCCCGATGTGCGAGCACGCGCCCGAGGCGATGGCGAACGCGAACTTGCCCACGATGGCCACGGCGGCGATGATGCCGTACTGGAGCGCCGCGCCCGCGTCGGCGTTCCCCTCGATGAGGAACAGCAGCACCTGGTACACCATGACGAACGGCACGAAGGAGCACAGGGCGCTCATCACGCTGAACAGCGCAGACAGCGCCAGATGAAGGCGGTAGCGTCCTGCCAGGTGGAGCAGGTAGGCCATGCCGGAGCGCCGCTTGGCGGGTTGCTCGGCTTCGGGGCGTTTCTGGGTGCGGGCGTTCTCTTCCGGGTGCATGGTCGCACCCCCTTTCTCGATGGGGTAGGGGCGTTGGAATCGGATGGCGCGGTCACCGCATGGCGGCGAGCAGCTCTTCGGCGTCGCGGAGGGGGACGTCCTGCGCGACCCGCCCGTCGCGCAGGTGCAGGACGCGGTCGCACGTGGCAACCGCGCACTCCACGTCGTGCGTGATCATGAGGATGACGCGGCCCTCGTGCGCGAGCTTCTCGATCTGCCTGCCGACGGAGCGCATGCTCTTTCCGTCCAAACCGCTCGTGGGCTCGTCGAGCACGATGACGGAGGCGTCGTGCATGAGCGCGACGCCCAGGGCGAGCCGCTGCTTCTGCCCTCCCGAAAGCGTTGCCGGGTGGCGGTCGGCAAGCGCGCCCAGGCCCAGCGCATCGAGCACCTCGTCGGCGCGGGCCGTCCGCTCGGGCGTTGCCTTCTGCCCGCACAGCAGCTCGTCGCGCACGCTTTCGCCGAACAGCTGGCTGTCCAGATCCTGCATGATGTACCATATGCGTCCTCGGCGCCGTCCGGACGCGAGCTTCTTCCCCTCCACGCGCACGGTGCCGCCGTCCTCTTTCACGAGGCCGGCGAGCAGCTTTCCCAGCGTGCTCTTCCCGGTGGCATTGGGGCCCACCACGGCGACGATCTCGCCGGGGCGGCAGGCGAAGCTCACACCGTCGGCCACGATCCGCTCGCCGAAGGACTTGCGCAGCCCCTCGACTTCGAGCAGCGGCGGCACGTGCGGGGCCGCGCAGGTCCGTTTCCTGGCAGGTGCGGTCAGGCCCTCGAGGTTCGCGCTGCGCAGCCCGAGGGCCTCGATGCGCGCGGGGGTCGAGGGGCGACGAGTTCCGCAGGCGTGAACGAGTCGGCGATGCGGCCGTTGGCGAGGTAGACGATGCGGTCGGCGATGCCGCGCAGATAGTACAGGCGATGCTCGGCCAGGAGCACGGTCTTTTCCCTGCTGCTTGAGCGCGCGTATCAGGTTGCCGAGCTGCTCGGTGGCCTCGTGGTCGAGGTTGGCGGAGGGCTCGTCCATGACGTAGAGGGGCGGGTCGATGGCCTTCGCGGAGGCGATGGCCACGCGCTGGCGCATGCCGTACGACAGCAGGCGCACCTTCTCCTCGAGCAAGGGGGGCGATGTCCAGCTCGCTTGCCGCCCCGTGCACGCGCTCGACGATCAGCTCGTGATCGAGCCCGTAGTTCTCGCACCCGAACGCGATCTCGCCCGCCACCTCGTTCGCGAAGAACTGGCTGCGGGGGTCTTGGAACACGTTGCCCGCCGCGAGCCCGCGTTCCCACGAAGGGATGTCGTCGACCTCGCGCCCGAACAGGCGCACCGTCCCGGTCAGGCTCGCCTTCGTAGAAGGACGGCACCAGGCCGTTGACCACGCGGGTCAGCGTGCTCTTGCCTCCGCCCGAGGGCCCGGTGAGCACCACCACCTCGCCGGGTTGGACGGTCAGGTTCACGTCCTCGAGCTGGGGAGCGGAGCCTTCGTAGGCGAAGGTCAGGTGCGCGAGTTCGATGGCCGGCGCCTGCGGGTCGTGGTTCGGCATCATGTCGCTCACCCCACCACGATCAAGATCGAGGCGATCGCGAACCCCGCCATGAGCGCTCCGTCGCCGATCCGCATGCCGTGCGCATAGTAGCTCTGCTTCGCGCAGGGGCTCTCGATGCCGCGCACGATGCAGGATGAAGCCAGCTCGTCGGCGATGGTGAGCGAGCGGAACACCATGGGCACCACGCCGAACTCGAGCGTTGCGAGCGGATGCGCCAAGACGTGCGCCGGCGAGCGGAGGAAGCCGCGGGTGCGCATGGCGTCGCGCACGTCGGCCAGCTCGGACAGCATGGTGGGCATGAAGCGCAGGATGACGATGACGGCGAGCAGCACGGGGGAGGGGATGGGCAGCTGGCGCAAGCTTGCCATCAGCTTTCCCGAGGGAGCTTGCACGAGCAGGTACACCGGCATGAGGAGGGGTAGCATCTCCAGGACGAAGGTGAACGCCATGGGCGAGGGGAACCCGATGTCGAAACGCACGTTGAGGGCGAGCCATGCGTGCGTCACCGCGAACGCGAGCAGAAACCCGGCGCCGGCCCTTGCGAAGCCCATCGCGGCCATGAGCACGAAAAGGGCGCAGGTGAACGCGACGTGCAGCATCGTGCTGGTGGACAGGAAGGTCACGGCGCACGTGCACACGATGATCGCGAGCAACGAGAGGACGTTGACCTCGCGGATGCGGGCGTGCTGCCGGGTTGCCCCGTCCCGACGGGTCGGCGCGCTCAGAGCGGCCTCGGCTGGCGCGGCAGGGTGCACGGCGCCGCTCATTTCACGACACCCGCCTTCTTGAAGTGCTTCCTGAGCAGGCGGTTGCCGAACAGGCATCCAAGCACGGCCAGCACGGCGGTGATGGCGCAGGCGCCCAGCAGGTGCAGCGGGTTCGACAGCAGGTCGAGCTGCATGGTCAGAACCGGGGCGGTGAAGCCGTCGGTCGTCGCTTTCGCCACGTAGGCGTCCCACGCAGCCCAGACGGGCACGGCATTGCCGATGACCATGCCGACCGCCCAGATGGTCCAGCCGACGGTGTTGCGCACGGGGCTGCGGTACGCATCCTTGCCGATCATGGCCAGCTCGCAGATCGCCGCGACGCCGGCGAAGTAGGGAAGCAGGAACACGTAGCCTGAAAGCGCGAGCACCGTGCCGTACACGATGCCCCACACGAGGAAGACGCCATGCTTGTTCAGGCGATTCGCCACGACGAGGTAGAACGTCGCGCAGAGGAACATCTGGATGCCGGCGCACAGGTACAGATACACGAACGGGAACGGCATGGTCAGGGGTCCCGTGACCATGCATACGAGGAACGTCAGCACCATCATGGCCGCGACGGTCATGACGTCGCGGGTTGCGATGCTCTTCTTGGAGGCGCGCCCGCGTGCGCCTCGGGTGGTGTCGATGGTTTTCTCGGTGCTCATGCTGCTCTCCTTTCGGGTGGGCCCGTCGGGCCGGGCTGGTGGAAATCGGGCGCACGAAGGAAGGCCCGTCGTGCGCGGGTGTTCGAGCGGACTGCTTTTGTTAGTTTGAGCTAACTAGTGGTCATGGAAAGACGGCATCACCCGCCGAAGAGGTTCTCCCAGCCGGGGCGGAAGAAGTCGACGATGAGTTTGATGCGCGCAACGGCGTCCTCTTTCGAGGTGTCGTGGCGAACGATTTCGAAGAATGCGTAGTATTCCGCGCTCACGAGCGCATGGAGGTCGTCGTGGGACGGGCTCGCGCAGGCAAGGCCGCGCTCGCGCATGGCGTCCAGGTAGGCGAGCGATTGGCTGACTTCTTCCTCTACGAGATCGTCGAGGAAATGCTCGTAGCCGCTTCCCGCCGCGTGGTTTATCAGCAGGTCGAACGGCTCCTTGTGCTCGAAGATGTAGTCGACGATGCGGGTGATCACGTCTTCGGAGGTGCTCCACATGTCTTCGGGGCGCCCTTCGTCCAGCTGCTCGAACCCCTGGTCGTTGCCCGTGCGGAAGAGCCCGAGCAGGTGCGCGGATACGGGCTCGACCAGCGCGGCGAACAGCGCGCTTTTGTTCGGGAAGCGCACGTACAGCGCGCCGGTGGTCACGCCGGCGTTCTGCGCGATGCTGCGCAGGCTCGCCTTCTCGTATCCCTTGTCCAGAAACTCTCGCTGCGCGCTTTGCAGCACGAGACCGCGCGTTTCCTCAACCTGCTTCACATCCTGATCCCTTCTCATCAATAACAATGTTATCGATAACGACGTTACGAATAATGTCATACACGGTTAACTCTGTCAAGGAAAAGATGGGCGATCGTCCTCGAATCGCGGCGTCTCCGTTGCCGGTGACGGAACGCTTCGGTACGACGATCGGACGGCGGTTGAGTTGCATCGGACGCGCGAAGTTGCAGTGGGCAAACTTCCTTTTCGCGTGTTCTATCCTTGCAGCCGAACGATATGTCACAGGTGCAAGGAGTCTGCATGAACAGTCCGATCAGATTGATATTGAAGTGGGCGGGACCCGACCGGAAGTACTTGATCGCGGCCGTCGTGTTCGCGTTCGTTTCGGGGCTTATGGCCATGGTGCCGTACTACGGCGTGTACGAGATCATGAAGGCGGCCTACGAAGGGACCTGCACGTGGGAGGTCATCACGTCGAACGCGCTCGTCGTAGCGGTGGGCGTGTGCATCCAGTACGCGTGCTTCGGATGCGCGGGCGCGCTGTCGCACAAGGGCGCGTACAACACGCTGTTCCGCGTGCGGTGCCGCGTCGTGGACCATCTGGCGCACGCGCCGCTCGGGCAGCTCGACGAGCGGTCGACCGGCTCCATCAAAACCGTCCTGTCGGACGACATCGAGAAGCTCGAGCTGTTCCTGGCCCACAACATCACCGAGGCGATCATGTACCTGACCGGCCCCGTCGCGGCGTTCATCTTCCTGTGCTCGGTGAACGTGCCGCTGGCGCTGGCGACGCTCGTGCCGTTCGCGGCGGCGTTCGTCGTGATGGGCGTCATCTTCAAGCGCATGGCCGGCGTGATGCCGCGCGCGAGCGCGGCGTTGTCGCGGATGAATGCGGTGATGGTGGAGTACGTGCGCGGCATGCGCGTCATCAAGGCGCTGAACATGGGCTCGAAGTCGTTTCGCCGCTTCCAGTCCGCCGTGGACGAGGAGCACGCCGTGTGGTGCGACATCGCGCGGAAAACGGGTCCGGGCTTCGCGGCGTTCGTCATCATCATCGAGTGCGGCATGCTCGTGATGGTGCCGCTCGGCGGCTTCCTGTTCTCCACGGGAGCCATCTCGGGCAGCACGTTTCTGCTGTTCGCGTTCGTCGGGTCGCTCTACCTGACCGAAATTCGCCTGCTTCAGGAAATCGGCAGCAAGTACGCCCAGGTGAAAAGCGGGGCGATCAAGGCGCAAGAGCTGCTGGACCTGCCCGCCTTCGCCGGCGGCGCGCCGTTTCCCGCCAAGAGCGACGTGCGGCTCGAGAACGTGCGCTTCAGCTACGACGGCACGCGCGAGGTGCTGCACGGCGTGAACCTCGCCGTGCAGCAGGGCGAGCGCCTGGCCGTGGTGGGGCCCAGCGGCGCGGGGAAGACCACCATCGTCGAGCTCGTGTCCCGCTTCTACGATGCGACCGAGGGCACGGTGCGTATCGGTGGCGTGGACGTGCGCGACCTCGATTACGACGACCTGCTGGCGCACGTGGCCGTGGTGTTCCAGAAGACGTTCCTCACGAGCGGCAGCATCCTCGAGAACATCCGGATGGGCAAGCGCGCCACGCTGGACGAGGTGCGCGAAGCGGCGCGGCAGGCGCGCATCGACGACTTCATCATGGGGCTCCCCCGCGACTACGACACCGAGATCGGCACGCTGGGCGAGCGCCTGTCGGGCGGGCAGCGCCAGCGCATCGCCATCGCCCGCGCCATCCTCAAGGACGCGCCCGTGCTCATCCTCGACGAGGCCACCAGCGCGGCCGACCCCGAGAACCAGGTGCAGATCGACGAGGCCATCGCCAACCTCTGCGCGGGCCGCACGGTGGTCATCGTGGCGCATCGCCTGGGCGTGGTGCGCACCTGCGACCGCGTGGCCGTGGTGGAGGACGGCGGCATCTCGGCCGTGGGGACGCACGACGAGGTGCTTGCCGCGTGCCCGTACTACCGCAAGGCATGGGCGGACTACGAGCGGACGCGCCGCATCACGTTCGGGTTCGGCGCCGCGGCGGCGGAAGCGGAGCCGCGGCAGCGCGCCGCAAGCGATTCCGTCCACCGTGCCGCCGCGCAGCCGCAGGGCGCATCGTCGGCGCCCGCGCAAGCGCCCTCGAGCCCGACCCTGGATCCGGCCCCGGCCCCGGCCTCCGCCTCCGCCTCGACCTCGGTGTTCGCGAAGAACCGCGACTTCTCCGTCTCGGTGGCGTGCACCGTCATCGAGGGACTGCTGTCGGGCTGCAACTTCGGCCTCATCTTCCTGGTGATGCAGCAGGTGTTCAGCGGCGCGGCCGACTTCGGCACCCTGCTGGGATTCACCGGCGCCCTTGCGCTCGTGTTCGTGCTGCGGCTCCTCATCTACGGCTACGGCTACGTGCGCGGGCAGATCGGCGGGGCGCAGGTCAGCCGCAACCTGCGCCAGTACCTGGGCGACAAGATCAAGCGCATCCCCCTCGCGCGGTTCACCGAGCGGTCGAGCGGCGACTACCTCAACGCGCTCACCGCGAACGTGAACGATTACGAGCAGATCCTCACCCACCGCACCGGATCCGTCGTCAAAGACATCACGCTGGCCGTGATGCTCACCGGCTTCGTCTGCTGGCTCTACCTGCCGGCCGGCGCGGTCGTGGCGCTCTCGTTCGCGCTCATCGTGCCCGCGATGGCGCTGTCGTGGCACCAGGTGCGACGCTACGGCACCCGCAAAAGCGACATCTGCGCCGCGAACACGAGCCGCACCGTCGAGCACGTGACCGGCATGCAGACGCTGCGCGCCTACGGCATCGGCGGCGTGAAGAACGAGGCCATCGTGGACAGCATGCGGGAGTACTCGGACGTCAGCTTCTGGTACGAGGCGGCCCTCATCCCCCTCGGCGCGGTCATGTCCATCATCGTGGGGCTGTGCCAGCCGCTGCTGTTCCTCATGTGCGGCGCGGCGTACCTCGACGGGGCGCTGGGCGCGGTTCCGTACCTGCTGATCATCATGCTGCCGCTGTTCATGAACAAGGTGTGGAACAGCATCTTCGTGAACCTGACGGCCTACAAGAACCTCATGATCGCGAAGCGCCGCATCCAGGCGGTGGTGGACGAGCCGGAGGAGGCGGGCAGCTTCGACGCGCTGCCGGCGACGGGATCGCGCATCGAGTTGGCCGACGTCGGGTTCGCCTACTGCAAGGGCGAGCCGGTGTTCGAGGGGCTGCGCCTGACGTGCGAAGACGGCAAGCTGACCGCGCTCGTGGGCGACTCGGGGTGCGGGAAGTCCACGGCGCTCAACCTCATCGCCCAGTACTACCGGCCCGCGCGCGGCACGGTGCGCATCGGCGGCGCGGACACCGCGGCCTACGCGCCGGAAAGCGTGCTGGCGGGCGTGTCCGTCGTCGATCAGAACGTGTTCCTGTTCGACGATTCGGTGATGGACAACATCCGCTACGCCCGGCCCGGCGCCACCGACGACGAGGTGCGGGAGGCGTGCCGTCTCGCGAACGCCGACGGGTTCGTGCGCGCCCTGCCCGAAGGCTACGCCTCGCGCATCGGGGAGAACGGCGGCCGGCTGTCGGGCGGCGAGCGCCAGCGCCTGTCCATCGCGCGCGCCATCCTGCGCGACGCGCCCATCGTGCTGCTGGACGAGGCGACGGCCTCGCTCGACATCGAGAACGAGCTGGCCGTGAAGGAGGCCATCGCCAACCTGCTGGCGAAGCGCAAGACCGTGGTGATGGTGGCGCACACGCTGGCCATCGTGCGCGGGGCCGATTCGATCGCGGTCGTCGGCGACGGCCGCGTGCTCGAGCAGGGCACGCACGACGAGCTGGTGGCCGCGGGCGGCAAGTACGCCCGCATGTGGGCGGCCGATCGCGAGCTGGCGTGATGCCGCTCGCTTCCCGCCCCGCGGGAGTCGCGCTGAACGGAACCGCTCACCTGCGGTAACGAGCGGGCAACAGCCCTTGACGCGCGTTCCTCCCCTCTGCAAAGCTTGCCCGACTGGATGGGCGCTCCGGCGCCGTGGACGAGGGCGCAGGCGAGCGAGGACGGAGCAGGCGATGGCGAACGACGGGCAGGCGGAGGAGGGGAGCGTCTCCGGCGGCGGCCGGCAACCCGCCGCGGGCGGCGGCTGTCCGACGGCTCTCCCGGCTTCCGATCCGCCGCTGTCGCGGCGCTCGGTCGCCGCCGTGTTCGCGGGGCTTCTGGTGGCGATGACCGTGGGGACCCTGAACCAGACCATCGTGGCCACCGTCCTGCCCACCATCGTGGGCGAGCTGGGCGGCGTGAACCGCATGCTGTGGGTGACCACGTCCTACGTGCTGGCCGCCACCGTCACCATGCCGTTGTACGGCAAGATGGGCGACCTCATCGGCCGCAAAGGGCTGTTCATCGGCGCGCTGGCCCTGTTCGTGGCGGGCTCGGCCGCGTGCGCGCTGGCCCCGTCGATGGAAGGGCTCGTGATCGGCCGCGCCGTGCAGGGCTTGGGCGGCGGCGGGCTCATGGTGCTCTCGCAGGCCATCGTGGCCGACGTGGTGCCGCCGCGCCGCCGCGCGCTCTACCTCAGCATCATGGGCGTGGCCTACGCCGTGCCCATGCTGGCCGGCCCGTTGCTGGGCGGATTCTTCGCCGACGCGGTGGGCTGGCGCTGGGCGTTCTGGTTCGACGTGCCGCTCGCGCTGGCCGCCATCGTCATCGCCGCCGTCTTCCTGCCGAAACCGCGCCGCACCGCGGAGAGGGCGCCGTTCGACGTCGGCGGCGCCGTGACGCTCGTGGCCGCCGTGACCGCGCTCACGCTGGCAACCTTGTGGGGCGGCAACGAGCACGCGTGGACCTCGCCGACCATCATCGGCCTGCTGGTTGCCACCGCGGTTGCGAGCGCGCTGTTCGTGCTGGCGGAGCGCCGCGCACGGGAACCGCTCATGGCGTTGTCGCTGTTCAAGAACAGGAACTTCGACATCTCCATCGTCGCAAGCTCCATCACGATGTTCGTCATGATCGGCGTGCTCACGTACCTGCCCACGTACTTCCAGATCGTCGACGACCTGAACGCCACCGCCGCCGGCTACCTGGTGGCGCCTATGAACGCGGCCTGGTTCGCCGCCTCGCTGCTGTCGGGCTACCTCGTGAACAAGCTGGGCACGTACAAGAAGCTCATGGTGGTCAGCTTCGCCGTGCTCGTGGCGGGCATGGTCGGGTTCATTGCCGTGGACCAGGACCCGTCGGCGGTCGTCGTCGGCGGCCTGCTGGCCGTCATGGGCTTCGGCGTGGGCCTGAACTTCGAGATCCTCGTGCTGGTGGTGCAGAACGAGTTCCCGGCCTCCGCCGTGGGCATGGCCACGGCGGCGACGGGCTTCTTCCGCAAGGTGGGGTCGGTGCTGGGAACCTCCGTCGTGGGCGCGCTGTTCACGAGCGGCCTCGCGCGCGCCCTGGCCGAGCGTCTCGCGCCGGTCGGCGGCGTCGGGGCGCTCGGCACGGACGCGAACTCGCTCACGCCGGCCATCGTGCACGCGCTGCCCCCGGACGTGCGCCATGCGGTGGGCGCCGCCTACAGCGACGCGCTCGCGCCCGTGCTCTGGCTCGCGTTGCCGCTGGCCGTGGCGGGCCTCGTGCTCATGCTGTTCCTGCGCGAGACGCGGCTGGCCACCACCGTGGACGGATCGGGGCATGGGGCCGACGAAGGCGCGGACGACCCCCGGCGGCGGCAGGGCGCGCGACGCCGCTAGCCCGCGCGGCCGGCGCGGGCGTCAACCTACGCTCACAGGTCAAGGTTGTGGTTGCTCCTGTGGCTTGGGGGGGGGGTATACTACTTTTATGAGCGAACTGATTTTTTGATACGATCGACGAATCCGAAATCCCCGCAGGGATGGCCCGCGTGCGATACGAGGCGGGCGCGGTCGAGCCGCTGTACGCCAACGACGAGTTCTTCAGCCTGCTGGGCTACCAGCGTCGATCCCCGACGATTTCTACCCCCTCGACGTGCGGAACTCGCACGGTTGGCGCGCGTTCTGCGGCCAGCTGCGCGCGCATATCGAGGCAGGCGAGACGGACTTCGAGATCGAGGTGAACCAGGAGACGGCAACCGGCACGCTGCTGTGGACGATGGCGCGGTGCCGTCACGACGCGCGGCGCGGCACGGTCACCTGCCTCGTGCTGGACGTCAGCTCGTGGATGGACACCTCCGAGCGCCTGCGCATGAGCGAGGACGCGTTTCGCATCGCCGCGCAGATGAGCGGCAAGAACATCGCCACGTTCGACCTGGCCGACCGCGCGCTCACCATGCAGGGCGCGGTGGAGGGCTACCTGACGGCGCCCGCGCGCATGGTGAACGTGCCCGACAGCGCCATCGCCGCCGGCATGATCGCGCCTGAGCACGTGGAGCTGTACCGGTCGCTGTACCGCGACATGGAGACGGGCGTGCCGCGCGGGGGCGTCATGCTGCGCATGCGGGACTTCGACACGCGGCGGTTCCGCTGGTACCAGGTCGATTACTCGCTCGTGTTCGACGGCGAGAACCGTCCGGTGTACGCCGTCGTCGCGTTCGGCGACACCACCGAGCGGCACGAGCGCGAGCTGGTGCAAAAGGCGCGGGCCGAGCGCGACGCGCTCACGGGCGTGCTGAACCGCGCGACGTTCGAGGACGGTTGCACGCGCATCATCGAGCGGTCCGAAGTCGACCACGGGCACGCGCTCATCATGGCCGACCTCGACCGCTTCAAGACGACGAACGACCGCTACGGCCACGTGGCGGGCGACCGCGTGATCGTGGAGTCGGTGGCGGGCGTGGTCAGCGCGGTGCGCGACGACGACCTCGTGGGACGCGTGGGCGGCGACGAGTTCATGGTGTGCCTGCGGGGCATCTCGTCGCACCTCATGGTGGAGGCCGTCGCGCAACGCATGTGCGCGGCGGTGCGCGAGGCCGCCGAGGCCTCCGACGACGACCACGGGCCGGTGTCCATCAGCCTGGGCATCGCCCTGTATCCGCAGGACGGCGTCACGTACGAAGAGCTGTACCGCAAGGCCGACAAGGCCCTGTACTGCGCCAAGCGCGCGGGCGGCGGCACCTACGCGTTCTACCGCGACGAGCCGGCGGCGTCCTAGCGCCCGGCGCTACTCCCAGCCCGGCTTCCCCACGCCGCCCTGCTCGATGGTGTCGAGCAGCCCTTGGCGGTCGAACACGCCCACCTTGCGGTAGATGTTGCTCACGTGGTGCTTCGCGGTGCCCTGCGCGATGGACAGCTCGTCGCAGATATAGCGCACGGTGCGTCCGCGGGCCAGCAGCACGAGCACCTCGGCCTCGCGGTTCGTCAGGCGGCACATCCGCGCGATGGCGGCGCACTTCTGCTCGAGGCTGGCGTCGGCGGTTTCCTCGCGCGAGGTGGCGTAGAGCTTCTGCACGTCGGTTTGCGTGAAGAACAGCATGCCCACCAGCACGAGCGCCAGCACGCCCACGAGGAACACCTCGGAGCGCAGCGCCTCCGACCACAGCGCCGCGTTCAGCAGCTGGTCCGCGGCGAACGACCCGATGAGCGTGCCGGTGCGGGCGCAGAGGATGGCACCAAGGCCGGAAACGACAGCGCCACGGGTATGCGTCCGCGAAACGCCACGTCGGTGGACACCAGCATCATGAACATGTCGAGGCAGTACACGCCCATGATGACCAGCCCCGCGCCCAGGAAGCGGTACGGCGCGGGCAGCAGCAGAAGCAGGATGAGCCCCGCCACCATCGCGGGGATGACCGGGCGGTACAGCGCGATGGGCTCGGCGGCCGAGGGCGCCACCACCATCGACAGCGTGATGGCGGCCAGCGCGCAGCCCGCCAGCAGCAGCGCCTTCGCGGTGAACGCGGCATCGCCCTCGGCGAACGTGTTCACCATGCCCTGCGAGGCCCCGTACACGATGCTGATCACGAGGATGCAGGCGAAAATGCGCCCCACGGGGATGGTGCGCACGTCGAGCGGCAGCACCGAGGGCTCGCGGCGCGGCTCGCGCTTGCAGGCCACCAGCACCGCGGCTGACACGATGGGCAGCGCCGCCGTGAACGCCACGGCCGCCGCCTCGGGCAGCGCGTACGCGACGAAGAACAGCACGAACGCGAACGTGTACGACACGTACAGGTGCCGCCCGACGCGCCCGGTGGCCAGCGCGCTCCACAGCTCGCCCCACATGATGAGCAGCAGCGCGTTGCCCAGCGACAGCGACACGGTGCCGGCAAGGAACCAAGCGAACCCCGCGGCTCCTGAGCCCAGCGTCAGCGCGATGGGCAGCGTCACGGTGCCCGCGGCGGTCAGGCCGCCCGCAGCGAGGAAGCTTGCGCGATGCGTGAGGAACGGCGAGAGGCGCCGCGCGAGCGCCACCACCACGAGGTAGCCCACGGTGGTCAGCACGAGCACCCACAGCGTGGTGTTGCCCGCGAACGGGAAGCGGTCGGTGGTGGGCAGCAGCACGTCGGTGCACATGCTGATCATCCACCAGGCTTGCCAGAATCCCAAACCCAGCAAGCGCCAGCCGGAGAAGCCAACGTGGTCGTCATCCTGCGGTTTCGTGCGCATCGCTCCCCATTCCCATCCCTCGTCGCGTCGCTTCAAACCTAGCAAAACAGGCGGGGGAGCGCAAGCGGGAACCCTGGTTGAGGCATGGGCCGCAACGGCCCATGTTGCGGGTTTCGGCGAAAATGGGCCGCTTCGCCAGATGCCCGCGCGCGGCCGTTCGGCCAGGATGGGGCTATGCGGAACAAGGGATTCCGCTCATCGAGGGAAGGGGTTTCCAATGACCGACATCATGAAGAACGGGCTGTCCCGCCGTGCGTTCCTGGGCCTGGGCGCCACCGCGGCCGTCGCCGCCGGCGCGGGCCTGGCCGGCTGCTCGCCCGCGGCGAGCGCAGGCGATGTGAAGGCCGGCGGCGACGCGGCCGGAAGCGCGGCGGCCGGCGGCGAGACGCAGTACGCGTGGGAAGTGGTTCCCGATCCCATCACCGACGTCACGTCGACGGTGGACACCGACATCCTCGTCATCGGCGCCGGTTTGGCCGGCTGCGCGTGCGCCGCGGCGGCGGCCGAGAAGGGCGGCAAGGTGACCGTCGTCGAGAAGACGTCCAGCTGGAACGGCCGCGGCGGCGGCTTCGGCGCCATCAACTCGCACTACATGGACGAGCTGGGCATCGAGGTGGACAAGGTGAACGCCAAGCAGCACTGGATCGCCCAGTGCGCGAGCCGCGCGAACGAGGACCTCATCGTGAAGTTCTTCAACAGCTCCGAAGAGGCGTCCAACTGGCTGCTGGCCAAGGCCGAGGCCGTGGGCGGCTCCGCGATGGTGGGCGCGTTCTACAGCCACGACGACGTGTACGCCGAGCAGCCGGGTTACCACATGCTCATGATCCCCGAGGAGGCCGGCCTCACCTCGACGGGCTTCGCCGGCGCCGAGCTGTGCTACAACGACGCCGTGAAGGACGGCGCGGAATTCGTGTTCGATTCGCCGGCCGTGCAGCTGGTGAAGGACGGCACGAAGGTGACCGGCTGCATCTGCGAGGGCAAGGACGGCTACGTGCAGTACAATGCCAGCAAGGGCGTGGTGCTGTGCACGGGCGACATCGGCGGCGACCTCGAGATGTGCAAGGCGTACGCCCCC
>ENA-OQCU01000531-OQCU01000531.1-human-gut-metagenome-genome-assembly--contig:-NODE-531-length-16888-cov-8.633912_pt1 | contig 16888 bp, 15 predicted proteins | sample MGYA00242504_ERZ504590 | MGnify/ENA primary metagenome ERZ504590 (study PRJEB26092, sample SAMD00036318) | human gut metagenome | host: Homo sapiens | study: EMG produced TPA metagenomics assembly of... | reverse complement strand
GTTCTCTTATTCTACGGCTATGCGGTCTGATGCCCTGTCTCTCTTGGCCACATACATAGGGAAATCACTTGCCTTATATGGATTGTCTCCCATTGTGACCTCAAGCCTGACGGCTTCATACGCCAGCTTTTCGTAGTTGTTTTCTTTACTAAGGTGTCCCAGTATTACTGAGCCAAATTTATCATGAAGAAGCTCGCATAACAACTGCCCGCTTCTCTCATTCGACAAATGTCCGCTGTCACCCATGATTCTGCGCTTGAGCGGATACGGATATGCCCCTGTCTGGAGCATATTTATATCATGATTGGCTTCAAGCAGCAGCCCATCCAGGTTCTGAAGCTTTGAAACCAGTGCATCATCATACGTGCCAAGGTCTGTCACGACTGCCATCGCATGATTTTCGTTTTTAAATCTGTACGCGACAGGATCAGCCGCATCGTGTGATATGTGAAGCGGCTCAAACTCTATATCGCCTATTGTAAAATCGACGCCTGCCTCAACAGGATGAAAAAGCTCATCATCTATATTTCCAACGGATTTGGTACATTTTATGGCCCCGATTGTGGCCTTTGTTGCATAAATCGGAATATGATAGCGTCTTGCCATGACACCAAGCCCTGCGATATGGTCTATATGCTCATGTGTCACGAGAATCCCCTGCATATCTGTGGCCGTCATATCAAATTCATTCAGTCCGTTTTCTATTTTCTTACCGCTGATGCCCGCGTCTATGAGCACATGACAATCATCCGTACCCACACATATACAGTTTCCACTGCTGCCGCTGGCAATGCTGCATAATTCTAACATGTTAATTCTCTTTCCAGTATAATTCTATTTTGTCTCCCTCATGAAGCTCCTCGGAAAACCGGGCATCTCTGCCATTTATTACAGTGGCTATTGCCCTTCCCTTTCCTGCCTGTAAATCAAATGAGATATGGGTTAAATATATCGACAAATATATATGTATCCTTGCCGGACAGCTCTACAGGCTCACCGTTTACAATTACTGTAACTGTATTTTTTGATGAGTCTTCTTCGTGTATTTCTTCCTGTATATCATTTTTTGGCAATTCATTTTCCGGCACAGCAGATGCTTCAGCTTCTTTAGCAAAATCATCATGCAGTTCATCGATCACCTGATTCATCATCTGCTCTGATGTTCTAGCCACTGTGTTGTCTGACTCTGTGCTGTTTGCATCCTGCTCAGCTAAGACCGAAGCATCATCTGAATCAGACTCTTGTGTGTCATTATAATTGTTATTGTCGATTCTTGCAACACCATATTCATCTGTTTTCCACTCAACAGAGAAATTTTCATATACAAGAGTGTCGAGACCTGCCTCTTCATTGTTTACAAATATCATCTGGTCTGTGTCAATAACGAGGTCCATAAACTGCGCAATCTGGCGCACTGTATAGTAATTTCTTGTCTCAATCACATCATTTTCCCTGATGCTGTAATCCTCCGGCTCAAGCTCTCCGTTTACCTGGACAAACCTAGGACATGAAACCCTTCTGCCGTTTATGATAAAAGTAATGACAGAATGATTGTACTCATCAAGCTGCGATATCTTATACACTGCTGCCTCTCCTGCTGTGGACGGCTCGATGACTATCTCACTGTTTGGCTCAAGCGGTGTGTTGATGCTTGCTGGCTTTCCGTTCATGGTCACTACTGCGCCATCTCCGGCCTCGCCTCTTACAAGCCTTGCCACACCGTTTACCGTAAAGTTTATCGGAGTGCCGCGCTTTGGAAACAGCTCATCGTTTGGAAATCCCGCCTGAAGCGCCGCATCGACTATTGTAAGCCTGTTATTGTCATAGAGCTTTATTCTCTCACCGTTGAATCTGACCATAATAAAATTATTTCTCTGGTCATAATAATTCAGACATATACCAATTGGAGTGACAAGAAGTGGATCCTTCTTAATATCCTCCTGCTCAAAGGTCACATCGCCAAGCACTTCCTCACCTCTTAGAGCTACTCTTTCCTCCGGCAGGTCAAGATCTTCCGCAAGCTTTTCCGTGAAGCCGTGTATCTTGCCTCCACCTCCGACTACAAAGCAGGCACTCACTGTTTTGTCACCGTTTAGCTCTCTGATTTTAGTCGATACCTCTTGTGCAATATTATCAACAACAGGTGCTGCCACATCCCAGACATCCTGTGCAGGAATTGTGTGCTCGATGCTCATGATATCCTTGTATGTAACCGTATCACTTGTCGTAGACTGAAGCTTGATGCTCTCCGCCATATTGAAATCCACGAGGAAATGCTGCACAATAACTTCTGTCAGCTCATCTCCTGCATGCGGTATCATGCCATAGGCTATGATACTTCCGTCTCTTGTGATTGAGATATCACTCGTTCCGGCTCCCACATCGACAAGTGCGATATTAAGCATACGATAGTTCTCCGGAATTGCCACATTGATAGCGGCGATAGGCTCCAATGTCATATTGGCTACACTAAGCCCGGCCTGTCCCACTGCCGCATACAGTCCGTCTACCACATCCTCCGGCAGAAATGTAACTATGATATCCTCGCCTATTTTGTTTGCCTTATGCCCCTCAAGGCTGATAAACACCTCATCATTCAAAAAGAATTTGACTGTAGAATATCCCACACAGTAAAACTTATAGCTTGTATCGTTAACCTCCTTGAGTGCCTCCTGTGCTTTTTCTATGCCAAGCAGGTCAAGCGTATGGACATCCTCGCCGGTCACCACAGACTCCTGCGCATACTCATACTCCACATGCGTCGTGACAGTCTTTAATACTCGTCCTGCGGCTGCTATACACACCTCTTCAAGTGGCTGTCCTGTCTGTTTTTCAAGCTCGTCCTTTACTTCCTTAATGGTTTTTGCCACCCTGCCTATATCATGTATCTGACCGTCAAGCATCGCTCTGGTCTCATGCTCCCTGACATACTGTGCTGTAACCACAAATTCCTTGTCATCAGTCTGATAGCCGACAGTTCCTACAACATTTCTTGTACCAATATCCAAACCGAATACATTATTCATTTCCACTACTCCTTGTATTTGCTAAGCGCTTTATTTATTGAAGCTATCGTGTTTTCGATATCTCCATCATTATCGATAACCTCCTTGCAGTGCCTTCTGTACTCAGCTTCTTTAAGCTGGCTTGCAAAGATACTATCTATCTTCTCATCTGAATATCCGCGTGATGACTTAAGTCTTTTTCTTCTGACTTCTTCACTTGCATAAATATACCACAGCTCGTCGCAGATTTCACCATATCCCTCCTCTATAAGGAGTGCTGCTTCAAGCACAAGCATGAAAAGACCTTCTTTTTTTGCCTCTTTAACTGCATTAAGCACATATTCCTTTACTGCAGGATGCACTACTTCATTTAGAAGCTCTCTTTTTTTATCATCCGAAAAAATCACTCCGGCAAGTGCCGGTCTGTCAAAATGCCCGTCCTCAAGCCATATCGGTTCCTCTGCAAACAATTCCTTTAATCTGTTGTAGCAGTCGCTTCCCGGCTCCATCAGCTCATGTGCTATCTCATCGGAGAGCATGACCCTTACGCCATCAAGTTCCCTAAGATAGCTAAGCACTGCCGATTTTCCGGCACCTACACCACCTGTTATTCCTATAAAAATCATACTGTTTCCTTTTCTGTCATCAATGCGCATCATACCAGTCATAGCCACACTCGGTGCCCACCTCCATGGATACCTTCATGTCCACCGCACCACGCATCTCTTTCTCCAGAAGCTTAATCACTTTATCCTTCTCAACTTCCTTTGTCTCAATTAAAAGCTCATCATGCACCTGAAGGATAAGTCTTGACTTTAAGCCCTCGTCAAGAAGCCTGTCATGCACACGTATCATGGCAATCTTTATGATATCGGCTGCTGTACCCTGAATAGGTGAATTCATTGCAACTCTCTCTCCAAACTGTCTTTGCATGAAATTGCTCGAGTTCAGCTCGGGAATCGGTCTGATACGCCCAAACATGGTCTTTGTATAGCCATTTTTCTTGGCATCCAAAACCGTCTGATCCAAAAACTCCTTAATCTTTGGATATTTGACAAAATAGCTGTCTATATAGCCCTGTGCCTCTTTCCTTGAAATCCCCAGGTCGTTAGACAGACCAAACGCGCTGATACCATATACGATACCAAAATTTACAGCCTTTGCATTTCGTCTTTGAAGGTCTGTGACCTCATCAAACGGTGTGTCAAACACAAGGGACGCTGTACTTCTGTGGATATCCTGACCATTCTTAAAGGCCTCTATCATCCTTTCATCCCCGGAAAGCGCCGCAAGCACCCGAAGCTCGATCTGCGAGTAGTCTGAGTCAACAAACAGATCTCCATCCTCAGGCAGAAATACCTTTCTGATAAGCTTGCCCAGCTCAATCCTTATCGGGATATTCTGCAGATTAGGCTCTGTGCTTGAAAGACGGCCTGTCGCAGTGATTGTCTGATTTTAAGGTAGTATGGATTTTTGCCATCGGATGCAATATATTCCCCGAAAGTCCGTCAGCATATGTGCTCTTTAGCTTTTGTGAGCTGTCTGTATTTCCAGAATATCTGCAACAATCGGATACTCCGGCGCCAGCTTTTCAAGCACATCTGCCGCAGTCGAATAACCGGTCTTTGTCTTCTTTTCATTTGGCAGTCCAAGCTTTTCAAAGAGAATGACTCCAAGCTGCTTTGGCGAATTTATATTAAACTCTTCACCTGCTGCCTCATATATTTTCTTTTCAAGCTCAGTTATCGAAACAGCAAGCTTGTCTCCATACTCCTTAAGCTTTATTCCATCAGCCCTTATACCCTCATTTTCCATATCATACAGTACGAAAACGAGTGGCAGCTCGATATCTTTATAAAGAGTGAGCATATCCATTTCCTTTAGCTTCTGCAAAAGAACCGGCTTTGATTTCCAGGCAGTATACACCTCGTAGCAGGCACAGTCCACTGCCTTTTTCTCATCCTCCTTCATCATCTGAGTAAAATCAAGCTTTCCCAGATAATCCTTTTTAGATGAGATCATAAGCCCCAGATAGTCCTTTGCAACCGCATCATAGGGATACTCCCCGACAAGCGGATTGATAAGGTATGCAGCCACCATCATGTCAAAATATCTGCCTCTGTCATCTGCCTTTATCTCTTTGCTCTTAAATCTGTGCAGATTGGTCTTTAAAATCCGGTGATATCCATGACTTTACTTCCAGTGTATTTAATTTTTCATCCAGGAAGCTGCTTGAAATTCTCATTCACCTGTACAGATAAAATAAATATCCTCCTCTGAAAAACAAATCGAAACAGCAAGATAATCGTTAGAAACCGGCTCCGAAAACAGACTTAGCTGTCCATCACTTTCGCTGTTTCCCAAAGACTCTCCCTGTACTACCGCAAAAGCGACCTCCTTGTCCTTTGCCTTCTCAAACACTCTCTCTGCAGTCTTTAAGTCCCTTACTACCACAAAATGCTCCTCGGCATTGATTTTTTAGGAGCCTCCACATTAAACCGTGACAGCATGTTTTTGAAATTCGTATCTTTTTGCACAGTAAAAAAGCTTCCTCAGTGTAGAGTGACTCTACTCCGCCACTAAGCTTTGCATCAGAAAATTCATAGTCAACCGGCGCATCAAGTATGATTGTCGCAAGCTCCTTGCTCATAAGCGCCTGCTCCCAATACTCCACTATATTCTTTGAAGCCCTTGGCGGCTTTACATTCTCAGCGTCCTCATGTACAGCCTCTATACAGTGGTATTTTGCTATAAGTGCGCCTGCTGTCTTTTCGCCGATACCGGGTACCCCGGGAATATTATCAGACGTATCTCCCTGCAGAGCCTTTACATCGATAAACTCCTTTGGAGTGACGCCGTACTTTTCGATAACATCTGCTGTATTGTAGTTTTCTATCTCGGTTCCTGTTTTCTTTGTCTTTGGAATCCTTACCATGACATGGTCAGTCGCAAGCTGCAAGAGGTCTCTGTCTCCGGAAATGATGGCAACATCCATACCGGCCTTTTCTGCCCTGACAGATAAACGAGTCGACCGCATCGTCGATCATCACCGGAATCGAACCGACCACCGACTTCGAGGCGACCAATCGTTCGTCACCCCGGAACACATCGTCCCGGCTCGTCCCCGGAAACACGGCTATCGAAAATGCCGAGCCGCGGATAGAACTTCTGCGGCATAGCGGCCCCAACGCCCAGCAGTCCGGCCAAGGTGGGGCGCAGTATTCCGACGACCTCCGACTCGTCGGAATCATCATGGCGCAACACCTGCAGATCCAGCAGCACATCGATGCCGTCTCGGTCGGCGAACACGCGCGGATGCTGTTCGCGCACGCGTGCCAACAGTCCGGCAACAAGCTGCGGGTCGAGGTCATCGGTCGTGGCGTCGGGCACGATATCCAGATCGTATGTGGGCTGCAGATGCTCCTCGATGAGCCGGTCGACCTCATAGGAGGTCATGCGCCGGTCGCCGTCGCCGGTACGGATGAACGAGCCGCCGTGCGGTCCGAGCGCGGTGGTGAAGCAGGGCTTGTCGCGCGGCAGCATCTCGTCGATGCGCGCGAACACCAGATTCGCGCCTTCGAACGGGCAGGTGACGATCACGGGCCGCACCACCGGCGTCATCTTCTCGCACGCCTGGCTCAGCGCCTCCTGCATGGCGCGCGCGTCGAATCCCTCGACCGGCGTGAACCCGTTCTTTTCGGACAGGCCCAGGATAATCCAGCCGCCGGAGCCATTGGAGAACGCGGACAGCGTATCGGTGATGGTCGAGGAGATCTTGCGCTTGCATTCCTTGACCTCGCACTGTTGCGTATCGTTGCCGATCAGACGCATGAGTTCGATCAGCTCAGTCATTTTGGCAGTATAGTCATCGACCATGGCGGCCTCCTTGAAACCATTGTGCCCCATAATCCGCCGCCCGCTCGCCTCCAGCCCCGCCAGTTCACCCCAATTCATGCAGAATTCATGGGCCAAACCAGACGAAACGAACGTCGATGTAGGGTTCGGTTCCGCGTGTTCGCCGATGATATCGGCCGGTCGAGGCGGGCGGGCTATGTTGGGTGGCGTGGGAATCTTGCGCGTGATTGATGCTACGGCTGTGTGCTTCGCTCTGGGTATATCCGGCCCGATCAGCGGGACTCAGCCAATGTGATGCCGCCCGCAGCCATCTGCTTGCGGGCCGCAACACCAAGTTCCTCGCTGACCGGCACGGTCAGATCCTCGAACACGGTGACCTCGAAGCCGAGCTTCTTGGCATCGAGCGCGGTGTCCTTGACACAATGCGATTCGGCGATGCCCACCACATCCACGCGACTCACGCCGGCGGCCTTCAGCGCGTTGGCCAGCGTCTTGCCGGCGGATTGCTCGGCCTCGACCTCCTCGCGGGTCTGGATACGGTCGGTATTGTCCTCGATACCCTCAAAACCGGAATATGCCGCCGAATACTGGCCCTTCTTGAAATGATGCTCGATATTCAGCGCCTTGATCGCCGGATGCAATTCGGCGTTCAGCGTGCCGGCCGCACCATGCTTCGGCCACGTGTCCACGAAATCCGGCTCCGCCGACCAGTGCGCGCCCGGCTCGATATGCCAGTCCTGCGTGGTTGCGATATACGCGTACTCGCTGCGATGCGCGTTCACATAATCGGCAATCCGCTCGGCGACCGCGTTGCCGCCTGCGACACCCAGTTCGCCGCTTTCACAGAACGTCGGCTGCACATCCACCACAATCAGTGCCTTGGTCATCGTCATTCCCCTTATTGCCTTGGATTCGTTTTGAATATTGTCTCGAACTCGACGTGCGATTGCTCTCATCATAGCCATGCGCGGCCCTGTGGGAAACGTTCGGGCTTACACTGCAAGCAGCAATCGAATACAAGAACCAGGGGAGGGCGACCAAGACCATGCTGGACCATCTGACGTTGCACGTGAAAGACATCGACCGTAGCATCACATTCTACAAACAGGCGCTCGCACCGCTCGGCTATATCGTCAAGGCGCATCATGAGCCTACGCTCGGATTCGGCGTGGATGACGGAACCCTGCACTCCGATTTCTACGTGTCACCGATTGAAGGGCTGGAGGCGGAGGCTTCGCCGGTCACGCCGGTCACACACATCGCGTTCTTGGCTGACAGTCAGCAAGCCGTGCAGGCGTTCCATGCAGCCGCGCTCGCCGCCGGCGGCCGAGACAACGGCGCTCCCGGTCCGCGCCCGTACCATCCCGGCTATTACTCCGCATTCGTGCTGGACCCGGATGGCAATAACATCGAAGCCGTCGTGGATTGGGCTCATTCGAACGAGTAAAAACATATCCGTATCGTGCCTCAGGCGGCATCGACGGCGTAGGCTCCAACCAGTCGGATTTGTGGTCGCAACGGCGGTATAGGTCACATCACGCAAGCGTGAAGGTGATGGTCTGCTCGGCGGTTTCGGTGCCGATCCATGTGCCGGCTTTGCGGTTCCAATCCATGCCGTCCGCGTGCAGTGCGTCAATGCCGTATTGACGTGCATGCGTGACCAGCCAGCCTGCCGTCTGCCAGCAAAGTCGAGTGCGGTTGTCGGCGGACAGGCCGTCCGGCAGCGTGATCGTCAACGTTGTGCTGGCCGTATTGGTCGCAGCGCCGTTGTTCGTGCCGGTTTTGCCATTTGGGGGCACAACCGAGACATTGACATTCGGCAGTGTACCTCCTATGGCGGCAACCAACCCGTCCGCGTCCGAGGAGGTTGCTGGCTCCAACGCGCACGTGACGCCCGCCGACCGTTCACCGGTCAGCCCCGAGGCCCAAGCGCGTGCCATCGCATCCCATGCGGCATATAGTTCCGGGTAGCCTGAGCGCTGCACCTCCTGCGCGGCGTCCTCCACCGGAATCGTCTCCCAATCCGGCACCTGCAGCAGATGATCGTAGAAGATGTTTGTCGCATAGGTCATGTCGGACACCTGCTCCGCCGTGCCCCAGCCTTGGCTGGGCCGCTGTTGGAACAGGCCGAGCGAATCCAAGTCGCCGTAGTCCAGATTCGTCAGCCTCGACTCCTGCATGGCCGTGGCGATGGCCACCGTCGCCGCGTGATCCGGCAGTCCGCGCGTGACGGCGATGTTCGCAATCAGCGCCGCGTTCTGCGCCTGATCAGGCGTCAAGGTGCGGCGGGCTCCGTCGGACGACACCGCCGCGCAATATGCTTCCTCGGCCGTGCGCGCGGTCTCGCGAGGCGTGAATAGCCGTGGCAGCAGCGTCCATGCCGCGATCAGCGCCGCAACAACAAGTATGACGGCTGCAATCAGCGCGCCCGCGCCATGGGAGCGGCGTCTGCCGTACCGCACCTGTTGTCCCATTGCGCCTCCAATATTTCGGTGTCATGGCTGACCGTGACCGGCTGGCCTATGCAGCATGCGGGATTTGCCGTGTTCCGGCTCGGCCGTCATCATGACAGCGTGGCATATCCACCTGAACGGCGGCTGCGTCATCACGCGACTTTGTGACAAGTCTTCACGCTTCATGACATCCGCGCAAATCAGCCCCTCGAAACCGAGAATGGCGGTCGGGATTGCTCCGACACCAAGGGAGCTGCTGCCGCTATTGTGTGAAAGGCGATTTGTACCGGGTTGAAGGAGAGGAACACATGGCGCAATTGCAGCCGTACTGCGCGATTGAGGGCAATGATGATGGATTGCCCGTCGTGTTCGTGCATGGCATGGGTGTGGACCATCGTTCGCTGATGATGCTCGACAAGGCGTTTGACGGCAATGATTCAATTCGCCGTATATATCTGGATCTGCCCGGTTTCGGCCGTACGCCGGCATTGCCCGAGCATGCCTGCGGGCTGCCGGAAATGGCGGATTGGCTGCAAACGGCCATTGACGGTCTTGTCGGTAAAGCGGCTCCATTCGCCATGGTCGGCAACTCGATGGGCGGTGCGCTTGTCCGCGAAGTATTGGCGCGAGAACCTCGCCGAGTGGCCGGTATGGCATTGATCGCGCCGGTCGTGGACCCGCAGCATGCCGGCCGGCGTGTGGCCGAACATGTGGTTGCACAGCCCAATCCCAAGCTGACGCACTCCTTGCCGCAGGAACAGGTGTTCGATTTCATTACCATGGGCGTCAACCAGTCATTCGACGCGTGGCGACGCTACCAACGGTTCATCCTGCCCGGCGTGGCGTTGTGCGACCGTGCGGCATGCGAACGACTGGATCAGCGCTATTGGCTGGCCGATAATCCCGAGGAAATGCTCGGCACATATGCGGGTCCGGTGCTCATCGTCACCGGCAAGCAAGACCAGATCGTCGGATACGAAGATCAGCAAGCCCTGTTGCCGCACTATCCCAACGCCACCTTCGTGACGCTGGACAATGCCGGTCACAACGCGCACATCGACCAACCCGAAGCCGTCATCACGCTCGTGCGCGAATGGGTGGCTCATATGGCGTTCGCTCCGTTGAGCTGACGGTCTGCTGACAGTCTGCCGAAGCCTATATGTATACGAGCGACCAATGCCGGTTGACGCAATACGCCTTGCAAGGTATATCGTTTTTCGATATAGTCATATCGATGTTCGCGGTGTCGCCAAAAAAACGTCGGCACCTGAAAGGACCGGGCTATGAAAAACTACATGAACCGATGGGTGTTGCTCGCGTTGAAAGCCATCGTGATTCTGGTCTGGCTGGCCTGCCTATGGGGCCAACTATTCGCCGTACCGGGATTGAGCGGCGCGCTGGCCGGCCTCTACCCGAGCCAGACGTCGATGCGCTGGCCATATCTCATTATGGGCGTGCTGTTCCTGTTCTGCATCGAAGCGGCGTTCGTGGCCGTATGGAAACTGTTCTCCTTGTCCGGCTCGGGCGCGAACTCGAGCAGGTGATTTGAGATGACGATTCGCATCAATCTCGACGTCATGATGGCCAAACGCAAGATTGGCGTCGGCGAGCTCGCCGAACAAATTGGCATCACTCCCGCCAACGTGTCCATTCTGAAGAACGGACGTGCCAAAGCCGTCCGCTTCACCACGTTGGACGCCATCTGCAAGGCACTCGACTGCCAACCCGGAGACATCCTCGAATGGGAAGATGACGATTGATCGACACGCCACCGGCTCGAACTCATGGTTCAACTTGTAGTCTCTCCCAAAATCAATGATGCCCTATCATCCTGCAAGACGATAGGGCATCATCATGTGATTATGCGCAGCTGATATGTTGCGTTGTTATCACTCGGCGTCCGCGGCCGGTGCCTCCTTGGGCGCAGAGAGGAAGTGCTCCTCGCTGGGCAGCACGGTGTTCAGGATCACGGCCACCACGAACGCCACGGCGATGCAGTTCGAGGCGAAGATTTGTTGGAACAGTGCCGGGAACTGCGTGAAGATGTCGCTCACCTGGGTGAAGCCGATGCCGATGGTCAGCGAAAGCGCCGCAATCGTGATGTTGCGCTGCGTGAAGCCCGCCTCGGCAATCATCTGGAAGCCCGAAAGAATGATGTTGCCGAACATCATGATCGTGCAGCCGCCGAGCACCGCCTGCGGCAGCGAGTTGAACACCTCGGCGATGGCCGGCACGAAGCTCGCCAGCACCAGAATCAGTCCGCCGGAGAGAATCACCTTGCGGTTGACGACCTTGGTCATGGCCACCAATCCGATGTTCTGTGCGAACGAGGTCAGCGGCAGACAGCCGAACAGGCCGGATACGGTGGAGATCAGGCCGTCGCCGGCGATGGCGCCCGCGGTCTCGCGTTCGGTGGGCGTACGGTTCAGGCCCACCTTGGTCAGCGCGGCGGTGTCACCCAGCACCTCGACCGAGGAGACGACGTAGAGCAGGCCGATGGAGATGATCGAGCCCCAGTCGAACTCAGGCTTGAACGGCATGAACTGCGGCACGGACACGATGGCGAGGTTCTGGAAACCGGAGAAATCGACCTTGCCCATGCAGATAGCCGCCACATAGCCGACCACCAGACCGAACAGCACGGACAGCTGCTTGGCCGTGCCCTTCATCAACAGCTGGAACGCCAGGCAGGCAACCAAAGATATAAGCCCGAGCGTCAGGTTCTGCCAGGAACCGAAGTCCTTGGCTCCGCTGCCGCCGCCGAAGCTCGTGGCACCCACGTTGAGCAGCGAGAAGCCGATCGACGTGACCACGATGGCGGAGACGATGGGCGGCACGAACCGACGCCAATACTTGGCCGTCAAACCCAGCACAAGTTCCAGCAGACCGCCGACCATTACCGCGCCGACCACCGCGCCATAGCCCTTGTCCGCGCAGATCGCCACGGCGGCCGCCACGTAGGTGAAGGAGATGCCGGTGACCATCGGAAGTCGCGAGCCGATGAGCCACGCGCCGTACAGTTGCAGGCAAGTGCCCAGGCCCGCAACCAGCAGGCCGGACTGGATGATGGTGGCCGATTGGGCCGGGGTCATCTTCGCGGCCGAGGCGACGATGAAGATCGGGGCGAGGTTCGCCACGAACATGGCCATCACATGCTGCAGGCCGAACGGAATGCCCTTCCAGAAGGATACTGGCGCGTCCAGCGAAGACAACGCCTCAAAGGATACGGAATGATTGGTTTTCTTCTCTGACATGATTCTCTTCTTCTCTCTGTTGCTCCCGCCGGCGGGAGCAGCCAATGTGCTCAGTGCCTAAATGTGATTTCGCCGGTCTCGGGATTCATGGACTCGACGATGGCCAGCGAATCCACATCGTAGCCTTCAGCGCGCAGCGCGTCACCGCCGCCCTGGAAGCCCTTCTCCACGGCGATGCCAATGCCCTCGACCGTGGCACCGGCTGCTTCGCACAGATCGATCAGACCGCGCAACGCCTTGCCGTTGGCCAGAAAATCGTCAATAAGCAGCACATGGTCGCCGGCGTTCAGATACTTCTTGGCCACGATCACCGGGAACTCCTTCTGCTTGGTGAAGGAATAGACCGTGGTGGTGTACTGGTCGCCGTCAAGGTTGATGGACTGCGCCTTCTTGGCGAACACCACCGGCACATTGCCGAAATGCTGGGCCGCCACACACGCAATGCCGATGCCGGACGCCTCGATGGTCAGAATCTTGGTGATGTGCTTGCCGGCGAAATGAGCGGCCCATGCCGAACCCATGCGGTCGAACAGGCGTACGTCGCACTGGTGGTTCAGAAACGCGTCCACCTTGAGCACATTACCCGCCTTCACCGTTCCCTCGCTTTGGATTCGCTCCTCAAGTTCCTGCATTGAACCTCCCATTGTTGTATGTCAGTGAATGATATGGATACTCGTAAGTGTACGTTGTCCTGCGCTGACCCGTGCATGTGGTAAACATGAATGTCGCGATTCAAAGGGAGGCAACAGTGTACGACGAGCCGGAAGTCATCGCACGCAGCGCACAGGAACTCGTGGGCGACCTGAACCCGCAGCAGGCGGAAGCCGTGCAATACCGCGGTCAGGCGCTGCTGATCGGAGCCGGTGCAGGCTCCGGCAAAACCCGCGTGCTGACCCGCCGCATCGCCTGGATCTTGAGCCAGTTCGGCGCATGGCCGAGCCAGATTCTAGCCATCACCTTCACCAACAAGGCCGCCGCCGAAATGCGCGAAAGACTCGGCTCGCTGATCGGCCCGGTGGCCCAGCGCATGTGGGTCTCCACCTTCCACTCCGCCTGCGTGCGCATTCTGAGGCGCGACGGCAAGTCCATCGGACTCAAGTCCGGCTTCTCCATCTACGATTCCGCCGACTCCGAGCGACTCGTCAAAATCATCGCCACCGAATTCAACCTCGACATCAAGCGCTACACTCCACGCTCGATTCTCGGCCATATCTCCGACCTCAAGAACAATCTGACCGGTTGGAAGGAAAACCTCGCCGTTCACGCGCCCGACTTCACGCCCGGCCAGCGCGGCTACCAGTTCGGCACGGTGGGCGACCTTGAAGCCATCTACGCGGTGATCTACGCCGAATACGAGCATCGCTTGGCCCTGGCCAACGCCGTCGACTTCGACGATCTGATCGGCCGCACGGTCGAGTTGCTGCGCACTGACCCGGCCGTCGCCGAGTACTACCATCACCGCTTCCGTTACATTCTGGTCGACGAGTATCAGGACACCAACCACGCCCAGTACGTGCTCGTGCGCGAGCTGGCCGGCGTGGACACGGGGGAGAAGGCCATCCCGGGCGCGCCTAACGCCGGCAAGTCCGGCCCCGCCTGGATCACCGTGGTGGGCGATTCCGACCAGTCCATCTACGCGTTCCGTGGTGCCGACATCCGCAACATTCAGGACTTCGAGCAGGACTTCCCGAACGCCAAGACCATCATGCTCGAACAGAACTATCGTTCGACGCAGACCATTCTGGATGCGGCCAACGCGGTGATCAGCAACAACGAGGGCCGCAAGCCCAAGAAACTGTGGACCGCGCTCGGCAAGGGCGAGCCGATCGTCGGCTACGCGGCGGACAACGCCCAGCAGGAGGCCCAGTGGGTGGCCACCGAAATCGCGCGCCTGCACGCCGAAGCGGGCATCGCCTACTCCGACATGGCGATCATGTACCGCGCCAACGCCCAATCCCGCTCGCTCGAAGAGGCGCTGATCAACACGAATCAGCCGTATCAGCTCGTCGGCGGCACCAAGTTCTACGAACGTCGCGAAATCAAGGATGCGCTGGCCTATTTGCAGGCGCTCGTCAATCCGGACGACGATGTGAATCTACGCCGTATTCTCAACGTGCCCAAGCGTGGGCTTGGCGACCGCGCCGAAGGCGTGCTGCTCGCCTACGCGCGTGAGCATGGCACCAGCTTCTTCTACGCACTCATGCACTTGGATGAGATCGAGGTGCCGACACGCACCGCCACCTCGCTACGAGCATTCCGCGATCTGATGGGCGCGCTCTCGCAGTTCACGCGCGCGCACGACTCCAAGCCCAGCGAGATCGTGGCCGAAGTATTGGAGAAGTCGGGCTTAAGGGCCGAACTCGAGAAATCCGTGGACCCGCAGGACGCCTCCCGTCTGGAGAACCTCTCCCAGCTGCAGTCCACTGCCGCCGAATTCGAACAGAACACGCCTGACGCCACGTTGTCCGCATTCCTGGAGACCACCGCGCTTGTGGCCGACTCCGACCAACTACCCGGCGAGGCGGAGGACTCCGGCAAGGTGACGCTTATGACCTTGCACACCGCCAAGGGCCTCGAATACCCGGTGGTGTTCCTGACCGGCATGGAACAGGGCACCTTCCCGCATTCGCGTTCGATGGAAGACACCACTGAACTGCAGGAGGAACGCCGACTCGCCTATGTGGGCATCACGCGCGCCAAGCAGCGACTGTATGTCACGCGCGCCGCCGTCCGCTCCCAGTGGGGCCAGGCCGCCGATATGATGCCCAGCCAGTTCCTCGACGAGATTCCGGATTCGCTGATTGATTGGAAACGCCGTGAAGCCGGCGTGGAGCGTATGCGCGCCAGCTGGGAGACCGATGGATTCGCCGACGATTTGGGCGGCTGGGATGATGACGATTTTGGCGGCGCCGCGTTTGGCGGGTCGTCGACGTTCGGCTCGCGTGGTTCGTCCGGTTCGGGTTCGTCCTATGGGTCGCGGTCGCGGTATGGGTCGTCGTATGGCTCGGGTTCCGGCTCTTCGTCGTATGGTTCCCGTTCATCGTCGTATGGTTCCCGCTCCGGCTCGTCCTCCTATGGTTCCCGCTCCCGTTCGGGTTCGTCCTATGGTTCTTCAGGCTCCGGTTCGAGGTCGTCCTACGGGTCGCGTTCCCGTTCCGGTTCTTCGTCCGGTTCATATGGTGGCACCCGTGGCGGCAAAGTCACCACGCGTCGTACCGCACCGAAATCCGATTCGACCGGCTCTGCCGTGCCTAGCTCGAAGCTCACCAAGGACAATGGCCTGAATATCGCCGACTTCGCCGTGGGCGACATGATCAGCCACGACCAGTACGGTCTCGGCAAGGTCACCGACGCACAAGACAAGGGCCGCAATTCGGTAATCACCGTGGACTTCGGCTCCGCCGGCGTCAAACGCCTCATGCTCCGCGTAGCGCCGATTGAGAAGTTGTAGATAAATTGGCCCCTCTGACGAGGGGCTGAGTTATATACCAAATAAATTCGCAAAAAACAAGACTTGTGTTCTTCATCACAGTGTGGGCATAATGCGGAGGTTGTGCCTACGAGCCCTGGGAACAGGGGAGAGGAAAAAGTAGTTATGAAGAACAAGCTGTTTGCATCCGTGCCCAATATTCTGTTCGGCGCGCTGATCACCATCGCGCCCCAGACCTTTGCGCACGCCTGCACCGGCCATGACATGCCGGGTGCCTGCCACTACTCGCAGCAGGCGGCCACCGGCATCGGCGTCGTCATCCTCGTGTTCGGCGTCGTGGCTTTGTTCGTCGCCCCGCAGATTCGCATCGGCCTCAATATCGCCGCCGCAGCCGACGCCCTGCTACTACTCGCCGTACCCACCTTTCTGATCGGCATCTGCAAGGGCGCGATGATGCACTGTCGCATGGTTATGCTGCCCACGCTCATCGTGCTCGGCGTGCTCACCATCGTGTTCGCGGCCATCGCCATCTGGCTCGACTCTCGCGCCGCCAAGCGCAACTGATCGAGCAGACGGCCGGAGCCCAGCCATTCCGAACGCTGGACTCCGGCCTCGCTTATTGCAACCGCACTATAAGCAACATAAGGATTCATCGTGCCATCCCATATCGCATTGCGCGGCCTTCCGATTGAAAACCTCAAACGCAAGCCGTTCCGCACCGGCGCACTGCTCGCCGTCGTCACCATCCTCGCGCTGACATTCTTCGGCGGCACCATGCTGACCATGAACCTCAACACTGGCATGACCAGTATGGAAAAGCGCCTGGGCGCCGACCTCATGGTCGTGCCGCAAAACACCGTGCAGAAGGCCGAAGCGCTGCTCACCAACGGC
>ENA-OQCU01000529-OQCU01000529.1-human-gut-metagenome-genome-assembly--contig:-NODE-529-length-16962-cov-3.768815_pt1 | contig 16962 bp, 9 predicted proteins | sample MGYA00242504_ERZ504590 | MGnify/ENA primary metagenome ERZ504590 (study PRJEB26092, sample SAMD00036318) | human gut metagenome | host: Homo sapiens | study: EMG produced TPA metagenomics assembly of... | reverse complement strand
GAGATTTTAGAGTGGTTGAAAGAGAAAGATAACCGTCAGCGTTTATTTGAGCTGGAGCAAATCTGGGGACTGAAAGCTGAAATGCGTTTTTCGGATAAAGGACGTATGGATGAAGCTTATCGGCAACTGAGCAGACAACTTGGCTTGAGTGGGCAGATAGAGAAAAGAGAGAAACCGATACAGAGATTTACCGTCAGGGAATGGTGGAAGTATGCGGCTGTGTTGGTTGCTGTTTGTCTTTTTGCGACAAACTTGTTCTATATCACGAAAGAGGAACCGGAAGCATACAATACGGTAGTGGTTCCGAAAGGCCAACGGGTTTCTTTATTGCTGAGTGACGGGACAACAGTCTGGCTGAACGCTGAGAGCCGTTTTTCTTATCCGGCTAAGTTCTCGGAAAAATATAGAACGGTCACATTGGAAGGAGAGGGCTATTTTGAGGTGGCACATAATCCCAAATGTCCGTTTACGGTGAAATTGCCGATGTTGAATATCAGGGTGTTGGGTACAAAATTTAATGCAAAAGCCTATTTGGATGAACCGAGTTGGATTACTTTGAAAGAAGGTTCGGTAGAAGTATCAACCTTAGATGACAGAAGTAAGGAAAGAATGTCGCCCAATGACCAGGTATATTACACCGTTAGTGATGGCTTGGTGTTAATAAGGAATTCGGCGCAGGCAAATGTGGATAGTTGGACTACTGGTGACCTGAGATTCGACAATAAGACTTTGAAAGAAATGGCAAAGGTTATAGAACGTCGGTATGATGTGAAAATCAGGATTATGGATAGTTCGCTGGTTGAAGAATATTTCACTTGCCATTTTAGGAAAGACTTGACCATAGCCCAGGCGATGGAATTGTTGAAAGAAACCAGACGGGTGGATTATAGAATTGAAAAGAAAACGGTATACCTATATAAAAAATAACAGTATGTGAAACTTTGAAAAACAACGGATGCCTATGAAGTAAAACCTTTGCAAAAAATGAAGGGTCGAAGACGCACCACCATCTTTCGACCCGGATTAATGAGTAACCTTATAATTTATTACAAACTAATCAATTACAAATGTATGGATAATATTATGAAATGCACGCCATTGGGTGAGCAAAAAATCACTATGGCTACGAAAAACATTGTTAATTATGAAATTCTTTGTTCTTTTTCTATTATTGGGAACTGTCCCGTGTTGGGCAGGCATCGCTTATTCACAGAATGTGAAGATGTCTTTGGACATGGAAAATACTACGGTGCATGACGTGATTAATGCTATTGAGAAAAAAGGAAATTTCTATTTTACCTATAATCTGAATCAAGTCAATGTCAATAGAAAAGTATCCATTAAAGTAGAAAATAAAACGATTAACCAAATTTTAGATCGGTTATTTTCAAAATCAGGTATCGATTATAAAATAGAAAATCGTCATATTGTATTATATAAGCAAGCAACTCCCGAAGTAGAAGCTGTGAAACAACAGAAATCTATAAACGGTATTGTAGCCGATGAGCAGGGTGAACCTATCATTGGTGCCAGTGTATTGGAAAAAGGTACTACAAACGGTACGATTACTGATTTGGATGGTCGTTTTACTTTATCTATCGGTAAGGGAACTGAATTGATTGTTTCTTATGTAGGTTATACCACAAAGACCGTGAAAATAGGTAATCAGTCTACTATAAAAATTGTATTAATAGAAGATACCAAGACATTGGATGAGGTGGTTGTAATTGGTTATGGTACACAGAAAAAGTCTGATGTTTCAGGTTCGGTAACATCAGTATCGGGTGATAAACTGTCTAAGATTCCTACTGCAAATGCAGAGATGGCATTGCAAGGTATGGCTCCGGGTTTGTCGGTAAACTTTGGCAGTGGTGCTGCCGGTTCTTCTGCCACTTTGCAGGTACGCGGTGTGACTTCTTGGAAAGATGATGATGGCGAGAACAGTGAAAGTAACGGTCCACTAGTGATTATCGATGGTGTTCCGGGTAATATGTCTTATCTTAATCCTGAAGATATTAAATCGATTTCTGTATTGAAAGATGCTGCTACTGCCGCTATCTATGGTTCACGTTCGGCAGCTGGTGTTATTTTGATTGAAACACATCGTGGTACGATGAATTCAGCTCCGAAGATTACTTTTTCCGGTTATTGGGGGTTGAGTGCCATGCCGAAGCGTCTGGAAGTTTGTAATTCAGCTGAGTTTATTAAAGTACGTAAGATGGCATTAATAAATGCAGGTACGGATGAAAGCCGCTGGCCTAAATATATCAGCGAGTACGAGAGAAACCCGAGTCAGTTTGCTGATACTGATTGGCAGAAAGAGTATTATCAACGTGGTTTTACACAAAAATATAACATTGGTTATACGGCAGGTAGTGCTAATTCCAATGTGTCTCTTTCTGCTTTCTATAGTAAGACGGACGGTGTGACTATTGCTACCGGAGATGAAAAGTTCGGTTTCCGTTTAAACTCTGATGTTACCCGTGGTAAGTTTAAAATGGGTGAATCTGTAAGCTATAGCCGTTGGTCGGCCGATTTGGAATCCAATTCGGGTTTCTCTTCCATTTATCAGGTGACGAATATGGAGCCGTTAGCGTTCCTTTATGATGAGAACAACGATGGTGGTTATGGTGGTGCCATCTCTGGTATGGGTATGTCTGATGCCGGTAATCAGGTTGCTTTTAATAAATTGATTGATAATACAAGCTCTACCGATTATATCGCAGCTTCCGGCTATTTGCAGTACGAGCCGATTAAAGGGCTTATCGTGAAATTCAATGCCAGCCGTAATATGTACTTTAGCAAATCTCGTCTTTTTACACCTACCTATGAGATTGGGGCGGCCAAACGAAACACGATGGCTAGTTTATCTGAATCACGTTCGCAGACAACCAACGATTTGTTGGAATTGACAGCTAATTATGACAAGACCATTGCTGAAATACACAATCTTTCTCTTTTATTGGGACTTTCTCAGGAAGAAAATAAGTATGAAGACCTTAGTGCTTCCGGTTCTGATTTTGAGAATAACAGTATGAGCTTGATGGGACATGCTAAAAGTAACTATTCTGTAGGTGGTACCAAGACCCGCAGTGCCCTCCGTTCTCTCTTTGGCCGTGTGAACTACAACTACATGATGCGTTATATGATTATGGCTTCTTTCCGTTATGATGGCTCTTCACGTTTTGCTAAAGGTAACAAGTGGGGGTTCTTCCCTTCTGTATCATTGGGTTGGAACATTGCTAATGAACCATTTTGGGAAAATTTGAAAGAAACTGTTTCCATGTTTAAACTCCGTTTGAGCTACGGTGCTTTGGGTAATCAGAACATAGGTCTTTATCGATATATTCCTACTTTGAGCTACAATACCCATGCATTGAACTATCCTTTTGATGGTCGTGAAACTTCCATGGGATATGCCATTACAGCTTTTCCATCCAGTAACATCAAGTGGGAAACGACGGTGTATAAGAATATCGGTGTAGACATTAGTTTATGGAACAATAAACTGGAGCTTTCTGCGGAAGCTTATATTAAGAACACCAGGGATATGCTTTCTAGCCGTAACATCAGTTTAGCTACCGGCTATAATTCTTCTATCTTGGTGAACGATGGTAAGTTGCGCACAACCGGTTTTGAAATGCAAGCCATTTATCATGGCAAAGCCGGAGGATTGAAGTATGATTTGGATTTGAATTTATCTCATTATAAAAGTGTGTTGAAATCTATGGCCAATCCTGACTATCTCTATGAATACGGTGCTTTGCGTACTTATGTAGGTGGTGAAATCGGTGAATTCTGGGTATATCAAACTGCCGGAATCTTCCAAAATCAAGCAGAAGTGGACGAATGGAACACAGCTCATGGCTATAAGGATCAAAACGGCAACTGGCAGCCTCTGCAGCCTGTGGCTAAGCCGGGTGATATCCGTTTCATAGATCAGAATGGAGATGGTATGCTTGATACAAACGACCGCGTGAAAGTGGGTAGTGGTACACCGAAGGTGTCATTGGGATTCAACATTAACTTGGCTTATAAAGACTTTGATTTGGTAGCCAATTTCTACGGTGACTTTGGTGCTAAGCGTTATAACTATACTAAATATCAGTTGGAGCGTATGGACCATGTGTTCAACTATGGTAAGAATGCCTTGAATGCTTGGACACCTGAAAATCCTGATACTGATATTCCACGTGCCGTGTCTGGTGACCCTAATAAGAACTCTCGTACTTCCACCCGTTTTGTGGAGAATGGTGACTATCTGCGTCTGAAATAACTTGCAGATAGGTTATAATCTGCCGGTTAAATATTGTAAGAAAAATGGGCTTGAGTAAACCATGCGTATTTATGTAGGCGCTACCCGTTTGTTCACTATTACCAACTACAAAGGATATGATCCTTCAACCGGTTCTTCAGTCGGACAGATGGGATATGACTATGCAGCCATTCCTTTGAGTCGTGACTTTAATGATGGGTCTTAAAATTCGGTTTCTAATTAAATTTAATACGAAGATTATGAAATTCAAAAACATATTATTATATGCAGCTCTTCTGAGCGGAATGTCTTTTTCCTCTTGCACAGATTTCTTGGATGAAGACTCTAATCCCAATGCTTTATCACCTGGTATTTTCTGGAAAAGTGAAGGGGATATTATGAAAGGATTGACTAGTGTATACGGAGCGTTGCAGCCGAATGCATCTTGGGCGATACCGTTTGAACGCTACATAGTAATAGACGGATACAGAAGTGATGAGATTACCCACAGAGATGATGTGACGAGTTGGATGAATATTTCATCATTCAATGTGGAACCCACTAACTCCGTAGTCAAGACGGAGTGGACTAATTTGTATAAAGGTATTAATTATGCCAATCAATGTTTGACCAACATTCCCACTGTACCTGGTGACTCGGAATCACTCAATGCCTTGAAGAAGCAGTCTATAGCCGAAGCCCGTTTTTTGCGTGCTTACTTTTATTATCGTTTGTATGTGAATTTTGGCGAGAGAGTTCCTATTTATAAGGAGGCATTGGCAGGTACGGATGAAGAGTTCTATCCGCCACAAGCCAATCCGGGAGAACTGGTAAGTCTGATTGAGACTGAACTGAAAGAAGTACAGAGCGACCTTCCCGAAAGTTATGAGGAAAGTGAAAAAGGACGTGTCACGCGTTATACGGCAGCAGCCCTTTTGGGTAAGTTCTATATGTTCCGCAAAGAATTGGGTAAAGCCGAAGTTGAGTTCAAGAAAATCATTGATAAAGAAGGAAGTCTTTTTGGCTTGATGGAGAATTGGGCTGATAATTTTGACGGTATGCACAAGAACAATAAAGAGTCTCTTTTTGAGATTCAGTTTACCGGAGACCGTTCAGGCGGACAGTATGAATATAACTTGTTTACCGTTCATTTGGGACCTATGGCTGGGCTGGATGCATATGAAGAAGCTTATCCTACGGACTGGATGTGTCAGACGTTATTGGCTGATAAGACTATAGACGGTAAGTCTAGCGACCGTGCACTTCATACGCTTATTTTTGACGATCCCGAGTGTCGTCCCTTTTATTATAAGAATGGAAAATCCTTTAAGGATTACCACAAAGAAGGAGAAATCTTCTGGCACAAATATGTTACTTATACCGAGGGTATGAGTGATTATTGGGACTATAGTTTCTTTAATGTTTCCGTTATCCGTTATGCCGATGTATTGTTGCTTTATGCAGAATGTCTAAATGACAAGGGTGAAACAACAGAGGCCATTAACATAATAAATAAGGTTCGTGCACGTGTCAATGTACCGGCATTGCCGCTTACCATGAGTAAAGCCGAAGTCTTGAAACATCTGCAAGACAAAGAACGTCCTTGCGAGCTGGCATTGGAAGGTTCGCGCTGGTATGACTTGGTTCGCTGGGGTATTGTAGAAGAAACGCTGAAAGCTCACAATAAACCGTTTGTTGAGAATTATGTAGATACCAAGCACCAGTTGTTTCCTATTCCTCATAGTGAATTTCTGTTGAATCCCGATTGGGAGCAGAATCCGAACTATAGCAAGTAATCTTGTTTGTATAATTTTGGAAGAACCGTTTATGAAACATTTATTTCCTATATATGGAATGTGTAGCATTCTTTGGCTGGGGGCATGTACCCCGGTCGCTACACAGCCGGAAAAGTCCCTGTTTACGACACAGGAAGATTTTCCCAATTTGTTGAATGTGAAAAATGTACCGGAACAACCTGTAGATGGGGATCTCAATTTGTTCTCTGATCTGGGTGCATGGAGTGGCTATGCATTGCCAGTAAACCAAAGCAGGGCATTTGCGGGTGCCTTCATCGGGCCTATGACGATGCATGGAAGAGGATGGATTGCCCAAACGTTGGCACAGCCTACGTTGGTGGTTAATGGTGAAAAGTACGACTTGGTCCGTAATATGCAGACAGCCAAGTATCTACCTGGAAAGTTGGTACAACATTTTAAAGATGCGCGGTTGGAATTCACTACTGAGTTGTGTTTTGCCACTTCACGCACTGCTTTTGTACGTTCTGTTATTACAAATCTTAGTGACACACCTTTGAATGTGTCGCTGACTTGGAGTGGCGGTGTTTTTGAAGAGAATACTACTGCCACTAAGGTGGATAAGGGCGTTCGGTTCCATTATCCGTTCTACGGTCGCCGTTGGGGAACCAATCGCCAGATTATCACACTGCGTAACGAACCGCCGGTAGACGAGGTGACGGCTACCGTGCTTTTCCATACAGCCGATGAAGTGATGACTGTGGGGAACGACAGTTTGCAAGTTGTTGAGAAGAGTGACTATTTGCTGCAATCCGGCAAAAGTTATACTTCGGAATACAGCCAGACACTGACCTTGAAAGGCGAAGAGGCAGATAAGGAGTATGTTGCAATAAAATCCATACCTTTTGATCAATGTTTTGCCGAGAATGCGCAGCGTTGGAATCAGGGGCTTCAACGGATACTGTCTGCCGACAGTCCTTATATGAAAGAAAACGCTTACAGGAACATTGCTGTGAAAGCATTGATGACGTTGAACTCCAATTGGCGTACTCCTGCCGGTGATATCTTCCATGGTTGTAGTTTCCCTTCCTATACAGGATTCATCGGTGGATGTTGGTCGTGGGATGCTTGGCAAATTGCATCGGGTAATGTGTACTATAATCCCGAAGGGGCCAAGAGTGAAATGCTTTCTTTGTTCGATTATCAGGCAGAGAATGGTATGGTTCCTGATTTTATCGGTTATAATAAGGCACGTAACAATTGGCGCGACTCCAAACCTCCTGTAGCATCATGGGGAGCCATGAATGTCTATAAGGTTACAGGAGACAAAGCGTTCTTGGACGAAATATTTGATAAATTGTATAAGTTCCATCAATGGTGGTATGCTGAGCGTGACCACGATCACAATGGCATTTGCGAATATGGTTCTACTGATGGTACACTGATTGCGGCGGCTTGGGAGAGCGGCATGGATAACGGTGTGCGTTTTGATGACACCCGGATGCTAAAGAATGAGATGGAGAAAGCTTGGTCGATGGATCAGGAGAATATTTGTTTGAATTCCTTCCTTTATGTAGATAAACTGACACTTTCGGAAATGGCTTCTATCTTGGGAAAGCAGGAGCTTTCTGAACAGTTGGCTAAGGAGGCTGAGGTAATCAAGCTGTATGTACAGACTAAAATGTATGACAGCGAGAGTGGTTTCTTTTATGATATTCGTTTGAATGACCGTACACCTGTCAAGGTGATGGGGGCTGAGGGGTGGTTGCCTTTGTGGGCAGGTATTGCTACCCCGGAACAAGCCGAGAGTGTGAAGAACATCATGATGGATGAAAAACATTTCAACTCTTACCTGCCGCTAGGTACTCTTGATGTAAGTCATCCTGCATTGCGTCCTACTTTCGGTTATTGGCGTGGTCCGGTTTGGTTTAACCAGGTATATTTTGGTATAACCGGATTGAAGCGCTACGGATATGTGGAGGAAGCCGACTTGCTGACTCGCAAGTTCATGGCACATGCTCAAGGACTGATGACCGACGGACCGATTCATGAAAACTACAATCCACTGACAGGTGAAGTGTTGAATGCACCCAACTTTGGTTGGTCTTCTGCTTTGATTTTGCGATTGTTGTTGGATCAATGATAGTGGAAGTAAAAATCAGTATGCGGATACTCCGAATTTATTAAAAGATATATTTATGATGAAAATTCGTTCTATATTGACAGGGATTGCCATATCTTTGTCGTTGGCAGGTATGGCACAATCCCAATATGACGGTGCTCCGGTAAACAGGAGCGCTAACGAAACGAGCACAGACAATGTAGAAGTGCGTAAAAACAAATACCCCCGTTCGGATAATGATTGGGAAAATTTTAATGTGCTTCATATCAATCGTCTGCCTTCGGCGGCTAATTTTTATGGGGATACCCCACTAAAGAATTGGCATTGCAGGGTGATAAATCACAATCTCCTTACTTCCAATCCTTGAACGGAACATGGAAATTTCATTTTGTACCCCGTTCGGATGAACGACCGATGGACTTCTTCCAAAAAGGATATGATGTTTCAGGTTGGGATGATATTAAAGTTCCTTCCAATTGGGAGCTTCAAGGGTTCGGCTATCCTTTTTATGTAGGCAGTGGGTATGGTATAAAGAAGAATCCACCATTGATTGCAGTGGAAAACAGCCCGGTTGGCTCTTATAGACGTACTTTTACTATTCCTGCTCATTGGAATAAACGCCAGATTATTCTTTATTTCGGAGGAGTGGCTTCTGCTTTTTATGTGTGGGTGAATGGTGAAAAAGTAGGTTACTCTCAGGATTCCAAAACACCTTCGGAGTTTGATATTACGCCGTATGTAAAACAAGGGGAGAATGAAATAGCCGTACAGGTTTTCAAGTTCAGTGACGGATACTATCTGGAAGATCAGGACTACTGGCGTTTTGCCGGCATACAGCGTGATGTCTATGTGTATGCCCGGTCTGAAACTCATGTGCGCGACTATGAAGTGGTGACCGATCTTGACGGGGAATACAAGAATGCTGACTTTCATCTTTTTGTAGAGTTGGGCAAAGCAGGAGAAGGTAAAATAAAAGGGGCTGAAGTGGAAGTAAGCCTGTTGGACAAAGCAGGCAAAAGTATCTACAATGAGCGTAAGCGTTGGAATGCTGCCGATCGGGAACTTCATTTTAAAAAGGAAGTGAGAGAACCTTTGTTATGGAGTGCGGAGAAACCGAATCTGTATAGATTGCTGATTGCTTTGCGTGTAAATGGCAAACCGGAACAATATATTTCCCAATACATAGGTTTCCGCAAATCCGAAATCAAACATGCTCAATTGCTGGTAAATGGTAAACCGGTCTATATAAAAGGAGTAAACCGACACGAACACGATCCTTATAACGGTCATGTGGTAGATGAAGCATCCATGCTGCGTGATATTCAATTGATGAAAGAGAATAATATCAACAGTGTACGAACTTCTCATTATCCCAACGATCCCCGCTGGTATGAATTATGTGATATTTATGGTATGTATGTGGTTGATGAGGCCAATATCGAGAGCCATGGCATGGGATATAAGCCCGATCAATGCCTAGCTAACCAGCCCGAATGGGAGAAAGCTTTCATAGACCGCACGGAACGTATGTTCGAGCGTGACAAAAACCATCCTTGTGTCATTATCTGGTCATTGGGTAATGAAACCGGTGAGGGATGTAACTTCGCGGCTACCTATAAATGGGTACATGCCAATGACCGTTCACAGCGTCCCGTGCATTCGGAAGACGGAATAAAGGGACCTTATACCGATATTTTCTGTCCAATGTATAAAAAGATAGATGTATTGATCAATCATTCTCTCTATCTTCCGACCAAACCGCTGATTCTATGTGAATATGCCCATGCTATGGGCAACAGTGAAGGAAATCTTCAGGATTATTGGGATGTGATAGAGAAATATCCCTCTTTACAGGGCGGACATATTTGGGACTGGGTAGATCAGGGCTTGTATGCAAAGACACCGGATGGAAAATTCTATTGGGCATACGGAGGTGACCTGGCTCCGAAAGGTACTCCAAGTTCTGCCAATTTCTGTATGAACGGTCTGATTGCCGCCGACCGTACCTTGAAGCCGCATATCCATGAAGTGAAAAAAGTATATCAAAATATAGCATTCTCTTTATTGGATTATCATGAGGGATGGGTAGAGTTACGTAACAAGTACTTCTTTACGGATTTAAGTGATTTTAATTTTACTTGGAAGCTGGAGGGGAATGGTGAACTTCTGGCTACCGGAACTATTGATAATGTATCCCTGGCTCCTCGGCAGACGGGTAAGTTCAAGACTTCTTTTCCAGCCATACAGGTAAAACCCGGTGTGGAGTATTTCTTGAATTTCTATGCCAGTTTGAAAAATGAGGATGGTCTGCTAAAAGCCGGAACAAAACTGGCTGATGCCCAGGTGAGTCTTCCATTTTATCAGCCGTTTGTTGCTGAGGTTCAGTCTTCACCGGTGATAGCAGATGATGCGGCTTCGTTGTTGACACTTACAGCCGGTAATCTGAGCGTAGGTTTTGATAAGGAAACCGGTGCTTTTGACTTCTTATAAAGAGGGAAGTACGGAACTGATAAAAGAAGCTTTACGTCCTAATTTCTGGCGTCCTATGACGGATAATGATATGGGAAATGGCATGAATAAAACCTTGCGTCCGTGGCGTGATGCGGGGCGTCAGGCAAAACTGTTGTCCATGAAACAAAAGGCGTTGGGTAAAGAAGCTTATGAGGTTGTTTCTCATTATAAGTTGCCTGTAGGAGAGTCTGATTTTATCGTTGCCTATCATTTTTCGGGAAAAGGGTATTTGGGTGTGAACTGTACTTTCATTCCGGGTAACGATACATTGCCTTTATTGCCCCGGATGGGGGTTAGTATTACACTGAACAAGCAGTTTAGTCAGATGGAATGGCTGGGACGTGGTCCTCATGAGAATTATATAGACCGGAATACTTCTTCTTATGTAGGTCTGTACAAGGGAAGTGTGGCCGATCAGTATTTCCCGTATGACCGTCCGCAGGAAAACGGTAATAAGACTGAAGTCCGTTGGATGAGCCTGACAGATACCGCCGGACAGGGATTGATGGTTGTCGGACAGCCTTATGTCAGCACCAGTGCCTATCTGTTCCCTACAGAAGATTTAGATGAGCCGGGCCTTCGTAAATCGCAGCGTCATTTATCTGATATCCAGTTCAAGGATATGGTGACATGGAACATTGACCTGAAACAGATGGGAGTGGGTGGTGATACCAGTTGGGGGGCTTATCCTCATCAGCCTTATTTGATTCCGGCTGAACGTATGTCGTTCTCCTTCCGTTTCTGTCCTGCAAAAGCAGCATGGAGTATCAGGAAACCGGCAATATTTGAATTTTAAGTAACATAGGTTCGTTCAAAAAGAAAGAGGGCTGATAATTATTGTTTACTTATTTGCGGTAGCCCTTTTGTGAATAATTTAAAGGTCAGAAGGGGGATGGTTCAGTGAGTGAAGTATCTCTCTTAAAAAAGCAGCTTGGATAGTGAATTCTATCCAAGCTGTCTTTTTAATTTTTTATATTTGTCATACCGGTTAATATCCCGGATTCTGATATTCATTAGCGTTATCAATCAACAATAATTCGGCTGTGGGAATGGGGCGCAAATAGTGAATGTTCTTATCGAATTTTGTGATTTGCGGATTAGCTTTTGTGATACGGCTTTCGAAAGCACGGAATCTCTTCAAGGTCATCCAGCGGTTCCATTCACCAATCATTTCGCGTGCATACTCGTCCAGCAAGAAATCCTGGGTAACTTCCGAAGCTGTGATATCCATACTATGGTCATGTCCTTTACAGGCACGGTTCCGAAGTGTGTTCAGTCTTTCGGCAGCACTTTGGTTGTTGCCTAATCTCCAGTCAATTTCGGCTGATATCAGGTAGGTTTCTCCTAAACGGTAGACAATACAGTCTGCTGAGGAATAAGGTTTGGAGGCATTTGAACCGGCATATAGGCTAGGACAATCTGCTTTCTTCAGACTTGGGAAAAACTTCAGAGGACTTTTTGTGTCGGCATAGTTGTCTTCCAAGTTGAAAATGGCATAGCGGCAAGCGTTTCTTTCGGCTTGTGTATAGGTCTTACGAGATAAATAGACAGCCGTATCTCCTAAAGTGATATCATAGGCAGAATTACCGACCCTGCTGGTGGATAGACCGTATCTTTGTGCATCGGCCTCGTTCCACGTATATCCGTTCTTGGTACTGTTCGTAGCGTTATTCACATAATAAGTGTCTTTGAAGAAGGCTTTATAGCGGCCGTCTTTCTCTCCATATAAATCAAGCATATACTTGCTGGGTTCCATATAGCAGTTACCTTTTGCCAGTTTGGGAACTTCGTATCCGTTGATGTTCGTAGCGTAACTGGGTGTCATGCCCGAAAGATAGATGCCTGAGGTATTGTTATTGTATGCTTCGGAGTGTTTCCATACACGGTTGAAATAGTTTCCACGAGGATTATAAGCCGTAATGGTAGAGTGGCAGACAATGAAAAGTGCTTCTTCGTTGTTTTTATTGTTGTTCTCATCAAAAACAGCTTCTACATCATCATAAAGCTTGACTCCCAACGAACCGGCGTTCTGAATCAGGTAATCTGCCGCCGCCTTTGCTTTTTCCAAATAGGTTTTGCTTTCGCTGTCCGTCAGGGCGGTGGTATTACCCAGACCGTCTGTATAGGTGGAGAAAGTGAGGCAGGCTTTGGCATATAAATGATAAGCGGCTGCACGTGTCACGTGTCCTTTTACTTCCTGTGTGATAGGAAGATTTTTCATGGCGAATTCCAGATCTTCCAGAATTACTTTATAAAAATCATTAACCGAACTGCAAGGAAGAACGGAAATAGGACTGTTCATAGGCTCCAATGGCAGGTATTTGCCTCCCCATTGCTCTACAATATTATATAAGGCATGGGCACGGATAAATCTTGCTTCGCTGACCAACTCGTTGATTCTTGTTTCGCTTAGCCCTTCCACTTTGTCGGCATAATGGACAGCTGCATTACATGCACTCAATATACCATAGAAACCCGCATATCCTTCATTCAACATACCGTTGGAAGCACCGTAATCTTCATAACGGAGTAGTTTGCTCCAGTTACCGTTGGTACCATCGGGATTCGTATCTTGCCAAATGTCTGTTCCACCTTCTGCAACCATTAGATAGGTGTCTTCTGCCTGACCATAAACTATGCGGACCAGGTCAAAGTAACAGTCGTTCACTTTCTTTTCATAGCCTGCCGGGGTAGACCATTCTTGTTCTGTGGAGATGCCGGAGGGATTAAATTCATCCAGGCTGCAACCGTAGGCAGACAACATCATGATTACGGCTGATATAGAGAGTAATTTATGTTTTTTCATCTGTATAAGTTTTTAGAATGAGATATTAACGCCAAATACATATTGTTTAGACAACGGTGCGTCGTCATCATTTCCTCCCTTTTCGGGGTCGTAGTTTTTCAAATAGTCACATTTTGTAAAAATAAACGGATTGTTTGCAGTAAAGTATACACGCATTCTGTCAATTTTTACAGCATTCAACCATTTCTTGGGGAATGTGTAGCCCAGTGAAATGGTTTTTACTTTCAGATAAGAACCGTCAAAATAGTTAGCCCATTGTTGATACGGGTCCTGTCCGTTTGTAATACTTGCATCCGGACGAGGATAGCGGGCACTTTGATTTTCAGGAGTCCAGTAGTCACATACGGTAGGTGAAGGCGTCAGACCGTCTGTACGATACCATCCGGTCAGACCGTAAGGGATTGTCCAGTCCCACCGGGCAATCAACAAAATGCTCAGGTCGAAATTCTTATAATTAAAATTATTAAGTAAACTGCCCGACCATTTCGGTGTGGCGCTTCCTAGAACATAATAGTCATCCGCATTCAGCTTGTAATCGGGAGTACCATTTTCTGCAATATGAACTTGTCCGGGTTTCTGACTGTATTTGGCTGCTTCTTCTGCTTCGGCTGTACCCCATATTCCGGCATACTTGTATCCGTAATAAGTCTTGATTGCCTCACCGGGAATCAGGTAGTAGTCTCCGAACTGAAGCGGGCCTTCGCTGGTTGTTTTTATCACTTCTTCTTTGTTGGTTGAGAATGCCAGTGTGGTGCTCCATTGGAATTCAGGTCCGACAAAGTTACGGCTGGTAATGCTTAATTCCACACCTGTATTGCGTGTTTCGCCTACATTAGACCATATTTTGAAAGGAGAGGAGCCGTAACCTCCCGTTGCATAGGGCAGGTTTTTCTCGAATAAAATATCTTTGGTGTCTGTCCGATACCAGTCGAACGCCACGTTCAGTCTGTCACTGAATAATCCCAAGTCGAATCCCAAATCTGTCATATAAGATTTTTCCCATCCCAGACTCTTGTTGGCGATGGATTGGGAATAACCGCTATAAGGGACTCCTACATCTTGAAATCCGATAATGCCTGTGCGGCTGTAATCTAATGTGGCGTATTCTGAAGCACCGGCATTACCGGTGACACCGTAACTGGCGCGTAATTTCAGATTGGAAACAGCTTTTACATTCTGCATGAAGGGTTCATCACTGATGCGCCAGGCAATAGCTCCTGCGGGGAACATATCCCACTTGTTTCCATCTGCCAAGATGGATGAACCGTCCCAGCGGCTGCTTAATGTCAATAGGTAACGTCCTTTATAGCTATAGTTGATACGGGCGACATAGGACATTTTTTGGCTACCTACATAAGAAGAAGAAACTGTGGGTGTACCGGTTGCAGCACCTAAATTATGGTATAGATAAGAATCCGTATCAAATTTGTTGGCAGTGGCGGTCGCTTTTTCTTTTTGGTCTTTTGACCATTCAGTGACTCCGGTTATTGTGAAATCGTGATCCTCTTTTATTTTGAAGTTATATGTCAGGATATTCTGCCATTTATAATTATAAGTGAAGTGTTGGGATAGTGGCTGCACTAGCCCGCTTTCCAGTCCCTGATATGATTTTGTGCCGGTATACTTACTTTCTTTCATATTTCCGGAAATATCCGCCAAGCAGACTCTTGAATGAAAGTCCCTTTAACGGGGTCAATTCTACATAAATCTGTGGGGCTACGCTCAATGTCTTTACATTATTTACATATTGGTCTTCTCCCATATCGGCCAGCGGATTCATGTTGCCGTCTCCCAACGGGTAGTCTACCAGATTGCCGTCTTCATCATAAGGAGTACCCAATGGCGGCATACAGAGAATACGGTTCCATATACGGCTGTAACGCTTGTCATTTTCAGAATACATGGCATATAGGTTTAGTCCGTATTTTACCATTTCATTGGCTTTAAAATCTATTTTGGCACGTGCCGAGTAGCGTTCCAGTTCGTCTCCTTTCAATAATCCTTCCAAATTGTAATATCCTAAAGAAAAATAAGAGGTGACCCGGTCATTAGAATAAGATGTGCTTAGATTGTAGCTATTGGTGATACCGGTTTGTGAAGCTAAATCAAACCAGTCCACCCATTGATTGTTGTCTATATATTTTTGCATATAGCTGGGAAAAAGATTCCCGTCATCGGCCGGGCTGTTCCAGGCACCTACCGTTCTTTGTGCTTCTCTGCGGAAATTAATGTAATCCTCTCCACGATTTACTTCGGGGAAGCTGGAGATGACATTCCAACCATAGTAGGCATCCAGATCAATGGAGAATTTATCTTTTTTAGGAGTTTTGGTGGTGATGATGATAACTCCATTTGCTCCGGCAGCACCATAAACAGCTGTAGAGGAGGCATCTTTCAGTACTTCAATAGAAGCGATATCATTCGGATTCAATTCATCGTAAGAGCCTTCCATTCCGTCAATGATGAATAACGGGCTATTGTCACCATTGATGGAGCGTGTGCCACGTAGGGTCATGTTCACTCCGGAACCGGCTTCTCCGCTACTGCGAGTGATATCCAAACCTGCCACCTGTCCTTGAATAGCTTCTAGTACATTGCTGGTTGGCATTCGGACAATATCCTCACTTTTTTACGGAAGCAACAGCTCCAGTCAAATCTCTTTTTTTTACAGTACCGTATCCTATCACCACCACTTCATCCAATGTCTGGGTATCAGGCTGCATTTTGATATTCAATTGTGTGTTTTTGCCAATGGTTATTTCCTGGGTTTTATATCCTATATAGGATATTTCGAGAACATTTTTTCCGGCAGGAACTTCCAGTGCATAATTCCCGTCAAAATCCGTGATGGTTCCTATGGTGCTTGCACCTTTGATTATGACGGATACCCCGATTAAAGGTTCATTGTTCTCATCAATAATTTGACCTTTGATGGTACGTCCTTGCAGGATCGATTGAACCGATTCATTTTTCACTATGTTACTTGACTTTGCATGCGAATAGGCAACCGGTATGCATAGGACTATTGACAATCCTAAAATAAGGGGACTACGCATAAGGCTGCTTTCCCGGTTTTGTTTTGGATTTTTCTTCATGTTTTTCATTTTTGCTTCTTTATTAATTCACTATTTGTTTTTAAAGGTTGATTGTTATATCAAGTTGTTGAATCAGTTTGGTTTCAATCGTAAACTTATTATGTTAGATTAATCTTTTGTTTTCTTTCTTTTTTCATGTTTCTGCCTTTTAATACTTTGGAGATTTGTTTGTGTTTTTTGTTTTATTTCTTTATTCTTGCTATTTTATGATTTTATATTTATAAATATTAAAATGATTTCTTTATTTTATTTTTAGTGCACTGTTTGTGTTATAATTATCTTGTAGGTGCAAAAATATACGAAAGTAATCGAAGATAAAAGTGAATATGCTATGTTGTTGAACATATCTATATCAAATTCTATTTTATTGTTTTATTATAGCTGAAATCTGGTGTTGGAAATATTAAGATAAAAAAGTC
>ENA-OQCU01000526-OQCU01000526.1-human-gut-metagenome-genome-assembly--contig:-NODE-526-length-17017-cov-7.333452_pt1 | contig 17017 bp, 18 predicted proteins | sample MGYA00242504_ERZ504590 | MGnify/ENA primary metagenome ERZ504590 (study PRJEB26092, sample SAMD00036318) | human gut metagenome | host: Homo sapiens | study: EMG produced TPA metagenomics assembly of... | reverse complement strand
GAAGCAATGATTACACAGATAGAGGAACAGCAGAATATCATGGCAGAGATGCTTCAGGAGATACAGGAAAAGGACGAGAAGCTGATGTGCTTTCAGGAGCAGGAAGAACGATTGCAGCAATTAGAGAGCGAATTATCAGAACTGCTTCAAATCTTGCCGGATACAGAAGAACTGTTGATACTTCTGGAAGAAAAGACAGACCAGATACAGAAGCTTACAGACGAAAATCAGCAATGGCAGGAATTGGCACAGAAATTAAACAGCGAGAACCGGCTATTGCAGAAACAGAACAGCGAATTACTGAACTTGAACAGCAATTAGAGAAAGGAAGGTCGATTGATGAACGAATTAAGAAACTCAAAGAGCGACGATCAACTGGAAGAGTTGCTTCTGCTGACAGAGCAGATGCAGGAAGAACTCGACCAGAAAGACAGGACTATCCGGGAACTGAAAATGCAGCTCGACGAATCGCTGACCTTGAACGAGAGGTTAAACAGCGAGAACAGAGCAGGGAACATTCAAGCCTTAAAGAACGACTTGAGGAAAACAAAAGAATTGTTGCAGAGCGAGAAAGAGAAAACGCACGCTGCCGAAATCATGACAGAGGAATGTCAAGATAAGCTAAGGCAGGTAGAACAGGAACGGGACTATGCACTCTCTCATCAGAAAAAAGTAGAGATACCAGTTGAAAAGCCGGTACTCTATCAAAAGTGTCAGAATTGTAATCAGACAGCTTATCTGAAAGCCAAAGAAAAGTATGATACGCAGAGGGAAAAACTGGCAGGCAGATATAAAACAAAAACAGTCATGTATGAAGCATTGATGTTTCTGCTGATATGGTATTCCGCATCAACTACTCTTTTTCAGATGATACAGTCAAAGGTATTTATTTCTGATTGCAGAATATTCTTTGATGCAATCGGAACTTTCACACAGACTATTGCTGGCTGGATTGCACTGATAGGAAAGAATGTGGCACAGATTAGTAATGGAATATCCAATCCAGTCATTGCCGGAATTATATACTGGCTGATAAGAATATTGATTTGCGGTGGATGTCTGGTGGGTGCGGGAATACTTGTAGCGTTTATAGGGATAAAGATTGCAGGGCTATATAAGAAATACTGTTGGGATATGATTACCATACTGGTAACACTTATAAGCCTGGAAATAGCAATCTACTTTGGAGATTGGATAAAGGCAGTCTTGCCGATCAATATGCTATTTCTCTTATTATTGGTTCAACTGGTATATGTTGGAATTAGGTGGTATGTAAAAGGATGGCAAGAAGCCAGAGGATATTATTAAAAAACTATTAGAAACTATTCATATTTACTTTCGTGCTAGGACAGATTATTCTAAAAATTCAGTGATGAGCATGCACATGAAATCTTACTTCGTTTAGGTACGAAAAAGGGCAATGGAAACTTTGTGTTCAGATGAGCTCTCACTATCTTGGTAACAACCGCAAGTAACAGTGGAATATTGACAATGCATTCCGTATATATTCCACAACACATGGCTAAGCCCGACTAGAATGTGGGTGAAAAATTTTACAAGCGCCAGAGTTCCCTCTGGCGCTCATTTTACTTTCGTTGTGCGTTTTTTCTGTACTCTAATGGCAACAATCCCGTGCTTTTACGGAATAATTCTGCAAATCGGCTTGAAGTGGAATAGCCTACTGTTTGGGCAACTTGCCCGACTGTCAGCTCTGTATATGCCAGCAGATATTCTGCTTGGCTCATGCGCCGCTGTTGAACATATTCCGTGATGGTGCAGTCGTAGTATTTCTTAAAACAGCTTTTGAGCTTTGTTGTTCCCATGCAGGCAATCTGTGTTAGCCGTTCCAGAGGAATATCAAAAGCATAGTGATCGCTAAGATAAGCGGCAACTATTTGGAGATTTTCAATATCCTGTTGAGAGAGCTTATGGGCTGGTTTATCAGGATGTTTCTTCTGATATTCCACCACCATTGAAACAGCTTCTGCGACTTTACCCTCATAAAAAAGTTTTGCTGCAATCCCTTCCCCGCGATAGTCTTTGATTTCTGTGAGTAACCGTGACATTTCTGGAAAGTCGGATATTTGGTCGATCTTCCGAAATGCATCCACAGGATTGATCTGTGCCTCCGGGTACAGTTTTTTCAGGTAGTCCTCATAATATGCCGGTGCAATCTCAATCCCAACCGAACGGATTGGAATATTTTTATGTATCAAAGCCTTGTATGGAGCGTAGCCTCCAATAAATGTTTTGATACAACCGGCAGACAGTCTACGGTATGGAGATAATTCCTCCCCGGAAATAGAGTCATACCGAGTGATACTCAGACATTCCGGCATGGAGCATTCCAACATGAAATCTTCGTGGAAGGAAAAGTTATGGATTTTAATATCATATAAGTCTTTCTGTCCATAAGTCCAGTAGGTGCCTTCTCCAACTTCGGGAGAAAGTTTCCAGCAGTCACCTAATGCCCCATATTGCTGGTTGTCTGGGTCACGGATAAAACCGTGTCCAATCAGTAGCGGTGTATAAAACTGGTCAATAATTTCAGACATGAAAACAGACCGCCTCCTTTTTGCAACGATTAGACGAACTTTTGAAAGGAACAGACGAACATTGCCGTAACCTATTGAATGTTGTTCGATAAATGCGTATTGTATTAGACGAAGATTAGAGGTATCTAACCGAAGAATATCACAAACCACTTGTCGAGTCAAGACAATGAAAGGTAGGAGGTCAAAATGAGTAATCAAGTAAATTCTATGAACAAAGGTCTGACAGTGAAAGACCTTGTAACAACAGGTATTTTTACTGCACTGTTATTTGTTTTTGTATTGGTGGGCGGTGTCTTTTTTGCAACGAATCCTGTACTTACTTTTTTCATGCCAGCAGGAGGTGGGCTGCTTGCTGGCCCCATTTATCTTTTGCTGATTGCAAAAGTACATAAGCGTTGGAGCCTTTCTATAATGGGCGTTATCATGGGTATTATTTGGTTCGTGACTGGTATGCACTGGGCTTTTGCATTGGGCTACATGATCATGGCGATTGTCGCGGACTTTGTTGCTGGTGCAGGGCAGTACAAAAGCAAAAAACTCAACAGCCTGTCTTATATCCTGTTCTCTCTCGGTGGCACTGGTTCATATATCGTGTTCTTTGTTGACCCCAACGGCTGGGCGCAGACCATGCTGGGGAACGGAACTGAACAGAGTTACATCGACACCATGCAGGCAACTGCAAATACCGGCATCCTGATTGCCATGTTTGCTGCTGTTATCATTACATCTGCAATCAGCGCTTTTGTAGGCTGCAAAATGCTGAAAAAGCAGTTTGAAAAAGCAGGTATTACAGCATGAGCGGTAAACGCCACAAGAAAGAGCTTTGGCTCGACCCACGGGCCAAGCTCTTTCTTATTCTTATGTGTGTTTTATCGTCCATGTTTGCGCCCTCACTTGCATATCAATTTATCCTTGTTATGCTGATTGCGATATTGGGGGCTTTCTTTGGAAAGTGGAAATATGTCATTAAGGCTGTATGCTTTTATGCGGTCATCTGTGCCCTGACAGTTTGGATCATGGCAGAAATGACAGGCACGCTGCGGACAATGTTTATTGCCTTTTTAGGCTTGTTTCATAAGGTCTATGCGTGCGGAACCTTGGCTGGGATTGTTCTGACTACTACAAAAGTCAATGAGTTCCTGTCTGCTATGAACCGTGTCCGCGCACCCAAAAAGTTAGTAATTCCTATGGCAGTTATGCTGCGGTACATTCCAACTATTCAAGAGGACTGGCGCTATATCACAGACGCTATGCGAATGAGAGATGTTTCACCATCTCTGGCGGGCTTTTTAACACATCCGGGCATGACGGTTGAGTGTATTTATGTGCCTTTATTGATGGCAGCTTCAAAAGCGGCGGATGATCTTTCTGTTGCTTCTGTCACTCGTGGAATTGAAAATCCCAATCCACGCACCTGTCTTGTCCAGATAAAATGCGGAATTTCCGATTGGGGCGTCATGGCCGTTGCCGTAGCTTATCTGATTTTTGAATTATGTGTGCGAGGAGGTGTGATCGGTTGATTGAGTTTGAAAATGTATCGTTTTCCTATACGGGGCAGGAACATGGTGGGCTGCGCGACATCAATTTGAAAATTTCGGACGGAGAATTCGTCCTGTTCTGTGGCCGCAGCGGGTGCGGAAAAACAACGATTACAAGGCTGGTGAATGGACTGATCCCTCAGTTTTATCAGGGGGAGCTTCATGGCCGTGTGCTGGTAGATGGTCAGGAAATCAGCAATATCCCCATGTATCAGATTGCCGCTAAGGTTGGCTCCGTTTTCCAAAATCCACGGACGCAGTTTTTCAATGTTGATACAGACAGTGAGATTGCCTTTGGAATTGAAAATGAAGCTCGCCCTCCTGAGAAATTAGCTGAGCGAGTAGAGCAGACAACTGAAGATTTGCATATTCAAAAGCTGCGAAACAGAAATATTTTTGAGTTGTCCGGCGGAGAAAAGCAGAAAATCGCCTTTGCTTCTGTTTATGCCATGAACCCACAGATTTATCTATTGGATGAACCATCCTCTAATCTGGATATGACTTCGATCCAGGAACTAAAGGAACATTTGCGGCTGATAAAAAAACAGGGCAAAACAGTTTTGATAGCGGAACATCGTCTGTACTACCTGATGGAGTTGGCTGACCGAATTGTTTATCTGGAAAAAGGAGAAATCAAAGGAATATACACCCCGGAAGAATTTTGGCAGCTATCTGAACCTGATCGTGAACACATGGGGCTGCGAGCTGTTGATCTACAGGCGGTATTCCCGCAAAAAGCCCACTTGCCTGCGCCTACCCCTGTATTGGAGCTGCGGAATGTGACGCTCCGTTACAAGAAGCAAACAATTTTGCATGACATTGAGCTATCCGCCGGAAAGGGCGAAGTGATTGGTGTTGTCGGCCACAACGGAGCTGGAAAGACTACATTTTCCCGCGCTCTTTGTGGGCTTCACAAAGACTGCGATGGACAATTTTTGTGGGAAAGCGAGCCGATTGAGCGTAAGGAAAGGCTGAAACGCTCTTACATGGTTATGCAGGATGTGAATTATGAACTTTTCGCTGACAGCGTGGAGGCAGAGTGCTCCTTTGGTATACGCAATCCAGATCAAACACTGGTAAATGCAACTTTGGAGGAATTAGGCCTTACCCAATATCGGGAGCGCCATCCAAACACGCTTTCTGGCGGTCAAAAGCAACGAGTAGCTGTAGCTGTTAGCATGATTTGTGGGAAAGATCTGCTGGTATTCGATGAACCGACCAGCGGCCTTGATTTTGACAGTATGACGCAGGTGGCGGGAATGATCCGCCGGTTGTCCAATATGGGAAAGGTTATTTTCATTGTCACCCACGATTTTGAATTTGTCTGCCGTACCTGCTCCCGTGTCCTGCATTTTGACGAGGGCGAAATGCCCGATGATGTACCAGTTACAATGGATGCCCTCCCGAAATTGAGAGAGCTGTTCTCTGTTTCAGATGGAAAGGAGAGGTGATCTATGAAACAGAAAAAAGAAAACAGAGTAGCTTTGCTGCTCCACTGGGCCGGTGAGCAAAAAATCTGGCTGTTCCTGGCAATTTTTCTATCGGCGGTCAGCGGTCTTTGCATTATCGTCCCTTACATTGGAATTTACCGGCTGATGGACGCCACCTTCAATCATACCTGCACGCAGGAACTTGTTGTACATACCGTGGTAATGATTGCAGTGGCGGTAACTTTGCGGTTTGCCCTGTTTGGCTGTTCCGGCGTAGCAGCCCACAAAGGGGCCTATGGCGCTCTTTTCAAAGTGCGCTGCATGGTTGCAGAACACATGGCCAGAGCGCCTTTAGGGGCTTTGAATGAACGGCGCACCGGGGACATAAAAACGGTTCTGAATGAAGATATTGAAAAGTTGGAGCTGTTTCTGGCCCATAACCTTCCTGACCTTGTGTGCTATCTGGTGGGGCCGGTAGTCATCTTTATTTATCTGATGACCGTCAATATTCCTCTGGCATTGATTTCCCTGGTTCCGCTGATCCTTGCTGTTGTTGTAATGGGGATGATGTTCCGCAATACGGATGACCTGATGGAACGGGCCAATCACTCCATTACCACACTGAACTCGGTTATGATTGAGTACATCAGCGGCATGAAATTGATTAAAGCCTATAACATGGGGAGCAAATCGTTTCAAAAGTTTTCAGACGCTATCCAGGAAGAAAACGCCATGTGGAATGAAACTTCCCGGCGCATGGGGCCACCTTATGCGGCCTTTGTTGTTATCATCGAATGTGGGATGTTGATGATGGTTCCAATCGGCGGAATGTTTTTCCTGAAAGGCTCACTGGCTGCCAGCGCATTTTTGCTGTTCGTCTATGTAGGTTCCATGTATCTGACGGAAATACGCCCCCTACAGGAACTGGGGACTAATTTTGCCAATGTGCTGAACGCTGTTACTAAGACCAAAGAGATACTGGATATTCCAATTTATGAGGGTGGAGCGGACTTTCCCAAAAATCACGATATTGAACTTCGGAATGTTCGGTTTTCCTATGATGGCAAGACCGATGTACTGCAAGGCGTTAATCTCAAAATTAAAGATGGTGAACGCATGGCCCTTGTGGGACAGTCTGGTGCCGGTAAAAGTACCGTGATTGAGCTGATCTCCCGGTTCTATGATGTGCAGGAGGGCGAAGTGCTGATTGGCGGGAAAAATGTAAAGGAACTCAATTATGATACTATCCTAAAAAATGTCGCCATTGTGTTCCAAAAGACCTTCCTGACCCGTGACAGCGTTTTAGAAAATATCCGCATGGGCAGTAACGCCACTCTGGAAAAAGTACGGACCGCCGCAAAAGAGGCGCAGATTGATGATTTCATCATGTCTTTGCCGGATGGATATGACACGAAGGTGGGCAGCTTCGGCTCTCGCTTCTCCGGCGGTGAAAAACAGCGGATTGCCATTGCCCGCGCTATCCTGAAGAATGCCCCCATTTTGATCTTAGACGAGGCCACAAGCGCCTCTGACCCGGAAAATCAGATGGAGATTGACAAAGCCATTCAAAATCTCTGTAAGGGAAAGACTGTCATTGTGGTAGCCCATCGTTTGAGCGCGTTGAAGATGTGCGAGCGTGTAGCAGTGGTTGAAAATCACACAATTACCTGTGTCGGAACCCATGAGGAAGTCCGAAAGAACAATGCTTACTATCGGAAGGCGTGGGAGGACTACGAAACAGCCCGGAATATCACTTATCAGTTGGAGGGAGGCGAGCAGCATGAATGAGCATGATGTATTGAAAAAGAACCGTAATTTTTATATTGGCGTTGGCGGGACTGTTCTGGAAGGGCTTCTCTCCGGCAGCCTGTTTATGCTGCTTTACTCTGTCATGCAGTTTTTGTGGTCGGGACAATTTGACATGAACCGTGTCCTGGTTCTGACCTGTGTGATCGCGGTGGTTTTTCTTCTTCGTATCCTGATTTACAGCTATGGCTATACCAAAGCGCAGATTGGCGGTGCAGAGGTCAGCAAGAATACCCGCCTCTTTATGGGCGACCATTTGAAGCGTATCCCGCTTTCCCGGTTTACCCAGGGACAGACCGGCGATTATATCAATACCATCACAAGCGATGTAAACAACTATGAAAAAATCCTGACCCATAAGATCGGTGATATGGCAAAGAGTTTTGCACTTTCGCTCATGCTGATTATTTTTGTGATGACCATTTATGTGCCTGCCGGAATTATCCTGCTGATTGCCGACTTGCTTTTGATCCCTGGACTGTGGCTTTCCTTCCGTATGGTTCGGAAGTATGGTAAAGAAAAGAATGATATTTGTGCAGAGAATGTCAGCAGCATTGTGGAGTATGTGTCTGGTATTCAAACTTTCCGGGCCTATGGCGTAGGTGGTTTGAAGAATAAAACCGTTATCAACGCTATGCGGGAGTTCTGTCGGATCAGCTTTGTGTACGAATCAAAAGTGCTTCCTATTGGTGCGGTCTTTGGTATTTTGAGTTGGCTGTCCTGCCCGCTGGTTATCTTGCTGGCCTATGCACCCTGGGTCGCAGGGACACTGAACACGGTGGACTACCTTTTGATTTGTATGCTGCCCCTGTTCTGTGCAAAGCTGGCTAACTCGATTTTTGTAGACCTCACCAGTTATAAGAACCTGATGATCTCGAAAAACAAAATCTTGAGTGTAATGAATGAGCCGGAGGAAACTGGCAGCATGGAGCCGCTTCACACAGCTACCCATGAAATCACATTTGACAATGTAGATTTTGCATATGTTCCCGGTGAACCGGTACTAAAACACGCCACCTTTACGGTGCCAGATCAAAAGCTCACGGCCATTGTCGGAGACTCTGGCTCCGGCAAATCTACTATTTTGAACCTGATTGCAAAATATTATGAAGCAACGGGCGGGACGATTTCTATTGGCGGTAAACCCATTAACCATGTTGCCGCAGAGCGTGTACTGGAGCAAGTTTCTATGGTAGACCAGGACATATTTCTTTTTGACGATACCATCCGGGATAATATCCGACACGCTCGCCCTAATGCTACGGACACGGAAATCGAGGCTGCCTGCCGGGAGGCTAACTGTGACAGCTTCATCCGTAAGATGGAAAAGGGATACGATACGCCGACTGGCGAGAATGGAAATCTTCTCTCTGGCGGTGAGCGTCAGCGAATTTCAATAGCCCGCGCCATCCTGAAAAATAGCCCCATCCTGCTTTTGGATGAAGCAACAGCGTCCCTTGACATCGAGAACGAACTGGCAGTAAAGCAGGCCATCGCCAATCTGCTGAAAGAGAAAAAGACTGTGGTAATGATTGCTCATACCCTTTCCATCGTCAAAAATGCAGATCAAATCCTTGTGGTATCTGACGGAAAGATTGCTGAAGCTGGTACTCACGATGAATTGCTGGCTAAAGGCGGAAAATATGCTGCTATGTGGAACGCAGAGCAAAAAATATCGGCTTGATAGAAGCTAAAGAAGAATAATTGCATAGCGCATGAACCTGCCCCAACTACGGGGAAAGAAAAAAACCGCTGGCTGGGGTAGGTGATTTGCGCGCCTATTTTAAGTTATTATCCTAACGGCGGTTTTGAGAAATCAGAGCCGCCGTTTCTTGCGTATACCTAGAAGGAATCTTTCGCATCTATCCACATTTGCATCGTTCCATCAAGATACAATCTTGCATACTCAAGTGGTTCATCAATGGCAAGTGCGTTTAATGCACAGTCAGATCCGGGAGTAGTTGTTAAATTCTTCTCCGCTTCCCAGCAGTCAATGCGGAGCATATAGCCAGCAGAAGTATAAACATCAATGCTGTTGCGTTGTGGATTGTATTCTGCAAATATCGTTCTCATCGTATCAAATCTCCTTATCGTTCAATCAATCATTTGTTGCAAAAATCAGAAGCATTTCAATCAGTTCACCATGTCACTTTTATTTTGTGTTATACTGTTTTATAAGATTTTCTTTCCCTTGTTTTTTCCCTTATCAGAGTTCGTAAACACTCATGGGACAATATAATACAAGGGAAACAATAAGGGAAAGCTCACCTGCGACAAACTTAGTGTTTTCAAGGGCTTGAGAGATATTTGATAATAAAATATAACAGTTATTAAATCCCTTGGAATATATGAAATCTCAATTCAAGTTTGTAGAAAAGAGATGGCGACAGCTGTTCTCTTTTTTCATGTATATCTTAATTTAAATCCCAAAATTTACATTCTTGGCACTGCCCATTGGGCAGTTGCCAAATGTGGGTTGCATTTTTGGTTGCAACTTTTTTAGAAAACTGCAGCCAGAAAAAGCTAGTGTTTTGGTGTGCTACCCGATTCAAGTAGACAAATTAAATAACGAAAATTTTTTCTTCCCCGGTACAGTTTATGTACCGGGTTATTTATGCAACGTTTTTTAGTTTTTGTTCATGGAATTCCAGTGGTGTAAGCACCCCAAGATTTCGTTGAACTCTTTTGTTTGTGTAATAATCTATGTATTCTCTATATCTGGATGTTCATCATGAATCTTTGTAATGATATCGGCTATGCATTCATTAAGATTGTCATTATCACTAAGTCATTCGTAGTTGGTCAGTGCTTTCACAGTTGCTATAAATGTTGCTCTTTCATATGATTTCTATAAACGTCTTATAGAAATCATATGTCTTTCCGTTTTCCTGAGCGCAGAGCAAAAAGCGGCTGATGATTGCACCAGTACGGTATGATTTCTGAATACGTGATAAGTGTTCGTGCAGGTTATTAGGAAACCCCTCTGTCATCTTCTTCCCTAAGCAAAAAATGTTACATATCGATTTGCCTTTTTTTGCCAAAGAATACTGGATTTTGGAAATGAGGAACTCATTTCCGCTGGTATAGTAAGCCCACGTTGTTCCTGTGGAAGTGTTTGCGTATGCTGCACCCGTGAATAAAGGTATGGATTTTCAATATACTGACGCAGTTTGTCCCTTTCAATCAAGTCAAAAGATACAATGCAGGCTGTATCAATATCAGACTCTTGATATACCTGTGTTTTCAATTCCTCCAATGTCTTCAACGCCTTCATATGATAGCGTAATTTCTCCATCCGACGTGCAAGCAGTTCTTGTTGATGTTCCAATTCTACAAGTTTCTCAGAAAATAATTTTCCATGCTGCTCGGGCGTTGCGGCATCCATTCCACGAATTTCCTTTAACTCTAACCCAAGATTTTTATAAAAAATGACATCTGAAATTGTCATTAAATCTTCAATCGCATATTCCCGATATTGATTTTCAATTTTCTTTCTGGGATGTAAAATCCCCTTCTCCTCCCAATACCTAAACGTAGATGCTGGTATATCAAAAAAACGGGCTATTTCTCCAATTTGAAATTTTTTATCCATGATTTTTCCCTTCTTGGTTTTAAAACTTACTACTTATTTACCCACTATACTATTTTCCCAGTTGACCTTCAAGCTACTTTAAGGTTTATACTTCCATCAAGGGAGGAAATTTTTATGGAAAATACTTTAATATTTACTTCTGAAAAAGAAGTTCGATTCACAAAACTATTAAAAATTTATTGTTCCGACATATCTAACATCATTATTTAACACAGTCTATACCATTATTGATGGTAATTTTTGTTTCTACATATGTCGGAACCAATGCACTGGCTTCTATTAACATTGTTTATCCTATTGTAAATGTATTGACCGGAATTGCACTTGTATTTGCTACCGGCGGCAGCTCTGTCACAGCTTTGTACATTGGAGGAAACAGAAAAAAGGAAGCAGACCGCTCCTTTTCTGTCAGCTCTTTTGCAGCTATTTTGCTTGGATGCCTCGTTTCCCTGATGATTCTTACGAATCTCTCAGCAATTCTGACCATGCTCGGTGCAACCCCTGTGACAATTGCAGGGTGTAAAACATACGCACGTTGGTGGCTTTTGGCAGCTCCCGTCGTAATCGGCAAGGAACTGTTTACATATTTTATCCGAGTGGACGGTGCCCCCACATATAGCTTTATAACTGCACTGTCCGGTGGTATTTTGAATATCGTTTTGGACTATATTCTGGTCGGACAAATGCAAATGGGAATCTATGGTGCTGCACTAGCAACAATTCTTGGACTGGTATTGTCATTTTCTATGGGAATTTATTATTTTATCCATAAACAAAAGTATCTTTCATTTACCTTGCATAACTTATCCTTACGGGAAGCCATGCATTGTATGCTAAATGGTGCATCCGAATTTGTCAATCAACTTGCTATTGCAGTTACAACCATCGTATTTAACCGCACTGCACTCTCCTTTGCCGGTGAAGACGGTGTCGCCGCAGTTTCCATCATCATGTATCTGCAGTTTTTGTTTATCGGTGTCTACTTTGGCTTTTCTATGGGCATGGCACCACCTCTGAGTTATGCGTATGGCGACCGAAAAATAAGAATTTGCCGAAAACTAGAAAGCTATGCTCGTCGCTTTTTCGCAGTAGCTCCGATCATCATTTATGCACTGACCTACTTTCTTACTCCAGTTGCTGTATCCTGTTTCACAGATACATTCAGCCCTGTATTTCCTATTGCAGTGTCCGGAATGAGAGTTTATGGACTTGGTTTTCTATTTTCAGGAATTAATATTTTTGCTGCAATTCGAATGATGGCATATGGAAAAGGATATTTCTCCGGTCTGATCACATTTTTACGTTCATTCCTACTATTACTTTTATTTCTGATTGTACTGCCTTTGAAATTTGGTTTGACTGGAGTATGGCTCGCCGTTCCTGCAGCAGAAGCTCTGACATTACTCGTTGCTGTATGGTTTCTGCGGCCGATTCATTGTTAAAATACCTCAACTATTGTCTGCACGAAGAGCTGCTTTCACTTGAAGAGCTTACTTCTGTCGGACAGGCATTGTCTGAGGGTGACGTTATGTCAGATGCCTCTCTTCTTTTGGAAGAAACTTATCAGCTCTCCGACTATTTCATTCAGTCCTCCGAAAAACTGACAAGCGCGGACCGGTTAACTGATCTTCTTGGAAAGGTCAGTTATACTTTTGCAGAAAAGGTAGCACAATCAAAACACCGTCCCCGGAATAATGTTGAGCAATACTTCCCTGATTCTGAGTTCATCTGCCATCACATAAGGATTTTTAAGTTCTTCTCTTGAAACAGAAAAATTAAGGTCACGGTTTTCCATATATCCCCTTGCGATCGACAAGACAGTATCTGTCATATCCCTGAGATCTACCAGTACCGGTTTATATTCCAGTTTACCGCTTTCGATGCGGCTGATATCCAGCACATCGTTAATGAGTGTCATCAGATATTCTGAACTCTGCCTGATCTTTTTCAGACAATCCTCCACTTCTTTGTCCGGTTTCCTCTTCATGGCAATATCTGTAAATCCAACAATTGCATTCATTGGTGTCCTGATATCATGGGACATATGGTTCAGGAAAGTTGTTTTTGCAATATTCGCTGCATTTGCATCCTGTGCTTCTTTCAATGCTTCCATCTGTTTTTCCTGCTTACGGAAAGGGAATAAAGCAGAAGAAGTAATACAAAAATAATCACAAATGAAACTCCGATAACGAAACCGGCATACTCTGTATCCGGCACCTCCTACGGAATATAAGATAACGGGACACGAACTGAGAATGTAGTTCCTTCCCCTTCTCTGCTGAATACTTTGATCACACCATGATGCATGGCAATCGTACTTCTTGTTATCGCAAGTCCAAGACCGGTTCCTCCGATCTCTCTGGAATGTGATTTGTCCACACGATAAAATCTCTCGAAAATACGGTCGATGGAATCCTCTGGGATACCCATACCGGAATCTGCTACCGTAACATAGAAAAACTTATGATCTGCGTCAAGTGACACACGTACCCAGCCATCATTCTACATTGTATTTTATCGCATTTTCAACAAGGTTACTGATCGCAGATGTAAATTTCAGTTCATCCACATCCGCTTCCACAGGACGGAAACTGTCAAGGATCAGGTCAATATTGCGTTTGTCCGCGATCGGACGCAGACGTTTGAGAATATCCTCCAGAAGCTGATTGATATCCATATGACTGATCTGAAGATCTGCAGATTTCTTGTCCATTTTTACCAGAGTCAGAAGATCGGTAATAATACGGTTTTCCCTGTCAATCTCCGCTGTAATGTCACGCATAAATTCCTGATAAAGTTCTTCCGGAACTCCTTCCTGTCCGACAAGGGAATCTGCCAGAACCTTCATGGAAGTCATTGGTGTCTTCAGTTCATGCGACACATTGGAAACAAACTCTGATCTTGATTCATCCAGTACTTTCATACGTGCAAGCATCTTATTGAATGCATCCGTAATAAGCTCTGTTTCTGTATAATCCGGAACTGAAATCTCATCTTTCTGATATCCGTCAGTAAGATCTTCGATGGATTTAGTAACACTGGCCAGCGGTTTGACCAGAATCGTAGAAAGGCCATAGGCAAGCAATACAGACAATGCAACGATAATTCCTGTGAGCAGCATCGCCATCTGTTCCTGCTCTCCCACCGTTGCCATAATGTCACTGATTGAAATATTTACAAGCATGGCTCCCTGAATCTGCGGGACATCCGCGCTCTTTACGGGAACAGCCATTTCCAGCATCTGCCCGTATCTGCGGTAATTTGTGACTTCTCCGTTCTTAAAACACTTCACGACCTTTGGTGAGATCAGCGTCCGTCCTTCATCTACATGATAGGTATCTGCAACTACTTTCAGATCTCTGTCTACAATCACCATTCTTCCGCCATATACATTAGACAACAACTCCAGCTTGCTGTTCACAGACTGTGAGCTGGAGTCATTGAGATAATTTTCTTTGATGATCTGATTACACAGAATCGCACACTGTGTACTGACCTCACTTACCTTTACTTCAATTGCCTGTTTTTCATAATTACTGATCATGAGTTGTGTCACGATAGCACTTGGCACAATTCCCAGTATGAGCAGTATGACCAGTATCCGAAAACGCAGACTCTTAAAAAACTTTGTCTTTTTTTTCCGTTACCATGGGTTATGCCTGGAAGTAATATCCTACGCCCCATTTGGTGTGTACATATTTAGGCTCACTGGGATTAGCCTCGATTTTTTTGCACGAAGACGCCGAATATGTACATCAACGGTTCTGACATCTCCCGGATATTCATATCCCCCAGACAATATTCAGAAGATTTTCACGACTGTATACCTTGTTCGGATTGAATACGAGAAGCTCCAGCACATCAAATTCCTTTGCTGTTAAGATTAATTTCCTTGCCTGCAATAAATACACGGCGGCTCTCGCAGTCCAGTTTCAGATCGCCTGCTTCAATTGTTCTTCGCCTTTTCCTTTTCTTCAGTTCAGAACGCGCACGACGCATGATTGCTTTGATTCTGGCCTTTACTTCAAGAATATTAAATGGTTTTGTAATATAGTCATCTGCCCCCGTAGTCCAGTCCAAGGATCTTGTCCATGTCCTCACCTTTTGCAGTAAGCATGACGATCGGAACATTGGAGAATTCTCTGATCTGCTGGCAGACTTCCAGTCCATCCATCTTCGGAAGCATCAGGTCCAGAAGGATAATATCGTATTTATTCTCCTTTGCCTTCTCAACCGCTTCTTCTCCGTCATAAGCACAGTCAACTTCCATACCGTCCTGTTCCAGATTAAAACGGATTCCTTTTACGATCAGTTTCTCGTCATCAACTACTAAAACTTTCCTGCTCATTCTTTTCTCCTTATTTCACAGCTATTTTATCCTTTATCGCCGAAAACGTACTTTCTTTGATTCCCGGCACCTGCATGATCTCCTCAATACTGGAAAAGAAACCATGTTCCTCTCTGTACGTAAGAATTGCCTGTGCCTTGGCATCACCGATTCCTGACAGGCTCTTAAGAGCAGATGCATCTGCTGTGTTGATATTCACTACACCATTTGCATCTGTTGTCTCAGATCCCGGATCCGCCGGCTGTATTGCCGCAGGTAAAGCTCCCTCTTCCGCTTCTTCCTGCGTAGGTACATAAATCTGCTGTCCGTCACTGACCGGCTGTGCCTGATTCACGGCCGAAGCCGCTGCTTCCGGCAAAAATCCTCCAGCCGCCTCTATTGCCTGAAAAACCCGGCTGCTCCCATCCAGTTCATAAACTCCCGGATTCATTACTGCTCCGCAGACATCCACAAAATCATTTCCGGCTCTGTCTCCACCGGCATCTCCGATAGCTCCGCTTCTGCTGATATTTTTGCTTCCGCCAGATCCTCTGTTGCATCATTCCCAGCCTGTGTATCATCCTGTGTTTCTGATTCTGATACAGTATCCTGTCCGTCCAGCATTTATTTCTGTTTTGTTTTTCTGACATCCACTCATTCCTGACAAACCTGCCAGAAAAAATATGACTCAATATCAGACTGTAAAATTTACTTTCATGATCTCGGTTCACTTCCCTCCGTAGGATTACGGCAGACCTCCCCGATTCTCATACTTAACCATGTCTTATTTTAACGAATTCCCGGTAGATTTACAATAGGAAACTTTATTTATTCCTGTGCATGATAACTTTATTATTCCCATTTAAAAATCACAATGCCGGCAATCGCGATCAGCATTCCCAGAATCTTTCTCCACTCAAACGGTTGCTGCATTGTTCCAAACATTCCCAAAAGTTCAATTACATATGCCACGATCAACTGGGAAATGACGATCAGCATAGCTGCTTTTGCAGGCCCAAGTGCCCCCATGCTCTGAATAACAGTAATTGTAATAAATGCTCCGATCACTCCGCCAAGAAGCGTGTATTTATTATCCACCTGCCATAATGCCGAAACACTCTGTCTTCCTGTAAATATCCATGCCAGCACGCAGACCATAAATGCTGAGAGCTGCACCCATCCCGTTGATACCCATAAACTGGTCTGTTTCGTCACTTCTGTATTAAAAACACCCTGAATACTCATCAGTGCTCCCGAGATCAATGCCGTAAAAAATCCCCACATAATGCAACCTCCACTCAGCTCAGATGATTTTCCTGTAGCTGTCTGCAAATTTTATTATCAGCTTATGCAGAAAATCTGTTTTTTTATACAGGGAACCACTTCAAAAAATCACTTCAATAATGCCTCTGCATTCTTGCTGCGAGATGCGCAGAAAAAATCCCGCAGCTTCATATGCCACGGGATCCGGGAAATGATATTTCCTTCATTATATTATGAATTATTTGATGCTTACGACTCTGTACCCTGCATCCTTGACGATTTTTCTAAGCTGTTCGTCATCAAGTTCACGATCATAAGAAACGACTGCTTCGTTCTCAGAAAGATTTACTTTTGCAGCTGCTCCGTCAATCTTGTTGATTGCCTCTGTAACAGCCTTTACACAATGTTCGCAGTGCATACCTGGAAATTTTGAGAACCTTCTTTCCAAGTATCGGATTCTACAATGTTTTTTATCCGGAATATCGAGAACGATCTCTCCACTTGCC
>ENA-OQCU01000525-OQCU01000525.1-human-gut-metagenome-genome-assembly--contig:-NODE-525-length-17024-cov-2.271172_pt1 | contig 17024 bp, 20 predicted proteins | sample MGYA00242504_ERZ504590 | MGnify/ENA primary metagenome ERZ504590 (study PRJEB26092, sample SAMD00036318) | human gut metagenome | host: Homo sapiens | study: EMG produced TPA metagenomics assembly of... | reverse complement strand
GCCGAGACGCCTTCGGGCATGCTCAACTCCATCGGGCTTCAGAACCCCGGCGTGGCGCACTTGAAGGAATGCGATCTGCCGTGGCTGGCCGAGCGCGGCGCGACGGTCATCGTGAACGTGTCAGGCCACAGTTTCGACGAGTACGTGCAGGTGATCGAGGCGTTGGAAGACGCGCCGGTGGACGCGTACGAGGTGAACATCTCGTGCCCGAACGTGGATGCGGGCGGCATGACCATCGGCACGTGCACGGACAGCGTCGAGGCGGTCGTATCCCGGTGCCGCGCCGCCACGAAGCGCCCGCTCATCGTGAAGCTCACCCCGAACGTAACCGACGTGACCGAGATCGCGCGCGCCGCCGTGTCCGCCGGCGCCGACGCGCTGTCGCTCATCAACACGCTTCTGGGCATGGCCATCGACGCGGAGCGCCGCCGACCGCAGCTCGCGCGCGGCGTGGGCGGACTGTCGGGCCCGGCCGTGAAGCCCGTGGCGCTGCGCATGGTGTGGGAGGTTCACCAGGCCGTCGACGTGCCGCTGCTCGGCATGGGCGGCATCTCGTGCGCGATCGACGCGGTGGAGTTCATGCTGGCCGGAGCCACGGCGGTGGCCGTCGGCACCGCGAATTTCGTGAATCCGCACGCCACGGTTGAAATCATCGACGGAATGGCGCAGTATTGCGAAAGGCACGGCATCGAAGACGTGCAGCAACTGATAGGAGCTTTGGAATGGTGAGTTCGTTCGAAGAGGTGCCCGCGCGCGATCGCGTGATCGTGGCGCTCGACTGCGGCATCGAAGAGGCCTTCGACCTCGCGGACCAGCTGCAGGGCAAGGCGACGTGGATGAAGGTGGGAATGACGCTGTTCTACGCGAACGGCCCGGCCATCGTGTACGCGCTCAAGGAGCGCGGCTTCAAGGTGTTCCTCGACCTCAAGTTCCACGACATTCCGCACCAGGTGGAGGGCGCCGCGTACGCCGCGGCCGGCAGCGGGGCCGATATGCTGACCATGCACACGGTGGGCGGCGTCGACATGATGGCTGCGGCGCAGAAGGGCGCCGAGCGCGCAGCGTCCGAGTACGGTCACGATGCGCCGGCGACGCTGGGAATTACGGTTCTCACCAGCATGAACGATGCGGCTCTGGCCGAAACGGGCGTAAGCCGCGCCATGGCCGACCAGGTGGTCGTGCTGGCCGAGCAGGCCAAGCGCGCCGGCATCTCCGGCGTGGTGGCGTCTCCGAAGGAGGCTGCGCGTCTGCGCGAGATCCTGGGCCCGGACGCCTACATCGTCACGCCGGGCGTGCGCCCTGCGGGCAGCGACCGCGGCGATCAGAGCCGCGTGGCCACGCCTGCCCAGGCGTTCGCCAACGGTGCGTCGCACATCGTCATCGGGCGTCCCATCACGCAGGCGGCCGATCCGGCGGCTGCATTCGAGTCCATCGCGGCCGAGCTGTAGGCGCCCCGTCGAACTTGCGTGCGGTCTGGGAAAATGACGGTTGGGCGACGAATGGTCGACAAAGGAGCCAACTGCTTCTAGAATGTGTGACCACGCACTGAAATTTTTAGGATTTGTAGGAAAAGACAAGGTGAAGTGGGCGAATGCGTGATAGTATCACGGAATCGTTTTGGAACAGAAGGAGATAACACGATGGCTATTCCTCAACTCAGCCCTGAAGAGCGTCAGGCGGCTTTGGAAAAGGCGAAGGCGGCTCGCATCAAGCGCGCCGAGGTTCGCGATGACCTGAAGTCCGGCAAGCTCACGCTCGAGAAGGTTCTTGAAATGAAGAACGATCCGGTCGTGGGCCGTATGAAGGTTTCCACCCTCATCGAGACGCTTCCCGGCTACGGCAAGGCCAAGGCTGAGAAGATCATGAAGGAGCTCCAGATTGCCGAGAGCCGCCGTCTGCGCGGTCTGGGCGAGCGTCAGCAGACCGCCCTGCTGGAGCGCTTGGGCTAACCGCACCTATGCGCCACGGCAATCTGTTCGTCATCTCGGGGCCATCGGGTGCTGGCAAGGGCACGCTGGTGGCCCGTCTTTTGCGCGAGATCCCCGATGCTTGGGTGTCCATGTCGGTTACCACGCGCAAGCCGCGCGAGGGAGAAGTGGATGGCGTCCACTACCGCTTCGCGTCCCCTGAGGAATTCCAGGAGCTCGTCGACGAGGACGGCCTGCTGGAATGGGCGACGTACGGCGGCAACTGCTACGGCACGCCCCGCGCTACCGTCGAGGAGCACATCGCGTGCGGCGATCAGGTTATCCTGGAAATCGACGTTCAGGGAGGATTCCAGGTGCGCGACAAGTTCCCTTCGGCGCATCTCGTCTTCATCGAGCCGCCGTCGCTTGACGTGCTGGAAGCGCGCCTTCGCGGCCGCGGAACAGAGACGGAGGAGGCCATCGCCACGCGGATGGAGACGGCGCGGGTGGAGCTTTCCCGTAAAATGGAGTATGATATACGGCTGGTAAACGACGATTTGGACGAAGCTGTCCGCGCATTAGCGGGCTACGTCAACGAACAAGCCGAGAAAATACGAGGTTAACACGCATATGAGCATTATCGAACCGAAGATCGACGTCCTGTTGAACGAGACCGACAACGATCGTTTCCTGCTGTGCGCGCTCGCTTCCAAGCGCGCGCACGACATCAACGACATGATGCGCGGCCAGCGCGACCGCGCCATCCAGCTGCAGACGGCGGTCGAGATCGCGCGCGCGGCCGACAAGAAGCCGCTGTCGCTGGCTTTCAACGAAATCGCCCGCGGCGAAGTGTCGTACGATCCCAACTCCATCGACGTCAACTACCACTAAGAGATTCCGTCGGCCTACGGCCGACGGAACTGCTCGACGCTGCGAAGCCCCGAGGCACCGCGCCTTGCCGCTCCAAGCCCTCGTCGCGTACCAAAGTACGCTTCCTCGGGCTTTCGCGGCATTGCAAGGCGCCTCGGGGCTTCTCGCTGACGTGCTGCGCCAACCTGCGTGTTCGTTTCGCGCTACGCGCGATCTCTCTGCATCGAAGGATATCCATGACTGAATTCCAACGCATCTGCTTGGTCCATTACCACGAGATCGGGCTCAAGGGGCACAATCGATCGACGTTCGAGATGAGGTTGCTCAAGAACCTCGAAGCGCTGCTGAAGCCTTTCCCCGTGGTCGTTATCCATCGCATCGCGGGCCGTTTGTGCGTGTTCTTGCGTGAGGGCACCGATTGGACCACCGCGAAGGAGGCGCCGACGTCATCGGCAAGGTGCCGGGCGTAGCGCGCGTGTCGTGCGGTTTCAAGTGCGAGCGCGACCTCGACGAGATGACGGAGGCGGCGCTCGCGGCGATGGCCGAGGCGGGCGAGTTCGACACGTTCAAGGTGGCGGCGCGGCGCAACCACACCGATTTCGTCACGGGTTCGATGGACATGAACCAGATCATCGGCTCGGCGCTGTGCGCCGCGCACCCCGAGAAGTCCGTTAAGATGAAGAAGCCCGACGTTACGGTGGGCGTCGAGGTGGTGCAGAACGCGGCGTACGTGTACGCGCGCTCGCTGCCGGGCGTGGGAGGGCTGCCGGTGGGCAGTTCGGGCCTGGTCGTGAGCCTGCTGTCGTCGGGCATCGACTCGCCGGTGGCGACGTGGAAGCTCGCGCGGCGCGGCGCGGTGTGCATAGGCGTGCACTTCTCCGGACGACCTCAAACATCCGATGCCAGCGAGTACCTCGTGGACGACATCGCGCAGGTGCTGGAGCGCACGGGCTGCATCGCTCGCGTGTACACGGTGCCGTTCGGCGACTACCAGCGCGAGATCGCGCTGACCGTGCCGCCCGAGCTGCGCGTCATCATGTACCGTCGTCTCATGTTCAAGGTGGCCGAGGAGATCGCACGCCGCGAGCGCGCGGGAGCGCTGGTGACGGGAGAGAGCCTAGGCCAGGTTGCCTCGCAGACGCTCGACAACATCCGCTGCACTGACGCGGCGGTTGACCTGCCCGTCTTTCGTCCGCTCATCGGCACCGACAAGCTGGAGATCATCGCCGAAGCCGAGCGTTTGGGCTCGTTCGAGATCTCGTCGCAGGATGCGCCCGACTGCTGCACGCTGTTCATGCCGCGCAGTCCGGAGACGCATGCGAAGCTGCCCGTGGTGTTGGAAGCCGAGGCCGCGCTGCCCATCGAGCGCTGGGTACCCGAGATCGCCGACGCCGCAGAGGTTCGCGACTACGCCTGCCCCGCCTACAAGCCGAAGAAGAAACGCGCTTCCTGAGCGCGGCCGGTTGCAGAAGCTCGCAAAAGCGGCGTCCCCGGGAAATACCTCGGGGGGCGCCGCTTTCTCTTGCCCCGTTTCGTCGTCCCGAGCGAACGCAGCTCTCGCCCTGTCATCCTGAGCGAGCGCGAGCATTCGACAGTCCAGCGGACTGTCGAACTCCCGAGCACACGAAGCGAGCGCAGGGAGGCCCCGCGCAGCGCGGAGTCGAAGGATCCCGTGCGGCATCAGCTGGAAGCGCCGCGGCTGGCACCGCACGGAATCCTTCGACTCCGCGCTGCGCGCTCTGCTCAGGATGACGACCTGCGGTGCCCCGATCAGGATGACGGGCCCAGCGCAGCTTGTATTCGAGCTGACGAGAAGCGGGGTACTCCTCGCGCGTGATATGCGCGTGGGATTCGTTGGCGCGGCAGGTGGAAACCGCGTTGGATCGGCATCGACGGCGCGTGGAATCGGCGTTGGGAACGCGTGGAAGGTGCGCTGGAAAACGCGGCGCGTTTTCGCTGGATCTGCGCCATCGGCGCGTGAGTCGAGGTCGCTATCATGGAAGGGGAGGAATCGGCGACGGACGAGGGGGGCCGGCATGGGGGTTTTGCAGAGCAGGCGGATCGTGGCGGGCGAAGGCGGCACCTGACCGGCGTGCGCCTGCCGGTGCTCGTGGGCGTGACGGCGCTCGCGGCCATCGTGCTCATCGCGGCGGGAGGAGCGCTGGTCAAGGCCGGAACGGCGGACGGCTTCTCGCTCTCTCGCGACGAGGGCGCGGCGACCTCCGACGGCGCCGACGAGGAAGGCGCCGCTTCCGGGGAGGCGCGAACCGTCTTCGTGCACGTGGGAGGCGCCGTGGTCGAACCGGGAGTGCGAGAGCTGGCGGAGGGCGCGCGGGTGCAGGACGCGGTGGACGCGGCCGGGGGTTCGCCGACGGAGCCGCCCGCGACGCGCTCAACCTGGCACGCGTGCTCGCCGACGGCGAGCAGATCGTCGTGCCGTCGCAGGAGGAGGCCGTCTCGGAGCCGGGCGCGGCCGTGAACGGCGGCGATGCGGGTTCCGGGGCGGCTGCTTCGCCGACGGGCGGCAAGATCGACCTCAATCGGGCGACGGCGGCCGAGCTCGATGCGCTGCCTGGCGTGGGGCCGTCCACGGCGGAGAAGATCGTGGCCGACCGTGAGGCGAACGGCCCCTTCCGCACGGTGGAGGATCTCAAGCGCGTGTCCGGCATCGGGGACAAGAAGTTCGCCGATCTGGCCGATCTCGTATGCGTGGGATGAGGGGCGCTGCGCGGGGCAAACCGGTCGCGCTTCCTCCGCGCCCGGCGCTGCCGCCTGTGCTGGCCTGCGCGCTTTCGCTGTGGGCATCGTGCGCGGCGGTGCTGGCCGCATCCGGATCCTGGGATGCCGGCGCATGCCTCGCCGTCGGCGCGGCCGGCATCGTCGCGAGCGTCGCATGCGCTTTCGCGCTATGGCGGCTGCCGGTGCCGATCGCGTGGGCCGCGCTGCTGGGAGCCGCGCTCGGCATCGCGCTCGCAGGCGGGTGCGCGGCCGCGCAGCACGAGGCGCAGCTGCAAGGCGACGGCCTTTCGGGACGCTGGCGATTCGAAGTCGCAGCCGACGGTTCGCAGGGCCCTTATGGCGCAACGTGCTTCGCGCGCGCGAACCTTCCCGACATCGGAGCCGTTACGGTGCGGCTTAGGTTCGAGGAAGGCGAGGACCCTCCGCGTTACGGCGACGTGCTGGAGGCCGACGCGACGCTCTCCGCGCCGGGCGGGTCGTCGGCGGCATACTGCTGGCGGCAGGGCGCGGTGCTCGAAGGCACGGCGCGCCGAGTCGTGAGCTGCGAGCGTGCCGACGCCCTCGGTATCTTGACAGGGCTTCGCAATCGCGCGATCGACCTGATCGCCGATGAGGGGACCGACGACGGGGCCGCGGTGCTCGCCGCGCTCGTGTGCGGATGGCGCGGCGCCCTCGAGGTAGGTGACGCGTACGCCGCCTACCAGACCAGCGGGCTTGCGCATCTCGTGGCGGTGTCGGGGGCGCACCTGTCCATCGTCGCCGGCTGCGCAGCCGCGCTCTTGCGTGCGCTGCGCGTTCCCCGGCGCGCCGGAGCCGTCCTGCAGGCGTCGTTTCTGCTGGGCTTCCTCGTGCTGGCGGCCGCGCCCTCGTCGGCCGTGCGCGCGGCCGTCATGGCGTTCGCCGGCATGTTCGCGTTCACGGCGCGGCGGCGGCCGGCGGCGCTCAGCGCGCTGGCCGTATGCATGATCGGCTGCATCGCGCTCGATCCGCGCACGGCGCTGGCGGTCTCGTTCGCGCTGTCGGCGCTCTCGATGCTCGGCATCGTACTGTTCGCAGGGCTTTTCCAGGCGTGGATCGCGCAGTGCTTCCAGCGCGCTCCGCGCCTGGCGCGCGAGGCGCTCTCGCTTACCGCCGCTTCGAGCCTTGCGGCCGCGCCGCTCGCCGCATCGCTGTTCTCGCAGGTGCCGGTTGTGGCGCCGCTGGCCAACGTAGCGGCCGCGCCGCTGTTTCCCGTAGTCTGCGCCGGCGGGTTCGCGGCGGTGCTGGCATCCTTGGCCGTTCCTGCCGTCGCGCCGGCGTTGATCGGATTCGCGTCGATGGGCACAGGCGCCCTCACTGCCGTCGTGCGCGCGCTCGCGAGCGTCCCCTACGCGAGCCTGCCTGCGAGCGTGCCCCTCGCCGGGGCGCTTCTGGCGTCGGCGGCATGCGCGGCGGCGCTGTGGCTGGCGTGGCCGCGTCCGAGCCGTCGTCGCGCGTTCGGTCTGGTCGCGGCGGCGGCGTGCGTCATGATCGGGACGGTCGTCGTCGCCCCGCGCCTTTCGGGCGACGAGATCGTCATGCTGGACGTGGGGCAGGGCGACGCGTTCCTGGTGCGGAGCCGGGGGACGGCCGTCCTGATCGACACCGGCAACCAGGACAGGATGCTGCGCGAGGCGCTGCGCACGGCATGGAGCGTACCGCCTCGACGCGGTGGTGATCACCCACGGCGACGACGACCATAAAGGATCGCTCGCCTCGCTTGCGGGCGTCGTGGACGTGCGACGCGTGCTCGTCGCCCAGGACGCGCTCTCGTGCGGCTGCGAAGCGTGCGTCTCGCTCGTCGCCGACGCGCGCAAGCTCGCGGGCGACGGGGGAGTCGTCGGGCTTCGGCAGGGAGATGCGCTTCAGGTGGGCTCCTTCGACTTGCAGACAGTGTGGCCCGAGCGGTTCTCCGACGAAGGGGGCAACGCCGACAGCCTGTGCCTTGTCGCCGATGCGGACATCGACGGCGACGGCGCATCCGAGTGGCGTGCGCTTTCACGGGAGACGCGAGCGCGACCAGCTGCGCGCGCTCATCGACGAAGGGCTTGTGGACTCCGTCGACCTCTACAAGGTGGGCCATCACGGATCCAAGAACGCCCTCGACGACGAGGAGGCCGCCGTCCTTTCTCCTCGCATCGCGTTGGTCAGCGCAGGGGCGCGCAACCGCTACGGCCATCCGGCGCAGGACACGCTCGATCGGCTCGAGGCCGCGGGCGCACGCGTCTTCCGCACCGACGAGCAGGGAGATGTTTCGTGCAAATTGACCGCCGACCGGATCGAGGTGGATACCCTGCGTTAGAATGAACGGCATGGCTACTCAAAAGAAACAAGAAGCTCCGCTGCTGCCCGTCTACCTTATCGTAGGCGAGGACGCGCTCAAGCGCGACACCGTGATGAAGCGCCTACGCGCGCGCCTGTCCTCGATGGGCGATCTGTCGTTCAACGCCGACGAGTTCGACGGCGAGACGGCGCAGGGCGGAGACATCGTCACGGCCTGCAACACCGTGCCGTTCGCGAGCCCCGTGCGTCTCGTGGAGGTGCGCGCGGCCGACAAGCTGAAGAAAGCCGATGCCGAACAGCTCGTGAGCTATCTCGGTTCGCCGAACGGCTCCACGGTGCTCGCGCTCGTCGCCGAGAAGCTGGCGAAGAACACGCGCCTGTACAAGGCCGTGGCCGCCTGCGGCAAGACGGCGGTTATCGATTGCGCACCGCTCAAGCGCTACGAGCTGCCCCGAACGGTGCGCTCGATGGCCGTGACCCACGGCGTCACGCTCACCGAGGGCGCAGCCGTCAAGCTCGTCGACCTCGTCGGCGAGGACACGGTGCATCTCGACAGCGAGCTCAAAAAGATCGCGCTCGCGCATCGCGGCACCGACGCGGTGAACGAGCACGAGATCGTCGACATGGTCAGCCGCACCGCCGAGGTGAAGCCTTGGGAGTTCGTCGACGCCTTTGCGGCGCGAGACGTGCGCAAGTGCCTGCTGTACCTGGGTCGTATGGATTCCGTGTCGCCCCACGCGCTGCTGGCCATGTGCACGACGCGTCTGCGCGAGCTTGTCTGCGCGCGCTCGATGGCCGATCGCGGCAATCCCCGCGGCGTGGCCGCGGCGCTCAAAGCGCCCGACTGGCGCGTGAAGAACCATGTCAACTGGGCCCGCGGCTTCACTGCCGCCGAACTGCGGCGCGCCATCATCTCTTCGCGTGACACCGAGCGCGCGATGAAGAGCGGCGCCGATCCCAGGAGCGCTTTCCTGGACTGGGTGCTGGCGGTGACGGCGAGGCGCTAGCGTTTCAGGTTGTCGTCAAAAATGCAAGCAGAACGCTCGCTCGGGATGACAGCGGGGACAATCCGCGGTTTCCGCTCAGGATAACAGCCCTCTAACGCGAAGGAGCCCCGGATTTCCGGGGCTCCTTCGCTCTTGATATGCGGACGGATCGCAGGGCGAGTGCCGTATGCGCATGGATCGTTATTCGGCGGCAGCTTCCTCGGCGCCTTCGGCAGCCTCGGCCTTGGCGGCCTCTTCGGCTTCCTTGGCCTTGCGCTTCTGAGCGGCGGCCTCTTCCTTGAGCTGCTTCTCGCGGCGCTTGGCCTTCTCTTCGGAAGCGGCCTTCATCTCGGCGAGACGGGCGGCCTTGCGCTCGGCCTTCTTGGAGCCGGTCTTCTGCTCCTTCTTGGCCGGCTTCACGTAGGCGGCGCGATCGGCGTCGGTGGCAACCGTGTTGGCCAGGGCCATGATGCCGCTCTTGCGGTTCGCAGCCTGGTTCTTGTGGATGACGCCCTTCGAGGCGGCCTTGTCCATCAGGCGGCACGCGGCGCACGCGGCGGCGTAGGCCTCGGCGCCGTTGCCGGCGGCGACGGCGTCCTTCATGCGACGGGTCGCGGTCTTGAGCTCGCTTTTGACCGCGCGGTTGCGCATGCGGGACTTCTCGTTGGTGATGATGCGCTTCTTCTGGCTTTTGATGTTCGCCATGGGTGATGTTCCTCCAATTTGCAAAACCTGTCTGATACCGTGCGTTTCCGGCGATGCGGAGCGTTTGGCGATCTCGAGAGTCGCAACTGCACGGTGACGACAGCCTCGCATGCGATCCCCTTCGGGGGAACCATGGCGCGCCCGCGCAGGCGGGCAGCCTCGATGCATGGTGAAACAGGCGGGATTTCTCTGTTTCGCGGACCAATCGGTCACCGGCACGTACGAATCTTGAAGCGCAGCCACGTCTGCAGATCGGCGATGAAACCATCGCGCGAACGTATTTGCCGGATACACAATGCGATAGAATAGCAAACGTTGAGCGCTTTTTCACGCACAAATGCAAAATCGCGCACGTTTCTCCATCAACCTGGGAAAAGGAGCCTTCCATGCACCGTTGCGACTTTCGCTTGCCCGTCCGCGTACTGGCCGCCGCCGCGCTGCCCCTCATGGGCGCTGTGACCCTCGCAGGATGCTCCGGCGCGTCCCAGCATCAGGTGATCGACCGGAACGTCGCCTGCTCCTCATGCCATTCCGACGAGAAGCCCGTCTACGAAGGAGCGACGGTGCCCTCGGAAACCGTTGAGAGCGGGTCGCGGGTGCAGGTCAAGACATCGGGAGCCGCGGTTGCCGTCGTCGCGCGACCCGTGTTCACTGCCGAGGACGGCTCGGGTTTCGTGCCTGTGATCGATTCGTCCGTCGCCTTGGACGGGGGAGAGGCGGTCGTGGAGCTGGAGGACGGCCTCTGGGCGCTGTGCCTGGACGAGGGCGACAAGGCTCGCGCCAAGCTCGTGCGCGTCGATTCCGCGAGCGATGCGACCGCTGTCGTGGAACTGTAGCGCGCGAACCCTGTCCGCAGCGCGCGAATAGGGTAGAATAGGCTCCGTTTTCCCGAAGCGCCCGCATGCGTGCGAGCGCGCGTCATTGAAAGACAGGCTATGACCACCGATCCGAACTTCATCCGCAACTTCTCCATCATCGCGCACATCGACCATGGCAAGTCGACGCTGTCCGACCGCGTCCTCGAGCTCACGGGCACGGTGGCCAGCCGCGACATGCAGGCCCAGCTGCTCGACAGCATGGACATCGAGCGCGAGCGCGGCATCACCATCAAAAGCCAGGCCGTGCGCGTGGACTACACGGCCGACGACGGTCAGACCTACCAGTTCAACCTCATCGATACGCCCGGCCACGTCGACTTCACCTACGAGGTGAGCCGAAGCCTCGCCGCGTGCGAGGGCGCCGTGCTCGTGGTGGACGCCACCCAGGGCGTGGAGGCGCAGACCGTGGCCAACGCCATGATGGCCATGAACGCGAACCTCGACATCATCCCGCTTATCAACAAGATAGACCTTCCCGCGGCCGAGCCCGACCGCGTGCGCGAGGAGATCGAGGAGGGCCTGGCCATCCCCGCCGACGATGCGGTGCTCGCGTCCGGCAAAACGGGCGAGGGCGTGCACGATCTGCTGGAGGCCGTGGTGTACAACATTCCCGCGCCCGTCGGGGACGCCGACGCCCCCTTGCGCGCGCTCATCTTCGATTCGTACTTCGATCCGTACCGCGGCGTGGTGGCGCTCGTGCGCGTGGTGGACGGCACCGTGAAGAAGGGCGACAGGGTGCTCATGATGGCCACCGGCACCGAGGTGCTGGTGGAAGAGGTGGGAGCGCGCCGCCCGGCCGAGACGCCGCTACCGGAGCTGTCGGTGGGCGAGGTGGGCTACCTGGTCACCGGCCTGAAGGACGTGCGCCAGGTGAAGGTGGGCGATACCATCACCGCCGTGCGCGGCGGCGTGGATGAGCCGCTGCCGGGATACCGCGACGCCAAGCCCATGGTGTACACGGGCCTGTTCCCCCTCGACGGCGACCAGTACGAGCCTCTGAAGGAGGCGCTGGAGAAGCTGTCGCTCAACGACCCGGCGCTGGCCTGGGAGCCGGAGAAGTCGCACGCGCTGGGCTTCGGCTTCCGCGTGGGCTTCCTGGGCCTGCTGCACATGGAAGTCATCAAGGAACGCCTCGAGCGCGAGTTCGGCCTCGACCTTCTGGCAACGGCGCCCAGCGTGGAGTACCACGTGTACCGCCAGGGCGGCGAGATGATCTCGCTGCACTCGCCCCAGGAGATGCCCGATCCCGGCGAGATCGAGCGCATCGAGGAGCCCTACCTCAAGGCGAAGATCCTCATCCCGCCCGATTACGTGGGCGCGGTCATGGAGCTGACCACGGCGCGCCGCGGCACCTTCGTCACCATGAACTACCTGTCGCCCACGACGGTGGAGATGCTGTGGGAGATCCCGTTGTCGGAGCTTATCATGGACTATTTCGATAAGCTTAAGTCGAACACGAAGGGCTACGCCTCGCTCGACTACGACTTCGACGACTACAAGCCCTCGAAGCTGGTGAAGCTGGACATACTGCTTTCGGGCAAGCCCATCGACGCGCTGTCGTTCATCGTGCACAAGGACAAGGCGTACGATCGCGGACGCGTGCTGACGGAGAAACTCAAGGAGATCATTCCGCGCCAGATGTTCGAGGTGCCCATCCAGGCAGCCATCGGCGGGCGCGTGCTGGCGCGCGAGACGGTGAAGGCGAAGCGCAAGGACGTGCTGGCGAAGTGCTACGGCGGCGACATCAGCCGCAAGCGCAAGCTGCTGGAAAAGCAGAAGGCCGGCAAGAAGCGCATGAAGAACATCGGCAACGTGGAAGTTCCGCAGGAGGCGTTCATGGCCATCCTGAAGGTGGACGACTGATGCAGATAGGTTGAGAGCATGGCACGCAAAGACGATTTCGATTGGCTGGACGACCCGTTCGACGAGAAGAAGGCCGCGAAGGACGAGATGCGCGCCGCCACGTCGGGCGGCACCAAGCTCGCGCTGGGCTGCGGCTGTTTGATCGCCGTCGTGGGCATCGTCGTGCTGCTGGGGTTCGTCTTGGTCAACATGGCCGAGATCATGGCTTCGTAGCGCCATGGAGGATATGCACGCGTTCTTCCGGAGCCGCCGTCTGCTGCTCGCCCCCATGGCGGGCGTGAGCGACGAGGCGTTCCGCACGCTCTGCCGCGAGCAGGGCGCCGACCTCACCTACACCGAGATGGTGTCGGCCAAGGGTCTTTCCTACGCGAACGAGAAGACGCGGCATCTGCTGCGCCTCGCGCCGGGGGAGGACCAGGTGGCCGTGCAGCTGTTCGGCCACGAGCCCGACACGATGGCCGCCCAAGCTGCGTGGATCGAGCGCGAGATGGGGCAGTCGCTGGCCTACCTCGACATCAACATGGGCTGTCCGGCCAGAAAGATCGTGTCGAAGGGCGACGGCTCGGCGCTCATGAAGGATCCGGCGCTGGCCGCCTCCATCGTGCGCGCGGTGCGCGCAGCGGTGAGCCGCCCCGTCACGGTGAAGTTCCGTCGAGGGTGGGCCGAGGGCGACGAAACCGCCCCCGAGTTCGCTCGGAGGATGGAGGACGCGGGCGCCTGCGCCATAGCCGTGCACGGGCGCTATGCCGAGCAGCTGTACCGCGGGCGCGCCGAGTGGGGCGCTATCGCGCGGGTGAAGGAGGCCGTGAGCGTGCCCGTCGTGGGCAACGGCGACGTGAGAAGCGGCGCCGACGCCGTGGCCATCACGGAGCGCACCGGCTGCGACGCCGTGATGATCGCGCGTGCCGCCGAGGGAAACCCTTGGCTGTTCGCCAGGCCAGGCTGCGCTTGCGGGCGAGCCGGAGCCTGACGGGCCCACCGTGGAGGAGCGCATCGCGCTCGCGCGCCGCCACGCGCGGCTGCTCAGCGCGCGTGAAGGCAGGAACATCGTGCGCATGCGCAAGCACGCTATGTGGTACCTGGCGGGGCTGCCCGGCGCCGCCGCCGCGCGCGGCAGGATCAACGGCTGCGTGTCCGTGGAGGATTTCGACGAGGTGTTCGACGAGCTGCTGGCATGCGCGAGGGAGCATGCCGCCGCCCACGAGTGAGAAGAGAGGCGCTCATGCCGCACGATCCGTACAAGGCGCTGTACCTGCATCTTCCGTTCTGCGTGAAGCGGTGCGCCTACTGCGACTTCGCCACGGCGGCCGTGCCCGCCGGCGCGCCCGAGATCGAAGCGTACGTGGAGGATCTCAGCCTTCAGATCCGCCGCAAGGCTAAGGAAGGCGAGCTTGGGGGCGGTCGAGACGGTGTACCTCGGCGGCGGCACGCCCAGCCATGTGGGGCTGGCGGGCCTGTCGATGCTGCTGTACACGCTGTCGCTGTCGATGCACCTCACCGACGAGGTAGAATGCACGATGGAGGCGAATCCCGAGAGCCTCACCGAGCGTATGGTGCGCGACATCTGGGCGCTCGGCGTGAACCGTCTGTCCATCGGCGTGCAGAGCTTCGACGACGACGTTCTGCGCACGCTCGGCCGCGCGCATTCCTCCGATGACGCCCGCCGCGCCATCGAGGCGGCGCGCACCCGGTTCGAGAACGTGAGCGTCGATCTCATGTGCGGCATCCCCGGCCAGAGCGCGGAGAGCTTCGAGGCGAGCGCGCGCGAGGCCGTGCGCCTCGGCGCGACGCACGTGAGCGTGTACCCGCTGACCGTCGAGCCGCACACGCCCTTCGACGCCGCGGTGCTGGCGGGCGAGCTGGAGGAGCCCGACGACGACGTGGAGGCCGCGCACATGCAGATCGCCGCGCGCGTGCTGGATTCGGAGGGCTTCGAGCGCTACGAGGTGGCCAGCTACGCCCGCCCCGGCTTTGCATGCCGCCACAACATCGCGTACTGGACGGGCGTGCCCTACCTGGGTCTCGGCCGTTCGGCCGCCACGATGACGCAGAACGCGCAGCGTCGCATGCGGGTGAAGGACGGCCAGGTGACCGACGACCTCGACTCGCGCCAGATGGTCGCCGAGGACCTCATGCTGGGCATGCGCATGACCGCGGGCGTGTCCGACGAGCACGCCGCCCGCGCCGCGGAGTTGCTGCCCGAGGCGACGACGGTGCTGGCCGACTTGGAGCGGCAGGGGCTCGTCGAGCACGAAGGCGGCCGCTGGCGGCCCACCGAGCGCGGTTGGCTCTGCGGCAACGAGCTGTACGGCGCCCTGTTCGATCTGGCCGACTGACACGCGCGCTCCTTGTGCGTCTCCCGTCGAGTTTCTCCATAATTTCCGCCTGTTGTTAGCACTCTCGGCTTTCGGCTGCTAATATGATGCGTTACTATGGTTCAGGTAAGCCGACTGGCGAGAGAGGTAGGTGGAGGAGCGTGCTTTCGGATCGAAGGCAACGGGTGCTGAGCGCCCTCATCGAAGAATACGTCGCGCGCGCCCTACCCGTGGGGTCGCGCACGTTGACGGAGCGCTACCAGTTGGGCGTCAGCCCGGCCACGGTGCGCAACGAGCTGTCCGTCCTCGAGGACGGCGGCTACATACGCAGCCGCACACGTCCGCCGGGCGCATTCCGACCGACTTCGGCTACCGTGCGTTCGTCGACAACCTGCTGGCGTCCGATCTTGCCGGCGACGACGAGCGCTACCGGCCTGTGGTGGACCAGCTGCGCCGCAGCGCAAGCGAGCTGGACGCGCTTCTGGAGCAGACGTCGTCGGCTCTCACGCGCCTTACCGACTGCCTGTCCATCGTGCTGGCTCCGTCGGTGCTGAACCTGCACATCAAGCAGCTGTCCCTCATCTCGCTGTCGCCGTACCGCGCCCTCGTGGTGTTGGTCACCGAGGACGGCCAGGTGTTCAACCGCCAGATGGACTTCGCCGAGGAGGTGTCGCCCGACGAGCTGGCGCGCGTGCAGCGCTTCCTCGCCGAGGTGATGGGCGGCAGTCGCTGCAGGAGATCGAGGACGGCCTGGGCGAGGGCATGGCGGAGGCGTTCCGCGACCCGCTCGTGCGCATGGCGTTGGACGAGGTGCTGTCGTGCTTGCAGGAAGGCGACGCGTCGCGCACGCATCGCCTCGGCGTGAGCTCGCTTCTGACGAAGCCCGAGTTCAGCCAGTCCCAGGCGCTGCTGCCCGTCATGCAGGTGCTCGAGGACGACACGGTGCTGCTGCAGATCCTCGACGACGGCCGCCCGGCAGGGCTCGGGCGCGCCCAGCGTGCGCATCGGGCGCGAGAACGACGCGGCCGCGCTGGCGGGCGTGTCGGTGGTGGCCAGCCGCTACGGGCGAGGCGCGTCGGCGGGGGTCGTCGCCGTGGTGGGTCCCACGCGCATGGATTATTCCAAGGTTATACAGGCGGTGCGCATCGCAAGCGCGGCGCTGGAGGACGTGTAAACGACATGGGAGGCGGCGCGTCCTGCGCCGTCTATGAGGAAAGGTAACGAGCGTACAATGGCGAAGGATCTGTACGAAGTTCTGGGCGTGTCCCGCGAGGCGACCGAAGACGAGATCAAGAAGGCGTTCCGTCGGCGCGCGCGCGAGCTTCACCCGGACGTGAACAAGGCGCCCGATGCCGAGGACCAGTTCAAAGAGCTGAACGAGGCCTACGACGTGCTGTCCGACGCGCAGAAGCGCAGCGCATACGATCGCTTCGGCACGGTTCCCGGCGCGGCCGGCGGCGGCAGCCCCTACGGAGGCGGCGGCTACGTCGACTTCGAGGACCTGTTCGGCGGCGGGTTCGGCATGGGCGACATCTTCAGCTCCTTCTTCGGCGGGCAGGCCGCCGGCCGCGCGCCTATGCGCAAGGAAGGCCGTGACATGGGCGTGGGCCTGCGCCTGACGCTGGAGGAAGTGGCCGCGGGCGCCAAGAAGGAGATCGTGTACGATCGCCTGGCGCCGTGCCCCGACTGCGAAGGGTCGGGCCTCGGCCCCGACGGTCGCGAGATCTCCTGCCCCGATTGCCACGGCCAGGGCCGCGTGGTCACCATCCAGCACACCTTCCTCGGCGACATGCAGACGGCCACCACGTGCAAGACCTGCGGCGGCACCGGCCACACCATCGAGAACCCGTGCCCCGAGTGCGAGGGGCAGGGCCGCGTGCCCGACCGCCAGCGCGTCACCGTCGAGGTGCCTGTGGGCATTCGCGACGCCCAGCAGCTGCGCCTGTCCGGTTTCGGCGAGGCCGGCATGCACGGCGCCCGCCCGGGCGACCTCATCGTTACGTGCCGCATCCAGCCGCACGAGTTCTTCGAGCGCGACGGCGACAACCTGCATGCGCGCGCGAACGTTTCCATCGTACAGGCCACCCTCGGCGCCGAGATCGAGATCGACGGCATCTTCGAGGACGAGAAGGTGCAGGTGCGCATTCCCGAAGGCTGCCAGAACGAGCAGGTGGTTCGCGTGAAGGGCTTCGGCATGCCGAAGTTCCGCAGCGAGTCGCGCGGCGACATGTACGTGCACGTGAACGTCGTGGTGCCCAAGAAGGTGACGAAGAAGCAGCGCGAGCTGCTGGAGAAGCTGGCCGAGGAGCTGGGCGAGGACGTGGCCCGACGAGCGCACCCCCGCTTCAGAAGCTCCGCGACGCGTTCAACTAGCGGGTCGCCATGTCCCTGCAGCATTTCTACCTGCACGACCAGGTGCTCGCCGACGAGGGGGGCGCCGACTTTCCCGCTGCGTTTGTC
>ENA-OQCU01000521-OQCU01000521.1-human-gut-metagenome-genome-assembly--contig:-NODE-521-length-17118-cov-5.197928_pt1 | contig 17118 bp, 19 predicted proteins | sample MGYA00242504_ERZ504590 | MGnify/ENA primary metagenome ERZ504590 (study PRJEB26092, sample SAMD00036318) | human gut metagenome | host: Homo sapiens | study: EMG produced TPA metagenomics assembly of... | reverse complement strand
GTGAGAAAGTGGAAGAAGTGAAAGGGAAAATACACGAAGCTGCAAATAAATAAAAAAAAAGTAAGTTTTTCTTTGGAGTTTAAAACAAAACGCTTACATTTGTCCCAAAATAAAAACAGATTTTATGAATAGAATCATGGTAAATACATATTGGTGGCGTTTCTTACAACTAAACAAGTCGTAAGGGAACCAGACCATGTATATATACCTGACATTCTAAAAGGATATTCAAACTGAAGGCCTGTCGTACTTACGACAGGCCTTTTTTCGTTAGTGCAATTAACATTAAAATATAGAACGACAATGAAAACTTATCAGGTAAACAAAGAAGGTTATTATGGCGAATTTGGAGGGGCGTATATTCCCGAAATCCTTCACCGCTGTGTGGAAGAATTGCAGAATGCCTATTCCAAAGTATTGGAAAGTGAAGGATTCAAACAAGAATTCCACCAGTTACTACGCGACTATGTAGGACGCCCTTCACCTCTTTACCTGGCAAACCGGCTAAGCAAGAAATATGGCTGTAAGATCTACCTGAAACGTGAAGATTTAAACCACACCGGAGCACATAAAATCAATAATGCCATCGGACAGGTGTTACTGGCAAAACGTATGGGGAAAAAACGTATCATTGCAGAAACCGGAGCTGGACAGCATGGGGTGGCCACCGCTACGGTATGCGCTTTGATGAACATGCAATGCATTGTTTACATGGGCAAGACCGATGTAGAACGCCAGCATATCAATGTAGAAAAGATGAAAATGCTGGGAGCCGAAGTCCGCCCGGTCACTTCCGGCAACATGACACTGAAAGATGCTACAAACGAAGCCATCCGCGACTGGTGTTGCCACCCTGCCGATACTTACTATGTCATCGGCTCTACCGTAGGCCCTCATCCCTACCCTGATATGGTGGCACGTCTGCAATCCGTTATCAGCGAAGAAATCAAAAAGCAGCTGAAAGAACAGGAAGGAAGGGAATATCCCGATTACTTGATGGCTTGTGTAGGAGGAGGAAGCAATGCGGCAGGAACCATTTATCACTATATAGATGATGAACGTGTGCAGATTGTCCTGGCCGAGGCAGGAGGCAAAGGTATAGACACCGGTTTCTCGGCCGCTACCATCCAACTGGGGAAAATGGGAATTATCCACGGAGCAAAGACCTTGGTTATCCAAAACGAGGACGGACAAATAGAGGAACCTTACTCCATTTCTGCCGGTCTGGATTATCCGGGCATAGGACCCATGCATGCCAATCTGGCCAAACAGCAACGCGCTTTGGTACTCGCCATAAACGATGATGAAGCCATCCGTGCCGCATTTGAGCTGACCCGGCTGGAAGGTATCATTCCTGCATTGGAATCGGCTCATGCATTGGGAGCATTGGACAAAATGAGATTCAAGCCAACGGATATAGTGGTTCTCACCGTATCAGGACGCGGAGATAAGGATATTGAAACCTACTTGAAAGAATCCGGCACAAGGACCTCCTTGCAATAACACATAGAAACCCATGAGAGCAAAAACCCTATACGGACAACTATAAACAGAAAAGAAACAATGAAAACTTTTACCTATACCACCCGATGCAAAACCATACTGGGTGACCTGCATACACCGGTCAGTACCTATCTGAAAGTGCGCGACATTTTCCCACAGAGTGCACTGATGGAAAGTTCCGACTATCATGGAAGTGAGAACAACCGTTCTTTCATCGGACTGAATCCTGTAGCCAGCATCGGAATCAATCATGGCACAGCCACTGCCACCTACCCTGACGGCAGCATAGAAGAACATCCCATCAGCGAACATTTCCGGGCAGACCATGCGATCTCCGATTTTCTGAATCGTTTCAAGGTAAGCGGAGAATACAACAACTACTGCGGACTGTATGGCTATACCACTTTCAATGCCGTACGCTATTTCGAACATATCAATGTAAAAGACAGCCGTGATCCTAAGAACGATGCTCCGGATATGTTGTATATCTTATATAAATACCTGATTGTCTTCAATGACTTCCGCAACGAAATGTTATTACTGGAAATGTTGCAGGACGGTGAGGACAGCCATCTGGATTATGTGGAAAAAGCGATCCACAACCGTAACTATACTACTTACGACTTCCGTGCCGTGGGCGAAACCACCAGTACCCTGACCGATGAAGAACATAAGGCGAACATCCGCAAAGGCATTGCCCACTGTATGCGCGGCGATGTTTTCCAAATCGTCCTTTCACGCCGTTTTATCCAACGTTACGAAGGAGATGATTTCAAACTTTACCGTGCTTTACGCAGCATCAACCCGTCCCCCTACTTATTTTACTTCGATTTCGGAGGCTTCCGTATTTTTGGTTCCTCTCCCGAAACCCATTGTAAAATAGAAAACGGGCGTGCCACCATTGACCCTATCGCCGGAACCACCCGCCGCAACGGAGACAAGAAAATAGATGCTGAACTCACCGCCAACCTATTGGCTGATCCCAAAGAAAATGCGGAACATGTAATGCTGGTAGATCTGGCACGCAATGACTTGAGCCGCAACTGTCACGATGTACAAGTAGAATTTTACAAAGAAGCTCAATATTACAGCCACGTCATTCATCTGGTAAGCCGGGTCAGCGGCGAACTGAACCCCAAAGCCAATCCCATCAAAGCATTTATTGATACTTTCCCGGCCGGAACCCTGAGTGGCGCTCCGAAGGTAAAAGCCATGCAGCTGATCAGCGAATACGAACCTCACAGCCGTGGAGCCTATGGAGGTTGCATCGGATTTATCGGGCTGAACGGCACATTGAACCAAGCTATCACCATTCGTACATTCGTCAGCCGCAACAACGAACTATGGTTTCAAGCCGGTGGCGGCATCGTAGCTAAGAGCAATGAAGAGTACGAATTACAAGAAGTAAACAACAAACTGGGAGCACTTAAAAAAGCAATCATCCTGGCAGAACAAATGTAAAAACGAATCATCATGAAAACAGTAATTATAGACAACTATGACTCATTTACCTACAATTTGAGTCATTTGGTAAAAGAACTGGGAGCCGAAGTTACCGTATTACGTAACGATGCTTTCCAACTGGAAGAATTGGAAAAATTCGATAAAAATCATTCTTTCACCCGGCCCGGTATTCCATCAGAAGCAGGCCTGCTGCTCGAAGTAATTAAAAAGATATGCCGGCAAGAAACCGATTCTGGGTGTATGCTTGGGAGAACAGGCCATAGGAGAAGCTTTTGCGGCAAACTGACCATCTGAGCGAAGTATTTCATGGCGTACAGACCCCCATCTCAATTAAAAAGAACCATCAAAAGACAAGGAAAGAAAACCGATTACATTTTCAACGGACTGCCGGATGAAGTGCCGGTAGGACGTTATCACTCATGGGTGGTAGATACGGACGGTTTCCCTGAGTGCCTTGAAATAACCGCAGTAAGCCAGGAAGGTCTCGTCATGGCATTGAAACATAAAGAATACGATATCCACGGCATCCAGTTTCATCCCGAATCCGTACTAACCCCGATGGTAAAGCCATGATAGCCAACTTTCTAAACGCATAACCCCAACCGTACATAATAAATATGAAAGCTATATTATCCCGCCTCTTCAATCACGAGGAACTGACCCGAAAAGAAGCAAAGAATTTGCTGCTCAACATAACCCGGGAATGTATAACGACGCACAGATAGCCGCCCTGCTGACCGTTTTCCAAATGCGCGGCATCAAAGTAGAAGAATTGATAGGTTTCCGTGAAGCATTGCTCACCACCCGCATACCTATAGACTTTTCCGCTTACACCCCTATTGACATTGTGGGCACAGGCGGTGATGGAAAAAATACCTTCAATATCTCTACTTGCGCCTGCTTCATTGTAGCAGGAGCCGGATATCATGTTGCCAAACACGGCAACTATGGCGCGACTTCCGTCAGCGGAGCCAGCAATGTCATCGAACAACACGGTGTAAAATTCACGAACAATCCGGATAAGCTGACCCGTTCTATGGAAGAATGTGGAATGGTCTATATGCATGCCCAGTTGTTCAATCCTGCCATGAAAAGTGTAGGCCCTGTCCGCAAAGCACTGCAAGTACGTACCATATTCAACCTGCTAGGTCCGCTGGTTAATCCATGTCTTCCGGCTTACCAACTTCTAGGAGTCGCCGATCTGCCGCAAATGCGCCTTTATACCAACGTGTTCCAAAAACTGGGCATTGGCTTTGCCGTAGTAAACAACCTGGACGGTTACGACGAAATCTCACTGACCGATGAATTCAAAGTGATGACCAATCGCTACGAAACCATCTACAAGCCATCCGAACTAGGCTTCTCTCTCGCCAGACAAGAAGAGCTTTATGGTGGGAACACTCCCGAAGAAGCGTCGAAAATCTTCAATAACGTACTGGAGAACAAAGCCACCAAAGCCCAGACAGACTGTGTACTGATTAACGCTTCTTTTGCCATACAAGCCATGGAACCGGCCAAACCGATAGAAGAATGCGTGGCCATCGCCCGTGAATCATTGGAAAGCGGAAAAGCATTGAATACATTGAAAAAATTTGTGGAACTGAACAGTTGACTACACACCCGGTATTCCACTACCAAACGCCTCATACAATGACAGATATATTAACAGAAATCATCGCCTGCAAGCAAATCGAGATCGAACTGCAAAAGGCTGCCATCAGCAAAGAAATGCTGATAAACAATTGTAACGAACCCATGCCACGTATCAGTATGCGTGCCAGTCTTGCCTCTTCTCCTTACGGCATCATCTCCGAGTTCAAGCGTCGCTCTCCCTCCAAAGGATGGATAAAAGAAGACGCACAGGCAGATACCATTCCTCCCGCTTACGAAGCGGCCGGAGCCTCCGCACTTTCCATCCTCACCGATGAAAAATACTTCGGCGGCAGCCTGAAAGATATCCGTTCGGCACGCCCCCACGTGCAACTTCCCATTCTAAGGAAAGATTTCATTATAGATGAATACCAACTTTATCAGGCACGCATCGTAGGAGCGGACGCTATCCTTCTTATAGCCGCCGCTTTGAAGAAAGAGCAATGCAAAGCCCTAGCCCTCAAAGCCCATGAACTGGAACTGGAAGTCCTGCTGGAAATCCACAACGAGCAAGAACTGGAATATATAGACGAGAACATTGACATGGTGGGAGTCAACAACCGTAATCTGGGAAGCTTCCACACAGAGGTGGAAAACTCTTTCCGTCTGGCGGAAAAACTACCCGAAGAAATGCTCCGGATCTCTGAAAGCGGCATCTCCAGCCCCGAAACAGTCAAACAACTCCGGGCTGCCGGCTTCCGAGGCTTCCTGATAGGGGAAAACTTCATGAAAACACCCGCACCGGGAGAAGCCTTAAAAGAATTTATAACCCAACTAGAGAAATGTTAGGATGAAGCAACAATGATTATCAAGGTATGCGGTATGCGCGAGCCCGAAAACATACGCGCCATAGAGCAAGCCGGAGCAGACTGGATGGGCTTCATCTTCTTCCCCCAATCTGCCCGCTACGTATCACATCGTCCGGAATACCTACCGGAACAATGCCACCGGATCGGGGTCTTCGTCAACGAAAGCAGCGAAAACATCCTGCTGAAAGCACAGGAATTCGGTCTGCACCATATCCAATTGCATGGCAGGGAGACACCGGAACAATGCCGCAAATTAAAAGCCGCCGGACTGGGAGTCATTAAAGTTTTTTCCATAGCACAGGAAAGTGACCTGCAATCCGCCGGTTGTTATGAGGGCGTTTGCGATTACTTTCTTTTCGACACTGCCTGCTCCGGATATGGCGGCTCCGGCAAAACCTTCAACTGGAATATCCTGCAAGCCTATCGGGGAAAGACGCCTTTCCTGCTGAGTGGCGGTCTCCGTCCCGGCAGTCTTTCCCTTTTGTTGCAATTCAAGCATGAACAATGGGCAGGTATCGACCTGAACAGCGGATTCGAGACCGCTCCGGCTCTGAAAGACGACGCCGCCGTCCACACATTTATAAACCAATTAAAACAAAAAATACAATGAACAGAATCAACCAGTTATTCAGTACCAAGCAAAAAGACATCCTATCTATTTATTTTTGTGCAGGCTTTCCTACCTTAGAAGGTACGGCAAGCACCATCAAAGTCCTGGAAAAAAAAGGGATTAACATGATTGAAATCGGCATTCCTTTCAGTGACCCGATGGCTGACGGTCCCGTTATCCAGCACGCCGCCACCCGCGCCTTGAAAAATGGCATGACACTGAAGCTCCTTTTCGACCAACTGAAAGATATCCGTAAAGAAGTACAGATTCCGCTGGTGCTGATGGGATATCTCAATCCCATCATGCAATATGGATTCAAGGATTTCTGCCGCACTTGCCGGGAGACGGGAATCGACGGAGTGATTATCCCCGACTTGCCTTTCAAAGATTATATGGAGGAATATCGTTCCATAGCCGAGGAACAAGATGTGAGAATCATCATGCTCATCACTCCGGAAACCAGTGAAGAACGTATCCGCCTGATTGATGAACATACCGACGGTTTTATCTATATGGTATCTTCCGCCGCTATCACCGGTGCTCAAAAAGATTTCAACGCACAGAAACAAGCCTATTTCCAACGCATCGCCGACATGAATTTACGCAATCCCCGCATGATAGGTTTCGGAATTTCCAATAAGCAAACCTTCGAAACCGCATCCGCTCATGCCGCAGGAGCCATCATCGGCAGTAAATTCGTGACCTTGCTGGATGAAGAAGACGGAGATACGGAAAAAGCAGCGGACAAGCTGCTGGAAGCCTTGAAAAACTAACCTTTCACAACTCGTAACATCCTCTTCTTCAAAAATCCACCTGAAAGATCATGGCGATACAAGTGAAAAATATAATATCTTACAGGTATAAGATTATATATCTTGCAGCAGTAAGATCTATAATCTTATACCTGATCTTTCTACTTCTTCCATCCACAGCATCCGGCAGAAGCAGTTATCACCTATAAAGAAAAACATTTTGTTATTTCCCTCTCTTATTTTTGTCATACTTATACATAATTACTATCTTTGTGCCAAAATTAAACAAGAGAAGCGCATGATACAGAGTGAATATCCTTCCGTTTTGCTAATATACACAGGCGGTACGATCGGCATGATTGAAAATCCTGAGACAGGTGCACTAGAAGCCTTTAATTTCGACCAGTTACAAGACAATGTCCCCGAATTGAAGCGGTTCAACTATCGCATCTCCTCTTACCAATTCAATCCCCCCATTGACTCTTCGGATATGGAACCTGCCTTGTGGGCCAAGTTAGTCAAGATCATCAAATACAATTATGATAATTTTGACGGGTTCGTCATTCTGCACGGTACAGACACCATGGCATACACCGCTTCAGCGCTCAGCTTCATGCTGGAAAACCTGAGCAAGCCGGTTATCCTGACTGGCAGCCAGCTGCCCATCGGCATGTTGCGCACCGATGGAAAGGAAAATCTGATCACTTCCATAGAAATAGCCGCTGCCAAACATCCGAACGGCACTGCTATTGTACCCGAAGTATGCATCTTCTTCGAAAACCATCTGTTGCGCGGAAACCGTACCACAAAAATAAATGCGGAGAATTTCAATGCGTTCCGTTCATACAATTTCCCTTCGCTGGCAACAGCAGGCATCCACATAAAATATGAATATGACCGTATTCACAAAGCCGATCCCAATCTGCCATTAAAACCACACTATCTTTATGATACCAATGTAATTATACTGACCCTTTTTCCGGGCATCCAGGAAAACATGATCAGCAATATTCTGCATACACCGGGATTACGCGCAGTGGTATTAAAGACCTACGGTTCGGGCAACGCTCCGCAAAAGCCGTGGTTCATCGAACTTCTAAGGGATGCCACCTCACGGGGAATCATCATTGTCAACATCTCCCAATGCTCTACCGGAACAGTGGAAATGGGAAGGTATGAAACCGGACTCCATCTGCTGGACGCAGGGGTCATCAGCGGCTATGACAGTACGGTGGAATCCGTTCTAACCAAACTGATGTTCCTTTTGGGACACGGAAAAAGTGAAAGAGAAATACGTTACCAAATGAGTATTCCAGTAGCCGGAGAGTTTACGAAATCATAATTTAATTGCGTTCCAATTAATTATCCGGCGGGATGATTACAGAATCATTAAAATGGTGTAATCTACGATGAAAACTTACGATTTTATACAGTATCTTTTGTAATATTGTTTCATCAAATAGTAATGAAAAATTGCTCCATCATTTGCAAATGCTGATCAGAAAAGATTAGATTTTGTAGTATTAAAAAGATGGATATATGAACGATTACCGCAATTTTAGTAGTTGACGATGAAGAAGATCTATGCGAGATTCTTAAATTCAATTTAGAAAACGAAGGGTATTTTGTGGATACAGCAAACTCCGCCGAAGAAGCCCTGAAGATGGAACTGACCCAATACGACTTACTGTTGCTGGATGTGATGATGGGAGAAATATCAGGATTCAAAATGGCGAACATGCTGAAAAAGAATAAAGCTACTGCTTCTATTCCCATTATATTCATTACTGCTAAAGATACTGAAAACGATACCGTAACAGGGTTCAACTTGGGAGCCGACGACTATATCTCGAAGCCATTTTCACTGCGCGAAGTTATAGCACGCGTTAAGGCTGTCCTTCGACGCACCAGTCCTACACAGGGAAAAGAAGCGCAAGAACAATTACAGTACAAAGGGCTTTTAGTCGACATAACCAAGAAGAAAGTCAGCATAGACGGTATAGAAATTTCCCTGACAAAAAAAGAATTCGAAATCCTGTTGCTGTTGTTACAAAACAAAGGCCGCGTATTCTCACGCGAAGATATTCTGGCTAAAGTATGGCAGGAGGAAGTCTATGTGCTGGACCGTACCATTGACGTCAACATTACCCGCTTGCGTAAAAAAATAGGCGAATATGGAAAATGCATCGTCACCCGCCTGGGATACGGATACTGTTTTGAATGCGAATAACCTAACCTGTACCTTTCCATGACTATTAAATTATCCAGCCACGTCCTGTCATTCAACAAGAAACTATTCTTGTCGGTAATTTCCTTATTCATAGCATTCGCCATCTGTTTCATGGCATTCCAATATCGCAGGGAGAAGGAATACAAAATAGAATTGCTGAACACACAACTCCAGAATTACAACGACCGCCTGAATGATTTTCTCCGTGGCAGGGATACACTGAATATTCAACAATTGAACGACTATGTTTGCGAACACACCTTTGAAGATCTACGCGTGACACTGATCAACAAGAATGGTACTGTAATTTATGACAATCTGGAAAAAGATCCCAGCCACTTCGAGAACCACCATAACCGTCAGGAAATAAAAGAAGCCATCATTTATGGCAGCGGCTACTCCATTAACAGACAATCGGAAAGCCTGGGCGGTGAATTTTTCTATTCGGCAAAGTATTATCCTAATCTGGACTATATCATTCGTTCAGCCCTTCCCTATAATGTCAGTCTGATGAGACACCTGAAAGCAGACTCTCATTATGTATGGTTCACACTGATAATCAGCCTGATATTAATAATTGTGTTCTACCGATTCACACATAAATTGGGAATGTCTATCACCAAATTGCAACAATTCGCCATGAAAGCCGACCGCAATGAACCGATAGACACTGATATGCAGGATACCTTTCCCAAAAACGAACTGGGCGAAATATCCCAACATATCATCCAGATTTACAAACGTCTGCATCAGGCAAAAGAAGATTTATATATCGAACGCGAGAAACTGATCACCCATCTCCAGATCTCGCACGAAGGCTTAGGCGTATTCAACCACCGCAAAGAAGAGATTCTGGTAAATAATCTGTTCACACAATACGCCAACCTTATCTCGGACAAAAAATCTGAGTTCTACGGAAGAGATCTTCTCCATCCCCGAATTGCAGCCCATCACCCGTTTCATTACAAAAAACAAGGAACGCAGTATCGGCAAAGAAGAGAAACGGATGTCATTGAACATAGACAAAAACGGACGTATCTTTGCCGTGGAATGCATTATCTTTCAAGATGACAGCTTTGAAATCTCCATCAATGACATCACTCAGGAAAAGGAACAGGCACTTCTGAAAAAACAGCTGACACAGAATATCGCCCACGAATTGAAAACCCCTGTAAGCAGCATACAGGGATATCTGGAAACCATAGTAAACAATCCTACCCTGCCCCGTGAGAAAATCAATGCTTTCCTGGAGAGAAGCTATGCACAAAGTAACCGGCTGGCACATCTGTTACGGGATATCTCCGTACTTACCCGCATGGAAGAAGCTCCGAACATGATCGAAACAGAACCGGTAAACCTCACCACCATGATGCGGAATATCCTGAACGAAGTAACTTTGGAACTGGAAGAAAAGCAGATCACAGCCCACAATATGCTGCCTGAAGGACTGACCATACAAGGCAATTCTTCCCTGCTATACTCCATCTTCCGGAATCTGACAGACAACGCCATTGCATACGCAGGAACTCATATTTCCATAACCATCCGCTGTTTCCGTGAAGACGAACGTTTTTATTATTTCAGTTTCTCGGACACAGGCGTAGGAGTAGGACCCGAACATCTAAGCCGTTTGTTCGAGCGTTTCTATCGGGTGGACAAAGGACGTTCACGCAAATTGGGCGGTACCGGACTGGGACTAGCTATTGTAAAAAACGCAGTCATTCTGCATGGCGGAACAATCTTCGCTAAAAATACCCCCGGTGGAGGTCTGGAATTCATATTTACATTGAGTAAAGAATAAGAGGATACAAGAGCCTGTTTCTAAATTTTCTTCAAAATTTAAACAGGCTCCAAAAAATAAAGAAAGATAATTGTTTTCTTAAATATAAACTGTATCTTTGCAGTGCATCGGTTCATTTATCTCCCCTCCGAGGTGAATGATTAAAAGGGAATCAAGGTGAGAATCCTGAACAGTCCCGCTGCTGTATGTTTCACTAAACGCATAAGCAAAATGCCAATAACCACTGGGATAATTTCCGGGAAGGTGCTTATAGCGGAAACGAGTCAGAAGACCTGCCTGTGCATTTATCAAATCTGAAGCTTTCGAGGAAAGAGCTTGGAACACTGAACGTAAGGGATGCCTTTAAACACATCCGCTATTTTCTCCGTTTCACTGTCCGGAAAAGAATATCAGGTAAAAAGAAAATTTATTTTAAAGTAAACTCTGCCAAGTTTATTTGGAGTGCTCAGCCGAAGTGATTCGCCTGAGCATTATTTTATAATCCAAGTCAATACAAAATCGGGATGAGTGACATAACGGACCCGATAACGTTCCTGCCGGCCTGTACGATATTCGCATGCCTCGAACTCCCCCTCTTCCGACAAGCTGAAAGGAAAAATACGAAGATGACGAATGAAATCCACCTCCTCTACTCCCATCAGTTTGAACAGTGCCTCCTTGGCCGACCAATGGAGCAATAAAGCATAAACTTCATCTCCTTCCATCATTGCGGGTTCTTCATCGGAACGAATAAAACGGGAAGCTACTTTCCGCACTCTGGTTCCATACTGCTCTATATCCATTCCCACCTCACAGGAAGAATGAAGCGCCACCGCCACATAACCGCGAGTATGCGAGATGCTGATATACCGGCTTCCATCCTTTAGATAAGGCCTTCCCGAAGAGTAATAAGCTATCTCCTTTTCTTCTCCACACAAAGCCTTCAGCAGCACACGTACCGACAACCATTCATGCTTCCGTTTTTCGGAAAGAACAGCCAATTTCTCCCTATACCAGTCTTTATGCTCCAATGATGCCAGCAGTTGTTCCGTTGTTTCATCAGACTTCCATATTCCAAGCAGAAACTCCCCTTCGATATAAGTACGGTATAAAGGCATAATAAAATCTATTTCTTTTCTTCTTCCACGGAGCTGGAAGAGTCAACGATAACTTTTACTTTCAAAATGCGGCGCGTATTCATTTCAAGTACCTCAAAATGATAATTCCCGTAATCCAACCGCTCGTGCAATACAGGAAACTCCCCTTTTATTTCCAGCAACAAACCGGCCAAAGTGTCCGCATCTCCTTCCACTTTCTCGAAAAGAGCGGGATCAGCTTTCATAATTTTATAAAAATTCGGACAGTAAGGTTTTTGCCTCGAATATATAGGTACGGTCATTCAGTTTCACATACGTACGCTCTTCATCATCGTATTCATCATTAATCTCTCCCACAATCTCCTCGATGATATCCTCCATTGTAACAATACCCGAAGTACCTCCAAACTCATCGACAACGATGGCAATATGGATCTTGTTTGCCTGAAAAATCACGCAAAAAGGTCATCAATCATCTTTGTTTCAGGCACAAAGTAAGCGGGACGGACCAATGTTTGCCAACGAAAGTTGTCGCCTTTGCCCAAATGAGGAAGCAAATCCTTTATGTAAAGAATCCCCTTTATATTATCCCGCGATTCGGCATATACCGGAATACGGGAATAGGCATTTCCACAATACATTTCAACACATCGGAATAAGGAGTATTGATTTCCAAGTCCACCATATCCAGCCGGGAAGTCATCACTTCCTTAGCCGTTTCCTCACCAAAACGGATAATACCTTCCAAAATATTGCTTTCCTCTGAAATCTCACTCTTGTCCGTCAGTTCCAAAGCCTGTGAAAGTTCGTCGACAGAAAATATTAATAATTCCTTTTTTTGCCACACAATCTGTTTCACCCAAAAAAGGAAGAACGGACCAGCAATGCCGACAAAGGTGAAAAGAATTTCTTTAAAAAAGAAATGGCAGGAGCTGCCTTACGGCAAAACTTCAACGTGTTCTGTGCCGAATAAATTTTAGGCATGATTTCACCGAAAAGCAACAGCAGAAAAGTAAGGACAACCGTTATTAGCAGGAATTCCAGAATCACGGAATTTCCAAAGTGTATGGTGCTGGCAAAAAAGTAATTGCACAGCATGATAATGGTTACATTGACAAAATTATTAGAGATAAGAATAGTCGCTAACAAGCGTTCGGAATCATTCAGCAGGGCGCTGATACGCCTGTCCGAAGTATGTTTTCCTTCCTCTATCTCACTTAAATCAACAGGTGAAAGGGAAAAGAAAGCTATTTCCGAAGCAGACACAAAGCCTGAGGCATACAACAATAAAACAGCTAACAAGATAGCTATGATAGCTCCCATGGTAGGAGCTGTTACGGTTACACCGTCAAATAAATCCGCCAAGCGGCATAAATACGAGTCAGGGTCCAAGGAATCTGGTTTTAGTTAAACATCAAGTTCTCTTAATTAAAAAGGTAAATCGTCCGTCAGACTATTATCCGAGGCTTGCTGTTGTTGCAGAGCCGCTTGTGCAGACACCTGCTGCCGGGATACCGCTTGTGCCTGCGGTACATATCCTGTACCCGGTTGCTGCGAGGTGTTACGCGGGGTCAGCATCTCCATATTATCAGCAAAAATCTCGACAATGGTACGTTTTATGCCATTCTGGTCATCGTATGAACGGCTGCGGATTTTCCCTTCTATGTAGAGTTTGTCGCCCTTACGGACATATTTTTCCGCAGTTTGGGCCAGTCCTCTCCATAACACGATATTATGCCATTCCGTACGTTCGGGAACCTGTGTTCCATTCTGCAACGTATAGGCACGATCGGTGGTGGCCAACGAGAAAGTGGCAACGGCAATGCCGGTATCCAAATATCTCACATCAGGGTCCTTTCCTACATTTCCAATCAAAATGACTTTATTTACTGACATTCTATTATTCCTTTTTAATTATTAGGCTCCAAAATTAGCGAAAAAAACTGATTCACCAAACGCGATACGGCAAATTTATGCAAATCTTCCACGCTTATTCTCTGATACTTCGCAAAAGAAGCCGAATTCTCAGGGAGAATCACTTCATAAAAATTTGCGTAAATCACCCGGTGGGATAACACGTGCTTCACCCCTTTCCGCACCAGCCGCACTATGGGCTCCTCTCCTCCGGCCAGCATCTCGCGAAACTGTGGCGATGCATACAGTTCCTCTTCCGTCCACTCACGATCCGTTTCTATCAAAGGCGGTTCATACAAATTTTTCCATATATCATTTCCGCTGCGCTTATGTATAAAGGTATACGCGCCCATGCGTACATATATATAATTAAAATAACGATTAGTCACCTTGTTTTTATGTTGCTTCACAGGCAAAGAGCCGGCAATCCCCTTCAGACGCGCCACACAAGAATCGTTTAGCGGACAAAACAGGCAGTCGGGCGCTACCGGAGTACACTGCAAAGCTCCAAAATCCATGATAGCCTGGTTGTAGAGACCAGGGCGCTCACGGTCCAGCAACTCATCGGCAACCCGGACAAACAGTTTCTTTCCTTCCGCCGAATCAATGGGGGTATCAATGCCTAACCAACGGGACAGCACCCGATACACATTACCGTCCACCACTGCGTATGGCATACCGTAAGCAAATGAACAAATAGCCGCTGCTGTATATTCTCCCACTCCTTTCAAAGCACGCACCCCAGTGTATGTTACAGGAAATCCTCCTGCCTCTGCCATCCTTCTGGCCGCAGCATGCAAATTTCTCGCACGGGAATAATACCCCAGCCCCTGCCAATATTTCATCACCTCATCCTCATCGGCTGCCGCCAGTGCGAACACATCAGGAAAACGGGCCACAAAACGTTGATAGTAATCATATCCCTGAACCACACGAGTTTGTTGTAGAATAATCTCCGAGATCCATATCAAATAAGGATTTTTTGTCCTTCTCCACGGCAAATCACGCCCGTTTTCCCTATACCAATCTATCAATTTTCTGCTAAAATTCTCCATATCAGTATTATATAAAAGTGCATTCTATGCAATATTTCCGCAAAAGTAAACCAAGAAAATGGAAGAAGATGCTTTTTTTAGGAAATTTATTCTGAATATATTTCTTAAAGAGGGAGAAAAGCTATATATTTGCAGTCCAAAAAATTAAGATATAAGTATAACAATAATTATTTAGCGAAATGACTAAAGCAGATATCGTAAACGAAATTACGAAAAATACCGGTATTGACAAGGTGACAGTGTTAACCACACTTGAGGCTTTCATGGATACAGTAAAGGATTCATTATCTAAAGAAGAAAATGTGTACCTGCGTGGTTTTGGAAGTTTTGTAGTGAAGAAAAGAGCTCAGAAGACTGCTCGCAACATTTCAAAGAACACTACAATCATTATTCCGGAGCACAATATTCCGGCATTTAAACCAGCTAAGACATTTACATTATCAGTAAAGAAATAATAAACAAGAGTATTAACCCATAAAATTTGAAGCTATGCCAAGCGGAAAGAAGAAAAAAAGACACAAAATGTCTACTCACAAGCGTAAAAAAAGACTAAGAAAGAACAGACATAAAAGCAAAAAATAATTTGTAGTCTGTCTGTGACGACAAATAAAGAACAAACCTTGCAAAGCAACAAAAGTCTTTCAGGTTTGTTCTTTGTTTAATGAGAAAAGTGAACAATTTAAAAATACAAAAGTGACAAGCGAACTAGTAGTAGACGTACAACCCAAAGAGATTTCCATCGCACTCCTTGAAGATAAAGCGTTGGTGGAATTTCAGAAAGAAGGGAGAAGTGCTTCCTTCAATGTGGGAAATATGTATTTGGGACGGGTAAAGAAACTAATGCCCGGCCTTAATGCCTGTTTCGTGGATGTCGGCTTTGAAAAAGATGCTTTTCTTCATTATCTAGACCTAGGTCCTCAATTTCATTCTTATCAGAAGTATCTGAAGCAAGTTTTAAGCGACCGTAAAAAACTTTTTCCCATCACAAAAGCTACTATGCTGCCTGATATTGAAAAGGAAGGGACGGTTTCAACCACCCTCCAACAAGGTCAGGAAGTTATTGTGCAGATTGTAAAGGAACCTATCTCGACCAAGGGCCCCAGACTAACCTGCGAATTGTCATTCGCCGGACGTTATTTGGTATTAATCCCTTTCAACGATAAGGTTTCGGTATCACAAAAAATTAAATCGAGCGAAGAACGCGCCCGTCTGAAACAGTTATTGCAAAGCATCAAACCGAAAAACTTCGGAGTGATTGTACGCACCGTAGCGGAAGGCAAAAGGGTGGCCGAGCTTGATGCAGAGCTTAAAGTCTTGCTGAAACATTGGGAAGAAACAATCACTAAAGTACAGAAGGCTCCCAAACTGCCGGCATTGGTATACGAAGAGACCAGCCGCACAGTGGCCATGTTGCGCGATCTTTTCAATCCGTCTTATGAGAACATCTATGTGAACGATGAAACAGTGTTCCATGAGATTAAGGATTATGTATCACTTATCGCCCCTGAACGAGCCGAAATCGTAAAACTGTACAAGGGTCAGCTTCCCATATTCGACAATTTCGGTATTACCAAACAAATCAAATCCTCTTTCGGGAAAACCATTTCGTATAAAAGTGGAGCTTACCTGATTATTGAACACACAGAAGCACTTCATGTAGTGGATGTCAATAGTGGAAACCGCTCCAAATCTGCCAACGGGCAGGAGGCTAACGCACTGGATGTAAACCTGGGTGCCGCCGACGAACTGGCACGCCAGTTAAGATTGCGTGATATGGGTGGTATTATCGTGGTTGACTTCATTGATATGAATCTAGCAGAGAACCGGCAGAAACTGTACGAACGTATGTGCCAAAACATGCAGAAAGACAGAGCAAAACATAACATTCTGCCCCTCAGTAAATTTGGATTGATGCAAATTACCCGCCAACGCGTGCGTCCTGCCATGGATGTCAACACGAATGAAACCTGTCCCACCTGCTTCGGGAAAGGTAGCATAAAGCCATCCATCCTTTTTACGGATACTTTGGAGAGTAAGATTGACTACCTGGTCAACAAATTGAAGATAAAGAGATTTACGCTGTACATCCATCCGTACATCGCAGCATACGTGAACCAGGGACTGGTTTCCCTGAAGCGCAAATGGCAAAATGAAATACGGATTCGGAATAAAATGATTATACCCCAGACCAAAATGTCTGGACCTTCCTGCAAATATCGGTTCACCGATGTTCAACGGTGAGGAGATAAGACAT
>ENA-OQCU01000520-OQCU01000520.1-human-gut-metagenome-genome-assembly--contig:-NODE-520-length-17142-cov-3.861123_pt1 | contig 17142 bp, 16 predicted proteins | sample MGYA00242504_ERZ504590 | MGnify/ENA primary metagenome ERZ504590 (study PRJEB26092, sample SAMD00036318) | human gut metagenome | host: Homo sapiens | study: EMG produced TPA metagenomics assembly of... | reverse complement strand
TGAGCGAGATTGAGGATGTCGCGCGCTTGCTCCAATGCCTGATCGGGATCCATCTGTCCAAGGTGCCTTGATCGAGTTCCGCAAGCTGGTCTTCTATACGCTGCTTCTCGGCCAGGAGGACTTTGCGGCGCCGGTCGATGTCGCAGTCGGTTGCGAGCGACAATTCCGCTATCTGGTCGAGGATCATGTTCAGCCTCGATTTCGTCGCTGCCCTATAGGGGCTTCGCCAACCCTTTGGCGAAGCTGATGGCTGCCAAAGCGCCTGCGGAAAGCTCGTAGGTCTCCTGGCGCGAATCCGCGAGCGGCTTGCGCACAAGGTATCCGTCGCGTCTCCACTGCTCGCAATAGTCCCGCGCCGAGCGCTTTGGCCCTATCTCGGGAACCCGCTCGCGTAGCACTTCGAGATCCGCATCGACAAGGCTGACTAGATCGGCAACGGTTCTTTTGCCGGTCTCTTTCCCCAAATTCTCGTCGAGTATGGAGAGGATGATAGGCGCGTTTTGTGCATGAAGAAGCTTCCAGGCAACGTTGTCCTGCTGTAGAGATATGAAAAGCAAGCGTGCTGGACGGTGAAGATGCGGTCCATCAGCGCCTCATCGCGGACATCGCCCTCGTAGCGCTTGACGGTCTTGCCGGTGATCTCCTCGACGCGATCGAGCGCCTTGGGTGACGAGTTGCTGTAGTTGTCCACGCAGACAACGTCGTACCCCTTGTTCAGCAGCTCGACATCGGTGTGCGTACCGATGTAGCCCGCGCCGCCCGTTACCAGGATGGTAGTCATGTGTTCCTCCTTGAAAAACAGCTGTGGATGACTCCAACAGTCATTCTAATGCTGAGTATGGAATCCGAGGCCTTCCATGAAGTCCCGGGTGAGTTCCTTGTGCTTGAACACGGCCGTGTTGCCCAGGATGCGCTCGCATACGCTGCCGAGTTCGTCCTGCACCGCGGCGTGGATGGCGTCGCGGTCGCGCTCGCCGTTCAGTGTCGCGGTGAGTTCGTCCCATTCGAGCGTGAACTCGCCGACCTCTTCCGGCAGCGGCTTGCCCTCGGCGAGGGCGTCCTCGATCAGGCCGAGCTGGTTGATGAGGCGGCCGGGCAGGATGAACAGCCCCTGCGCCTCGATCAGGCCGATGAGCTCCTGCTTGACCGGCCAGAACTCGGGATGCGCGTGGAAGATGCCTTCCGGCAGTTCCTCGCTGACCGAGTTGTTGCGGAAGATCAGGCTCATTTCGTAGCCGCGCTCGGTGATGATCGCGCTGGGCGACACCGCGGAGCGCTTGCCGTCCTCGCCTTCGCAGATGATGTCCAGCTCGGGGTTGGAGTAGTTGATCCAGCCTTCGCGGATCTTGTCGCACACCTCGATGATCGTGTCGCGCGATTTGGCGACCACGCGCACGGCGGTGCCGGGCCAGTCGAGGATCTCGATGGTCGCGTCCGGGTATTCCGGCAGCGTCATCGTCGCCCAGGCGGCCGCCTTGTGCATCGGCAGCAGTTCGCCGCCGCCCTGGTAATGGTCATGGGCGAGCACCGAGCCGCCGATGCGAGGCAGCGCGGCGTTGCATCCGAGGAAGTATCCGGGGAACCGGTCGACGAAGTCAAGCAGGTGCCCGAACGTGGAACGGCTCACGTGCATGGGCGTGTGCTCGTCGTTCACGCAGATGCCGTGCTGGTCGAAGTACCCGTACGGGGAGAACTGCCAGAACCACGGTTCGTCGCCGAGCGTGACGGGGATGGTGCGCAGCGTGCGCTTGTTGCGCCCCGCGAAGCCCTCGTTCTCATGGCAGATCGTGCATGCGGGGTATCCGCCGGCCACCGAGTTGCCCGCGGCGGCCTTCTTCATGTTCTTGAATTCGGGTTTGGCGAGGTTGATGGTGATGACCAGGCCGTGGGAATCGAAGCGCGGGTTCTTGTCGAGCACGCCCTTCTTGACATAGTTGTTGGCGACGCAGTAGTCGTAGAACCAGCGCATGGCCTCCATGCCGCCATGTTCGCGTTCCACTGCCTCGAACCGGTCCTGCACGGCGGACGGCGTGCCGGAGAGCATGCCCATCACGATGTCCGCGTACACGGGTCCTTCGTCGGCGTCGAACAGCCCCGCCGCGACGGCCGCGGCGCGGAACCGCGTCAGCAGGTCGTCTGGCAGCGTGTCGTCGCTGGTCGCGCCGGTAGGACGGTACGAGTCGAGCGAGAACAGCTCGAAGATGCGGTTGCGCGTCCAGTCGGCGTCGCGCGGGTCGAGTTCAAGCCGCTTGCGCGCGAAGTCGACGAGCGCGTCGATGCTCGCGTAGACGGCGTCGAGTCCGCCGCAGGCGCAGTCGTCCTTCTTCTCTTCCGTGGTCATCAGCGGGCGGTCCTTTCCATGACGTCGTCGACGATGGCGCGAATCTCGTCGGCCTTCTGCTCCATCTCCTGCACGAGCTTGATCTGGGTGCGAGCGCGCACGAGGTTGTGCTCGGGGTACTTGGTGGCGAAGTACGTGTCACCGGCGAGGTAGTCGGCGAGGAAGCGCATGCCGCATTCCATCGTCATCATGTTGCCGGCGAACGCGAGCAGCTCGGCCTCCTTGTCGGTGATGCTGTCGCGCACCTTGCCGACGAAGCCCTCCGCGTAGGCGCGGAACAGTTCGGTGCTGAAGTGGACCTTGTCGAGATCCTTCTCGTCCTCAAGCGCGGTGGACGCGCCGAAGCGGATGGAATCGCCGAAGTCGAACAGCATGGAACCCGGCATGATGGTGTCGAGGTCGATGATGGCACGGGCCTTGCCGGTCTTCGCGTCCATCAGGATGTTGTTGAGCTTGGTGTCGTTGTGGGTGACGCGCAGCGGAACGGAGCCGTCGGCCAGCCCGTCCATGATGCGGGAGTACTGGTCTTCGTGGGCGAGGAAGAAGTCGACCTCCGGCTTGCAGGTTTCGGCGCGTCCCATCTTGTCGGCTTCCAGCGCAGCCTTGAAGTCGCGGAAGCGGCTCGGCGTGTCGTGGAAGTGGGCGATGGTCTCGGTCAGCTGGGAGGCGTCGAAGCCGGCCAGGAAGTTCTGGAACTCGCCGAACGCGGCGCCGGACTCGCGGAACACGTCGGCGTTGGGGACGAGGTTGTAGGAGATGGTGCCTTCGATGAACTTGTATATCCTCCAGGCGCCGTCCACCTCCTCGTTTTCGATGTAGCTCGCGCCGTCCTTGGTGGGGACGATGTCGAGCGTCTCCTGGTTCTTGGAGCGCAGGTAGGCGGTGACGAGTTCGATGTTGCGCATCAGGTGCACGGTGTCCGGGAAGATGTCCGTGTTCATCTTCTGCAGGATGTACCGGTGCTGATCCGTGTTGATCAGGAAGGTGACGTTGATGTGGCCGTCACCGTATGCGGTGATGTCCTTGACGTCGCCGTCGATGGCGAACCGATCGACGATGGCCGCCAGTTTCGGATCAATGTCAGTCATGTGGAACCCTCTTTTCCTTGTTGTGCCGCAGGTTGCCGCCGGTCTTCAACGCCACAACGACCCCCTATCTGAAGCTGCTGTGCCACTGCGACGCAGCAGCTGTTGGCGCATACGCACCGTTATTTGTTAATTATAGTTACATAAATGACAAACCGCCATTCTTCGGCGTTTATGGTTCCTGAATTCCCTTTTCTATTGCTATAATATAAAGACTGTGGATTTGAACATGACCACACCGCAGCTCGCATGATCCGAATCATGGGCGCTCTGACAAGAAACGACTGAACCAATGACCTCGTACGCCAACACCATCTCGTTCCCCCTGCACACGCCCGGCAGGACGACGAAGGCAAGTCCCGCCGACGTGCGCCGCAACAACCGTTCCCTGGTGTTCGGGCTGCTGTTCCCGAACGGGCAGCTATCCCGCGCCGACCTCGGGCGGCAGACCGGACTCTCGCGCGTGGCGATATCGGGAGTCGCCAACAGCATGCTCGACGAAGGGCTGATCTGCGAGAGCGGTTTCGACGTCAACGCCTCCGGCAAGGGCAAGCGCGGCACGCTGCTGAGCATCGACACGTCGCGTCTGCACATCATCAGCGTCGACCTGTCCCAGGAGCATCTGGTGCAGGGAGCCGTGACCGACCTGCTGGGCACGCCACAGCAGCGCATGGAAATGGCGCTCGGACCGGATAACGACATCAACGCGGACATGATCGTGCAGCTGGTCGACCAGCTGCGCACCGACATCGACGCCGACACGATCATCGGCATCGGCATAGCGGCGACTGGTGTCGTCGAGGACGGTGTCATTCGCGAATCGACGGTGTTGGGATGGCGGGACCTTGATCTGAGAGGCATGCTGGAACGTCGTTTCGGATTCCCCGTCACCATCAGCAACGACGTCGTCTGCTCCATGCTCGCGGAGCGATTCTTCGGGCATGGCGACAAGAGCATGCTGTTCATCAAGATCGACCGTGGCATCGGTGCCGCGACGCTGATCGACGATGTGACGGTGATCGGGCAGAACCATGCCGGAGGCGAGATCGGGCATATCTCCCTCGACCCGGAGTCGGGGGTGTTGTGTCCGTGTGGCAAGCGCGGGTGCCTGGAGACGATGGTCACATCGCCGGTGATTCGCGAGCGGATTCGCCGCGCGTCGACGCCCGAGGAGCAGCTGGACATCATCCGATCCTGCGGCGAGCAGCTCGCCGCGGCGCTCGCCATGCCAATCGGCCTGCTCGACATCAACGACATATGCGTGTACGGCCCGCCGGACATCGTGAACGCGGCGTTCCTGGAGGCGACGCAGCGCCGTGTGGACATGGTGTCGTCGTCGAAGTTCCACAAGCATACCTCCGTGCGACGGTGCCAAGTGGGTTCGGATATCGCGCTGCGCGGATCCGCCATCGACGTGGTTCATCATTACATCGAGAACGGTCACTGAGAGAACCACCGAAAGGTCCTTGCGATATGAATCGAGGGCCGCTCCCCCGTTCAGGGAGCGGCCCTCGATTCATGTTCTGCTCACATCCGGCCGTGCGGCCCGGGTGGTTTTGGAAACTCCGTCGCCGGTACCGGTGTGCCTATCAGGCCTCCGGCGCGGCCCACGCGGCGCCCAGCGCTCCGACCGGCTGGTCGAGTTGCGCAAGCTTGATGCGTTCGCCGAGATGCAGGCCCGTCAGGAACGGGCAGGTGCGCTCGCGCACGCGCAGTTCGTCCAGGGTGACGTCGATGAGCGGCTGGCCGGTCTTCGCCATGCCACCGCCGAAGATAATCATGCGCGGGTCATAGGATTGTGCGACGATCTGCACGGCGTCGACGATGGCGTGGGTGACCATGACGAGTATGCGCTGGGCGTCAGGCTCACCGCGACGGGCGCACTCGATGAGATCCGGCATCGGAGGCTTGCCTTCGACCGGCCAGTGACGGCCGACCGACGCTCCGGAGCACACGGTCTCAAGACAGCCGCTCTGCCCGCAGGGGCACGGGAAGCGGTTCGGGTCGATCGGGATATGGCCGATCTCGCCGGCGGCGCCGCTGAAACCGTGCTGGACGACGCCGTCGACGACGATGCCCGCGGCGAGTCCGGTGCCGAAGTTGAGGAACACGATGGTTCCTTCGGGGTGGGATCCGCCGACCATACGCGCGGCGCCGACCGCGGCCGCATTGACGTCGTTCTCGACGTGCACGGGAATACCGAGGCGCTTGCCCGCTTCGGCACCAAGCTCCAGCGTATCGATGTCGAGGTTGACGACGTTGTCGACACGACCGGTTTCTGGATTGACCTGTCCGGGGATGCCGATGCCGACCGTGGCGACCTGATCGAACAGATCGCCGGCCACCTCATGGGTGATCGATACGACGTCGTCGATGACCTGCGCGTTGCCGCGTCGTGCGGGAATGCGCACGTCGTTGCGAACATTATCCTGCGGATCGACGAGAACGGCCTCGATCTTGGTGCCGCCGATGTCGATGCCGACGCGGAAGCGGTCGGCAGGTGTCTGCTGTGCTGTATCCTGCACTGTCATGTGTTGTGTCCTTACGTAACAGCGGATATGCGCGGTTCGCACATCCTTGACGAATATGTGGGGCAAGGCATATCGTCATGCCTTGCCCCACCGATGGGTCTGAGTGTCAGGGCCTCCGGAGGAAGGAGAAGGAAAGCACGGAAGCCCTGATCCTCAAGTCTTGCTATCCGATCCATCTGTCCCCGTCCGTCCCGCATCATGCCGCGGGACGGACGGGGACTGCACAGATCAGAGGTTGCGCCAAGCGATGGCGCTCTGGTCGAGGTCGAAATGCTCGACCGAACCGTCAGGCAGAGCCACATCCGTGGACTGCGGACGGTCGGTGTTGTTGATCACGCAGTACTGGCCGGCATCGGGGAACACCGCGACCTCGCACTCGGGGTTGGTGGAGCTGTATGCCGTGTACTTGTCCTCGTTGTGGGAGGCCCAGAACAGGATTCGCTCCAGCAGACGGGCGTTCGCGGCCGAGTAGGGCAGACCGGAGACGTATACGCCGCGGCCCTTGCCGTACTCGTTGACCGCGAGCTGCACCTGACCGCCGTCGGCGCGCAGCAGCGTCACGTCCTCGTTGACCGGGAACGTGTTCGCGATCGGCTCGCCGAAGTCGATGCCGCCAAGCGGCTTGATGCCCTGGCCACCGCCGCAGCCCGACAGCGGGATGCGGTATCCGGCCTTCTCCCACGCTTCGCGGGCGGCGGGATCGACATGCACGTCGGCGGTGATGAAGTGCTCCGGCGTGACGGTTGGGAAGTACTTGTCCACCGACAGCGTCTGGTAGCGTTCCTCGTCCACACCCAGCACGTCGGCCAGCTGGAAGAAACGACCAGCCTGGAAACGGGCCAGCGAACTGGGCTCTCCGACGCCGACGAATGCTCCGCCGCCGCGCACCCAAGGCACGCGGAGGTCTCGGTCAGCTTCGGTTCTTCCACACGTCTCCACCGGTGAACGCGGTGTCGACCGGGCCACCGTTGATGATCACGTCGATGTCGTCGGCGACGCCATGCTCCAGCACGTCATCGAAGCTGATGAACCGCACGTTCACGCGCATGCCCGACAGCGACTCCAGAATGCCGTAATACGAATACGTCTGCTTGTTCGGCAGCGCGTGGGCGACCGTGTAGGCCATCCACGAACGCATCTTGCCCCAGCAGTTCAGGATCGCCACGTTGAGCACGCCGCGGGCCGCCTCGCCGTCGGTGCGGTCGTGGATGTCGCGGAACTCATCCGAGATGTGCTCCACCGCGTCCACGAACTTCGGGAACTTCGCGGCCAGCGACAGGTATCCGCCGTAGCCCATGCGGGCGATCGGGGAACGCAGGATGGCACGACGGGCCTTGCGCCAGTTGTCCCACGCCTCGATGCTCGGATCGTTGCCCTCGTAGAACGTGTCGGGGAAGAAGTACGGCAGGAAACGACCCTCCGTGTACTTCACGCCCGGGATGTCCGCGATCATGCGGGTCGTGGTGCCGTCACCGATCGAACCGACGACAGCATCCAGACCCAGATCCTCGAAACCATCCTTGTACGGCTCGGTACCGATCCACTGGTCACCCAGGAACATCATCGCTTCCTTGCCGGCGGCGTGGGACATGTCGGCGAGCTTCTTGACATTGGCGCGAACGAAACCGGAGAGGAAGTCGATCCAGTCGCGTTGGGCCTTGCGCGGCACGCGCCACGCGGAGTTATAGGCGCCACCATCTACGAAGTCCTCGGGACGCAGGCGGTAGCCGTACTCCTTCTCGAAGTCGTCAAGCGCGGCCGGGCTCACGGTGCAGGCGCAGCCGAACCAGTCCACGACCTTCTCGCGCTGCTTCTGGTCGAACAGCAGCGTGAACTGGTAGAAGAACGTCGTGAAACGCACGACATCCACCTGCGGGTTGTCCTTGAGCCACTGCTCGAACGTGTCGAACACGAACTTGCGCGTCGCCGGGTGGTAGATATCGAACGGAATCTCGTGCTCCTTGTCGCCCCACCCGTTCGTCAGGTGGTTGTACATCTCGACCGGATCCCAGATGATGTACGCGAGGAACGAGACCGTGTACTCGTGCATCAGTTCCGCGCCGGAGACGTGCACTACGCCCGCTTCGGCGTCCACGGTCCACTGCTCGGTCGGCACCACGGCGCCCGTCGAACGGTCCACGACTTCCCAGTACTTGTGCGGGTCGGCGTCGAAGTTCGGCTTGAGCTGCTCCTCGAAGAAACCGTCCATCAGAGACACGTCCACCGTGTCGCTCTCCGCCAGCGCACGCTTCGACAGCAGGTACACCTGCGGGGTCTCGTCCATGTGCAGCGTGATCCACTCGTTGTGCGCGCGGGTCGGGAAGTAGGCCGTGTAGACCTTCATACCCAGCGCCACGACCTCGTCGTCCAACTGCGTGCCATCCGAGTTGCGAACCGCGTCGGCACCCCACAACCGGGCCAGTTCCGCGGTCTTCTCCGCGAAGTTCGATTCACTCGGAATCGTAAAACGGCCAGAAGTTGACATCAATGTTCCTTTCTGTGCTCTGGAACGTTTCTTCTATTTTGTCTGCCGCGGCGTTATCGCAACGGCAAGACATCCATTATATCCATCGTACCGGCAAAGGCCGGAGCCGGCACATAGTTACCGGACCCGGCCTTTACGGCGTGTCATTCAGCGAGTGACACGCTTGCGGACGATCATCGTGGTGCCGGCGGCGACGGCGGGCACGGCCTGTTTGATGGCGGCATCGGCCTTGCTGAGGTCGCCGGCGGTGATGCCGTCGAGCGCGGCCGAGAGCTTGCCGGACACCTGCCCGGCGCTCTGGCCGGAGGTCACGCCGTACACGGTCTGGCCGCTCGCCGACCACGGGTGCGCCCAGACGAGCGCGCCCGCCACAACGAGACAAATCACGGCGATCAGTGACGCTATGGATGCGGCCGGGTGGCGACAGAACACGGACATGTCAGGCCTCCACTGCGATGGCGGACGCGAGGTGCACGCGCGTCCGGAATCCGGGGATGCGGATGACGACCTGCCGGGCGGTGACCGGCTCATCGAACCGGATGATGCGCTGGTATCCCACCGATTCGCGGTGCGCCAACAGTTGTCCGTCGACGTAGATGTCCACGGCGTCGATGCGCTGGCCTTGGGTGATGTCCTCGCGCAGCACGACGGCGGAGAGCGAGCAGGGCGCGTCGAAGTCGAGCGTCACGGTCGGCTCGGCGTCACGGCACGTCGGCGTCCATGCGGCCGAATCTGCGGTGGTGTCGAGCAGCGCGGCCGGCTCGAAGCCACGAGCCGTGCAACGCCTGCACGTGCTGGAGACGCTGACGGTAACGCCATCGGCGATCATGCGACCCTTGAAGTCGGCGACCAGCTTGCCGAGCCCGGCGAGCGCCTTGACATCCGCGTCGGCGATGAGCCCGCGCGGCGTGGGAGGCACGTTAAGCAGGAAGGTGGCGTTGCCGCCGACCGCCGAAGCCCAGATGTCGAACAGCTCTTCAGGCGTACGCACCTGCGCGTCCTCGTTCTCGTGGTAGAACCAGCCCGGACGGGTGGACGTGTTGACTTCGGAGGGGTACCAGGCGAGCGGGCCATCATAGTCGGCCAGCGCCTTGCGGCTGCCCAGGTCCTCTTCGTCGGAACGCACGAGACGGGAGAATTCGCCGTCGTCGGCCTGCTGCGACTTGGCGGCGGTCAACTCGGCGGAACGCAGGCGCTCAGGCACGACGCTCCACTCGTTCTCACGGGTGTGACCGGCCTCGTTGCCGCACCAGCGCACGTCGGGGCCGGAGACGGAGATCACCGCTTCCGGCTGCAGGGCGCGCACCACGTTGTAGTAGCGCCGCCAGTCGTACTGCTGCTTCTTGCCGTTCGGACCCTCGCCGCAGGCGCCGTCGAGCCACACGGTGAAGATCGGCCCGTAATGGGTCAGCAGCTCGATCAGCTGGTTCACGTAGTAGTCGTCGTAGTCCTTGCCGGAGCCGTAGGCGGCTTCGGTGCGATCCCACGGAGAAAGGTACACGCCGAACTTGAGGCCGTGGCGGCGGGCCGCGTCCGACACCTCGCGCACGACGTCGCCCTTGCCGTCCTTCCACGGGCTGGAGGCGACGGAGTGCTTCGTGTAGGCGCTGGGCCACAGGCAGAAGCCGTCGTGATGCTTGCAGGTGAGGATCACACCGGTCATGCCGGCCGCCTTGAGCGCTTCCATCCACTGGTCGGCGTCGAAGTCCACCGGGTTGAACAGTGCGGGGTCCTCATGGCCGAGGCCCCATTCGCGGTCGGTCATCGTGTTCATACCAAAATGCGTGAAAGCGTACATCTCCATGCGCTGCCACTGCAGCTGGCGGTGTGTAGGGCGGATATTGGCGAGATAGTCCTCGTTCATGGTTGCCTTTCGCGAGACTTGGGATTGACTTCCGTCGGCGGCCACCGCTGGAAGGGCGGCGACAACGGATGAAAGCGGTAGGAAATTGCGGGAAGATACACAAAAAGGAGGGATTCGGGGCGTGCGGGCACGTTTCCCAGAATCCCTCCCCTTTGTGGTGTTGACTGATATGTTGCGGTATCGTTGCGTTGCGAGCTATGGAGCCCGCACTGTCACTTCTGGGAGCGGTTGTAGACCCAGAGCATGACCACCACGCCGAGCAGGCCGACGCATTCGAGGCCGAGGCTCGCCCAGGTAGCGGTTCTCGCGCCGATGATCGTGATGATCACGAACACGATGTACAGGATGACTTTGATGGCGGCGATGATGCCGCGACGAGTACGATCACTCATTACTTCAGACCTCCCATGGTCGAGGTTTGCAGAAGCTTCTTCTGCACGATCGCGTAGAAGATCAGCACGGGCACCATGACGATCACCATACCGGCGTACAGACGACCGTAGTTGGTGGCGGCCTTCTGGGTCTGCATCAGGTTGAGCAGGCCGACCTGGATGGTGCGGTTCTCGCCGGTCATCAAGGTCATCGAGATGATGTAGTCGTTCCAGTAGCTCAGGAAGTTGAACAGCATCGACATCGAGATGGCGGGCATGGCCATCGGGAAGAAGATCCTCGTCATGATCTTGAACTGCGAGGCACCGTCGATCAGCGCGGCCTCCTCGAAGTCCTTCGGAATCGAGGCGAAGAAGTCCTGCAGCAGGAAGACCGTGAACGGCAGCGACGTGGCGGCGTAGACGACGGCCAGCATCACCGGGTTGTTGACGAAGAAGCCGTCGGGGAAGATCTCGTACACCAGCTTGTCGGCGTCAACGAGCATCAGGAAGATCGGGACGACGATGTAGTTCACATTGATGAACAGGCCGCCCTGAATGGCGATCTTCAGGATCTTCTTGCCGGGGAAGTCGAAGCGGGCCATCACGTAGGAGCACGGCAGCGCGACGATCAGGCACAGCACCATGGCGAGCGCGGTGACGAACACCGAGGTGCCGAAGTACTGGCCGAGGTGCGCGTCCTGGAACGCGTCGACGAAGTTCTGCCAGTGCAGGCCCTTCGGCATCGTCCACGGGCTGCCATAGAACTCGCTCTTGTCCTTGAAGGACGCGAAGAACACCCACACGACCGGCACGAAGATGGTCAGCGCGCAGATGACGAGCACGATCTGCCCGACGGTACGGCCGACGGTCCACGAGTTGACTGAGCCACGGCCCTTGGCCGGCTTGATCACTTTGTTTTTGCTTGCTTGTGACATGTCTGATCTCTCCTACAGCTGCTGCACGATCTCGCGCTTGGTGACCTGGCTGACGACCAGCGACAGAATGAAGCTGAACAGGAAGATCACCACGCCGATGGCCATGCCGTAGCCATACGTCGAATTGGTGTACGCCTGCTGGTACATGTAGCCCAGAATCGTCTGCGAGGCGCCGTCCGGGCCGCCGTTGGTCATGGCGGTGGCAAGCACGAAGCTCAGGTTCACGGAGCTGATGATGAAGAAGGTGAGGGTGGTGCGGATGTTCTGCCAGATCATCGGGATGGTGATCGAGAACAGCTGGCGCACCTTTCCTGCGCCATCGATCTGCGCGGCCTCGTACAGGCTGCGGTCGACGCCGGCCATCGAGGACATGTACATGACCATGTAGTAGCCGAAGGACTGCCAGACCATGGCGAAGGCGATGGAGTAGATGACGATCTTCTGGTCGCCGAGCCACACCCGCTTGAGGGCGCCGAGCCCGAGGAAGCCGAGCGTGTTGTTGAGCAGGCCGTCCTGCTGGTCGTAGATGGCGGAGAAGATGGCGGCGATGACGACGGCCGACAGGATGGACGGCACGTACATGACGAAGCGCAGGAAGCCGGAGCCGATGATCTTGTCCTGCGTGAGGATGGCCGCGAAGATGATGGCGATCGGCATGGTGATCGAGGTGACGACCACCAGCAGCAGGATCGTATTCTGGCAGGCGTGGACGAAGTTCATGTCGCCGGCCAGCGTCTTGAAGTTCTGCAGTCCGACGAAGGTCTGGTCGCCGGAGAAGCCGCTCCACTTGAAGAACGACATGCGGAACACGTTGAACGTGGGAACGACCATGAAGATGATGAAAAGAATTGCGGTGGGCAGCGTCCACAGGACTCCGAACCTCGCCCGTTTCCGTTCGAGTACGGTCTTCTTGCCCTTTGCCGCACGAGTAGTCGATGACGACATCGATGTTCTCCCGATGATAGATATTTGTTCGCGATGCAGCGATATGGATGTCAACAATGTCAATGACCACCGTGAAACCGCAGTTCGATGAAAGGAGTAGGAAAAGCCTGCGGCTTCGCGGCGGTCATTGAAGTTTGTGTGTCGAAGTGGATTCGCAAAGGGCTTCGGACGGGCCGTCGCCCTTTGCGAGAATCTTGGAGATGGCCTTGCCTTACTTGCCGGCAGCCGCGTTGAGCGCGTTGCTGGTGTCGTTCAGGGCGTTCTGCCAGTCGGCGAGCGACTTCTTGCCGGAGGCGACGGAGTCGACCGCGATGTACAGGTCGTCCTTGATGTTCTTGCCCTCGACGGCGACAGTGGCGGAGAAGGAGCCGGCGACGGCCTTGACGTTCTCCTCGTTGTAGGCGTCGTAGAAGACCTTCATCGTGCTGTCGACCTTGTCGGTCATGCCCTTGATGGGCTGCACTGCGCCGGTCTTGTTGAAGATGTCGGCGGCCGTGTCGGAGTACAGGAAGGCCATGAACTTCTTGGCCTCATCGATGTGCTTGGCCTTCTTCGGGATCCAAGTGGCCTCGATGGTGGTGTTGATGTAGCGGGTGCCGCCTTCCTTGGTGGTCGGCACGGGCGCGAAGCCCCACTCGAAGCCGTCGGTGCGCGGGGCATCCTTCATCTCGTTGACGATCCAGGTGCCGTTCGGCATGAACAGGGACTTGCCGTCAAGCACGGACTGCTGGTTCTTGGTGAAGTCCTGGCCGTTGGCGTAGCCCACGGTGTTCGGGTTCAGGTACTTGGTGACGAGCTTCTGGACGAGGCTCAGGGTCTCCTTGGCCTCCGGGGTCTTCCAGATGTCCTTCTTATAGGTCATCACGTTGGTGTAGAACTCCTCGCCACCGACATCGGACAACAGGGCGTTGAGGAAGGCGTCGAAGTAGCCGGCGGTCGGGTAGGTGAACAGCGAGATGCCCTTGGCCTTGGCCTCGTCGCCGAGCTTGAAGAACTCGTCCCACGTGGTCGGGACCTTCCAGCCGTTCTGGTCGAGCAGGGTCTTGTTGTAGACCAGGCCGGAGGGCGAGTAGTACATAGGCATCAGGTAGGTCTGGTCATCGCCGTACGGGTTGGTGTACAAGCCGATCATGCCGTCGACGAGCTTCTCCTTGACGGTCTTGGACTCGCCGGGGACCTTCATGTCGAGCACATCGGTGACGTCCTCGACGGCCTTGTCCTTCAGCATGGTCTCGGTCAGGCCGGACTCGGTGCCTTGGCCCAGCTCGATGATGTCGGGGTAGTTGCCGGCCTTCATACCAGGGGTAATCTCGTCGGCGATCTTCTTCGAGGCCTGCAGGTCGATCTTGACGTTCGGGTTCAGCTTCTCGTACGCCGCGACGACCTTCTTGTACATATCGACGCCGTAGCCGCCTTCGAACGCAGCGAACTTCAGCGTGACCTTGCCGCCGTCGCTGGAGTTGGTGCTGCCGCACGCGGCCATCGAGGCCATCATGGCGCCCGCACCAACGATCGCAACGATCTTCTTTGCCAAAGCGATGTTCTTCATCTCTTTGACCTCCTTGTCCCCTTAGTAAGTAGAGGAGGCCGCAAGCCCAAAGCCCGCGTCCCCGGATGCTGTCGTCAGCACCCGTACCGTTTTGTACAATCCGCGAGTGTACAGTTTGTTTCCAAAAAGAGTGAAATCTGATTGGGTCATTTTTTGAAATTTTCTTTGTTTTATTTCTTGACATGAGCGCAGAAAATGACTAAGCCGTTGATTTTCCAACGTTTTAGTCATATAAAATTTGTACCGCAGTTATGAGCCAGTATTCCCAATATCCCGTAACATTGGTAACACTGTTTATCGATTTGTTACATTCACCATGTTTATATTTAGACGCTATGCCCATATTTTAAGCGTTTACGACGGGCGGGTGGACGGGCACAGGCCGGGCGGAGACGCCCGCGGTGAACAGAGCGGGTCACGGCGAACCCGGTGAGTGCAGCGAGCACGGCGAACCCGATAAACCAGAGACCCGATATCATAGCGCCCACAAGTGCGCGCCGATGACGTCGAAATCATCCCCGTCATCGCGAACGCGGGTGTTCAGGGCGTCCATCGTTCCTCCGGTCACGCGAGGGCGCGGTCGAGGTGGACGTAGCCGCCGTCCACGTACTCCCATTGGCCGGTGGTGTGCGAGGAGCAGTCGGACAGCAGGAACGCGGCCTCGTTCGCGATCTCCTCGACGCTGGTCATGCGGTGGCCGAGCTCGTAATAGTGCGTGAGGTTGCCGTGCAGCGACTGCTCGAATTCGCGCCACGAGGTGTGGTCGAGGTCGAGGTTGTCGTTGCGGCCCGCGTTGTTGACCAGACCGTCGATATGGCCGTAGGTCTTCACCACATCCTCGACGATCGGCGCGATGTCGTCGGTGTCGTTGAGATCCATCAGATACGTGCGGTAGTTGTCGGTGATGGCCTTCATTTCGGCGTCGAACTGCTCGGCGGCGCCGTCGTCGCGGTTGATAACCGCCACGATGGCCCCCTCCTTGGCCAGTCGCAGGGCGATGCCCTTGCCGATGCCCTTGAAACCGCCGGTGAGGATGACGACCTTGCCTTCCAGATGCAAATCCATGATGTTTCAGTGTCCTTTGTTGCGTTCGTGTCCGTGCGAGCCGCGGCACCGCGGCGCTGCGATCAGCCCTTGTACAGGTACCGTTCGGCGGCTTCGAGTTTCATGTCGACGCCCGAGCCCGGAGCGGTCGGGGCCTTGTAACGACCATTGACGATCTCAGTGGGATGCACGAAGTATTCGTGCTGGTTGTCCACATATTCGGTGACGCGATCATCCCATTGTCCACTGACCGCCAGGTAATCAAACATGGCAAAGTGGCGCACCGCCTCGCACAGGCCGACACCGCCGGCGCGGGGGGGGCACACGCGCACGCCGAACTTGTTGGCGAGCAGGTATTCGAGCACGATCTCCTGCGGCCCGGCGACGCGCGTGGCGTCGATCTGCATGACCTTGAAGCTGCCCGCCTGCAGATACTGCTTGTACATGATGCGGTTCTGCATCTGCTCGCCGGTGGCGACCGCGATCGGGTCGATGGCGCGCTGAGCACGGCGCCGATGGCCATGTGCTCGACGCCCTTCTCCGGGCCGAGCCAGCGCAGCTGAGAGTCGTGGACATGTCCCATGCGGCGCGCATGTCGTCGGGCAGGTTCTCGACGTTGCGGCCGACGAGCACGCAGGAGAGCGAGTCGACGGCAGCCACGACCACGTCGTTGCCACGGCCGACAGTGAAAACGAAGCCGCTGCCGCTCAGGCCGCCATCCGCGTCGGTGGTGATGACGACGTATGCCGAGGATAATCGGGGTCCTTGTTCATCGCGTCCGAGCCCGACAGCGTGCTGGACGTGGGGAAACGCAGGTCGTAGGAGGTTTTGACTCCGATGATGGTGCTCATGTTGGCTCCTTCGCCTCAATGGTTCTCGATGCATTGTGTTTCGTTCCCATCATACACATTTCTTAGAAAAATCACCATCTTATTCTAGAAATTTTCTTTCATCTATCTCGAAACGCTTTACTATAGTGTGAAGTGCGTCTGCAACGAACGCAGACACACCCACAATGAAGTACGGGAGAAACGGAGCAACCGATGGCAGGCGATATGAAAAAACCGCGGGTCAGTGAGATAGCGAAGCTTGCCGGAGTCTCCACCGCGACCGTATCAAAGGTCATCAACGGGCGAGAGGGCGTGTCCAGCTCCACAAGGGCGCGCATCGAGAAAATCATGGAGGAATCCGGGTACTCCAAGTCTCTCGTCACCACGAAGACATCACAGACCATCGAGCTCGTGCTCACCGAGGTCATGGCGAACGGTATCAACGCGATGATCGCGGAGACCTCCGAATATGTGAAATCGATGCCCATCGGCATCACCATCACGCAGACCGGGCGGGGCAAGCGCAGCGAGGAAAGCTTCCGGGAAATCCTCAACCGCAATCCCCTCGGCGTCATTTTGCTGCTGTCCAACGCGACCGAACGCGAAAAAACACTATTGCGTTCGCGCAACATTCCCTTCGTCATTATCGACTCCATCGGCGAAGGGTCGCAGGACACGCTCGGCGTGGGCATCGACAACTGGACCGGCGGGCTGATCGCCACCGAGCACCTCATCAAACTCGGCCATCAGCGCATCGGCATCATCACCGGCCCGCAGAACGCAGAATCCGCTCAGGCCCGCTACAGTGGCTACGCCACCGCGCTGCGTCGCGCCGGGATCCAGCTGGATCCCGAGCTGGTCGCCTACGGCGACTACATGCCGGAACGCGGCTATGAGTGCGCATGCCAACTGCTCGACCTGCCCGCCGCCAAACGGCCGACTGCGATCTTCGCATGCAACGACGTCACGGCACTCAACGTGTACCGCGCTGCCCGCCAACGCGGCCTGTCCCTGCCCGCTGACCTGTCGGTCGTCGGCTTCGACAACGTGTACCCGGCACAATACCTGTACCCGGCGCTCACCACCATCAGCCAGCCGTTCGACATGATCGCCCGCAAGGCCGTGGACATGATTCTCGACGCGCGTGCAGGCTCCGTCGCCG
>ENA-OQCU01000519-OQCU01000519.1-human-gut-metagenome-genome-assembly--contig:-NODE-519-length-17209-cov-2.927409_pt1 | contig 17209 bp, 22 predicted proteins | sample MGYA00242504_ERZ504590 | MGnify/ENA primary metagenome ERZ504590 (study PRJEB26092, sample SAMD00036318) | human gut metagenome | host: Homo sapiens | study: EMG produced TPA metagenomics assembly of... | reverse complement strand
TTTTTTCCCTCGTTCCGTTACATTTTTTCGTGGTTTTCTTTACACCTGCATTCTTGCCGCTGCCATAGCTTGCTGTTTGCAATTTTTATCAGACTTAGAAGTTTTTTTGTCCCAGCCGCCATCAGCATGCATTTTCCTAGGCTTTATCAGGCACTTTTTGTCAAATCCGATTAAGTCCTCCCTGCCGGCCTTCACAAGTGCCTCGTGCACGAGATCGTAATTCTTTGGATTGCGGTACTGGATGAGCGCCCTCTGCATAGCCTTCTCATGCGGGTTAGTTGTGACATACACCGGCTTAAGTGTTGCCGGGTCAAGCCCTGTATAGTACATGCATGTAGAGATGGTAGACGGTGTCGGATAGAAATCCTGCACCTGCTCAGGCATATATCCCAGATCGCGCAGATACTCCGCAAGCTCTATCGCTTCCTTAAGCGTTGAGCCCGGGTGTGAAGACATGAGATAAGGCACAAGATACTGCTCCTTGCCTATCTTTTTATTCATATCCTTGTATGCCTTCACAAAGCTGTTGTATACCTCTACACTCGGCTTTCCAAGCCTGCTCAAAACAGCATTGGAGATATGCTCCGGAGCCACCTTGAGCTGTCCGCTGACATGATACTCACACAGCTCACGAAGAAACGTCTTGTCTTTGTCATACATCAGATAATCAAACCGGATGCCTGAGCGGATAAACACTTTTTTCACCTTTGGCAGTGCACGAAGCTCTCTAAGCAACTGTATATAGTCGCTGTGGTCAACTATCAGGTTATTGCACGGCTTAGGAAACAGACACTGCTTTGTAGGGCACGCTCCCCTTGTGAGCTGCTTTTTACATGCCGGCTGCCTGAAATTGGCTGTAGGGCCTCCAACATCATGGATATAGCCCTTAAAGTCCTTATCCTGCGTGATAAGCTTTGCCTCTTCTATTATTGACTCATGACTTCTTGTCTGGATTATCCTGCCCTGATGGAAGGTCAATGCACAGAAATTACAGCCTCCAAAGCAGCCTCTGTTGCTGATAAGAGAAAACTTCACCTCGCTTATAGCAGGCACTCCGCCTGCCTCCTCGTAGCTCGGATGATAAGTCCTCATATAAGGAAGCGCATATACCTCATCCATCTCCTCCTGCGACAACGGCTTCTGCGGTGGATTCTGCACCACAAGCGTAGAGTTGTCATATGGCTCTACGAGCCTCTTTGCACAGAAAGGATCAGTATTGCAGTACTGTATGTAAAAGCTTCTTGCAAACTCCCTCTTGTCCTCTTTTATAACGTCATAATCAGGAAGCTCAATCGCATCATATATGATATCCCTGTCCTTTGTCTTGAACACGGTACCATCTATAAACGTGATATCCTTTACATCCATACCACTGGCAAGCGCATCCGCTATCTCGATGATGCTTCTTTCTCCCATGCCATATGAGATGAGATCCGCACCGGAATCTTAAAAGAATTGAGCGCTTGACTTTATTTGACCAGTAATCATAATGTGCCATGCGCCTAAGGCTCGCCTCGATGCCGCCTATTATGATAGGGATTTTTTTATAAGTATGGCGTATCAGGTTACAGTACACAACGGTCGCATAATCAGGTCTCTTTCCCATCACGCCACCCGGTGTAAATGAATCCTTTGCTCTTCTTTTCTTTGAAACCGAATAATGGTTTACCATGGAGTCCATATTACCTGCCGAAACCAAAAAGCCAAGGCGCGGCACTCCGAGTATGGATATAGACTCATCATCCTTCCAGTCGGGCTGTGAAATGATGCCGACCGTATAGCCATGTGCCTGCAGCAGCCTTGCAATTATTGCATGTCCAAAGGACGGATGATCCACATATGCATCACCGCAGACATACACAAAATCAAGCTGCTCAATGCCCTCATCTATCATATCCTGTTTTGAAATTGGTAAAAAACCATTACTCATATCATACCTCATAATTAAAAATTATTTTATTTGCCGGATTTTATCTGCATAAGCATATCCGTTTCAGCCTGTGTCAAAGCTCTGTAAGTCCCTGTTTTAAGGTCATCTGGCAGCTTAAGCGGTCCCATGGATATTCTCTTTAAGTAGATTACCCTCTTTCCAAGCGCCTCAAACATCCGCTTGACCTGATGGAACTTTCCTTCTGTTATCGTAAGCTCAATCTCGGATACGCTGCCACTTTTTTTAATAACAAGCTCCGCAGGCTTTGTAGGTCTTTCCTCGCCTATATCAATGCCCTCTTTAAACCTGATGATATCATCCAAAGTCACCTCACCATCAATACGTGCGTAGTAAGTCTTTGCCACGTGCTTTGAAGGACTTAAGAGCTCGTGCGAAAGTGCTCCATCATTTGTGATAAGTAAAAGCCCCTCTGTGTCTATATCAAGCCTTCCGACAGGAAACAGATCATCATGCACAGCATCCGTGATATAGTCCATGACTGTATCATGCACATTATCACAGGTCGCAGAAACACAGCCTGAGGGCTTATTAAACAGGTAATACTCATACCTTTGATACTTAACTATTCTGCCGTTAACTGATACCTCGTCGGCATCAGTATCTACCTTTGTCTCAGGCTTTGCGGCCACCGTGCCATTTATGGCTATCTGTCCGGTCTTTATAAGCTTTTTTACCTCAGAGCGTGTGCCAAGCCCCATCTCTGATAAAAATTTATCTAATCGAATCATATTGATATTTCTCTCCACATATACTGTCACATGAGTAAAAACAAAACTTAAAAAATTTACTGTTTATCGCTTTTATACTGCTATTTTGTATTTATTACATATTGTTTCCGGCACAGGTAAGTACGATGCGCTAAAGCAGGCATAATGCTATGGTTCAACCAGATATTTCCGCTTCTGTTTATATTTACGATTTATCTAACCTGATTATCTCAACAAATGTACTGCAAAACATTCCCCAAAAGCATATCATGCTTTTACATACATAATAGGCATAATATTTGGATTTCCGATAGGAGCAAAGCTCACAGCAGATTTTTGTTCGAAAGGATACATAGATAAAAATCACAGGGAAATACTGAGTGCACTGGCAAACCATTTCAGCCTTCCCTTTATCATTACCTATGCACTGTCCGAGCAACTTAACATATGCAGCCACTACAGCATTTATCTTGTGTCACTTTATCTGCCATCTGCTATAGGAATGATAGCTATGCTTTCGATTAACAAAAACAGAAGCTTAAAACAAAAATCCCGGCTCAAGGATTTAAGCTTAACATGCAAATCGTTGATGCCGGAATAATGAAAGGGTTTGAAACCCTTATAAAACTCTGTGGATATATTGTATTGTTCTCTATAGTCTCACGTATCCCACAGACCATTGCCCAAAAGGCTGACTGCAGCATGCCACTGTCGGCAGACATAATAGGTGCCTTTTTTGAAACCACAAACGGTATCGGCATAGTCTGCGGTCTATGCATTCCACGCACCCTGTCAATAGTGCTGTGCATTGCACTTCTGTCATTTGGCGGTGTATCATGCATGGTCCAGACCAAATCAATATTCCGGGATACAGGCTTTAGGCTTTACAGATACATACTGCTTAAGGCAGCCATGAGCATACTCTCATGCCTGTTATGTATTATCCTATTTCGCATCCTCATCTGAATCGGAAATATTGGTGATTTCTATATCATCATCAGATGTATCTGAAGTTGCCTCATTGTCAGACGACTCTGCTCCTGCAGCTTCATCGCCATTCTCTTCCGGTGGGAAAAGCTCTGCTCTGTTTGCTGCAACAACATCCTCAAACTGCTGCAGTGAACTTATAAGGCTGTCATATCTGGCCTTTGAAGTCTCAATAGAGCCTGTTAAGATGTCCTCAATACTCTTGAGCTGGCTGTCCGTATATGCCATGGCACTCATTCTGAGATTATTTGCTTCGTTTGTGGCACTGTCAAGTATCTCCTGTGCCTGCTTTGTTGCAATCTGCACTACCTCATTCGCCTGAGCATATGCCTGCTGCATAATCTGATGCTCGCTGACAAGCTCATTTGTCTGAATCTGAGCCTGCGCGATTATCTGATCAGCCTTCGCCTGTGCATCAGCAAGGATAGCCTCCTTATTGCTGATGATCTTCTGATATCTCTTGACCTCCTCAGGGGTCTTTGTACGAAGCTCTGAAAGAAGCTCCTCTAACTGTTCACGATTGACAAGAATCTTGTTTCTTGAAATAGGTGACGGCTTGCAGCCATCAATATAGTCTTCGATTTCTTCAATAATCTGTTCCATTTTACTGCTCATAAATACTGTCTCCTTACCTGGTAATATTGTATTTGGCATAAATTCTATCAATGAACTGTTCAGGTACGAACTTTGATATATCTCCTCCGTATGATGCAAATTCCTTGACAATTGTAGAGCTTAAATATGAATAATTGAGGCTCGAGGTGAGAAAAACCGTCTCTATTTCCGGATTCTGCACTCCGTTAGCCTGTGCAATCTGCAGCTCATACTCAAAATCTGTCACTGCACGCAATCCTCTTATTATGATTGTTGCATTGATTTTCTTCATGTAGTCAACTAAAAGTCCTTCGAAGCACCCTACCCTGACGTTTGGTATGTGTGCTGTCATTTCCTTTATCATACTAACACGTTCTTCCAAAGAAAACAACGAGTTTTTTCGCACTATTATTGAGTACTCCGACAACCAGCTCGTCAACTATTTTTGCTGAACGCTCTATTATATCCAGGTGTCCAAATGTCACCGGATCAAAGCTTCCCGGATAAATTCCTACCTTCATATTATATCTCCTATGCACGCTTTATGAAAACATGCTTGTTTGTCTTATAAATTTTTTCTTTGACTATCTCATAGCCAAGCTCCGTGAGATAATCAAAATCAGTATCGTTTGAAGCCTCAACCACGATAAGTGTATCATCCTTTAATATATCGCTGTCCGAAAGTGTAATAAGCACTTCCTTTCAAGCTCCTTATTGTATGGCGGGTCCATAAACACGATATCAAATTTGTATTTGCCCTCAAGAGTACGTACTGCCGTGACAGCATCCGTCATCATAAGCCTTGAGACTTTATCAAACTTTGTAAAATGGATATTGTCCTCGATGCATGAAGCGGCTTTTCTTGAATTCTCCACAAATACAGCATAGGCTGCACCACGGCTTAGTGCTTCAAGCCCTATCTGTCCGCTTCCCGCAAACAGATCTAAAAAATATGCTCCCGGAACATCAAACTGCATGACATTAAAAAGAGTCTCCTTCGTCTTGTCAGTAGTCGGTCTTGTATCTTTTCCCTCGATAGTCTTTAGAGGGAGGCTTCTCGCCGTTCCTGCTATTATTCTCATACTTTTCTCCCTGTTATAGTCTATTTCTGGTCCTTTAAGACATCCTTATTCTTTGCAATATAGTCAATAAGTGAAACAACTGTGAGCACAAGTGCCACATAAATGAGGATTGTTCCAAAGGATATTTAACCAGCCAAGCTGCAGATTGATATTAAAAATAATAACAATAACCATAAGCATCTGGAAGGTTGTCTTAAACTTTCCCCAGTAGCTTGCTGCAATGACAATTCCATTGTCTGATGCAACTAGTCTGAAGCCGCTTATGATAAACTCTCTTGCAATGATAATAAGCACAACCCATACAGGGATAAGCTTTAAATCAACAAGGCATATCATTGCAGAGCACACAAGCAGCTTGTCTGCAAGCGGATCCATAAACTTGCCGAAATTTGTAACAAGATTGTATTTTCTTGCAATTTTTCCGTCAGCCATATCGGTCAGACTTGCAATGATAAATATCGCAAGTGCTATATAATTTCCGTATCCGTCAAAAACGGTGAAATAAGGAAAAATACAAAAACGGAATAAGTATCACTCTTAAGATTGTAAGTTTGTTTGGTAAATTCATTTTACAAGTTCTCCTATCAAATCATATTCATACGCACCGGTCACCATAACCTTGCATATATCGCCGGTCATAAGTGTCTCATCAGTGTTGATGAATATATATCCGTCAACATTCGGTGCATCTCTGTATGTACGGCCGATATAAGCATTTTCATCAGCCACCTTGCCCTCTATGAAAACATATAATTCTTTACCCTTTAGTGTCTCATTTTTATCAAAAATGACCTCTTCCTCAAGCTCCATGACATCTGCCTGCCAGTCAGCCTTTATATCCTCATCTATCTGGTCAGGCATTGCAGCTGCCTTTGTGCCCTCCTCCGGGGAATACGTAAAGGCTCCCAGACGGTCAAACTCCATATCATTTACAAACTGCATAAGCTCCTCGTGATTATCCTGTGTCTCACCCGGGAAGCCACATATGAGTGTGGTCCTTAGTGTGATATCAGGTATTCTCTCACGCAGCATTCTGATACGCTCCATGAGCTCAGCCTTTGTTGTTTTTCTGCCCATGCGCCTTAAAATATCGTCATTGCAGTGCTGGATTGGCATATCCAGATAATGGCATACCTTCTCATCCTTTATCATGGACTCTATAAGCTCATCGTATATCTCCTCGGGATAGCAGTACATAATCCTTATCCAGAACAGCCCGCTTATCTTGTTGAGCTCATCCAAAAGCTTATGAAGTGACTTCTCACCATACAAATCCACTCCGTAAAGTGTGGTCTCCTGGGCAACAAGTATAAGCTCCTTTGCCCCCTGCTCCACAAGGCTCTTCGCCTGCTCAATCAAATCCTCCATCGGCACACTTCTGTAACGACCTCTGACAGATGGAATGACACAGTAGGTACAGTTTTTATTGCACCCCTCTGCTATCTTAAGGTAAGCGAAATGCCCTCCTGTGGTGACAATACGCTTTGTCTTTATGCTGGGAAGGCCCTCTAAGGTGTGCAGATTGCTGTATCTGTGTTTTTCAAGTGTCTCATGGACAGCTTCAACTATAGTATCATATGAATTGGTGCCAAGTATGGCATCAACCTCTGGGATTTCCTTAAAAATCTCATCCTTGTATCTTTGTGCCAGACAGCCTGTCACAATAAGTGATTTGCATTTGCCTGTCTCCTTATACTGAGCCATCTCGAGAATTGTATTGATACTCTCCTCCTTTGCATCACCTATGAAGCAGCAGCTGTTTACGATAATGATATCAGCCTGCGTCTCATCATCGGTCATCTCAATGCCGTCATTTGCAAGCATGCCTATCATATACTCTGAATCCACAAGGTTTTTATCGCATCCAAGCGAAATAAATAATAATTTCATAGTACCTCTCAAATGTAAGTATTTACAATTAAAGGGAAAGACAAACAGCCTTTCCCCTCCTAGATTAAGCCTCTTCGCCTTCGTTTAAATCCTCATCATCTGAGACGATTCTGACAGCTCCCGTGTACAGCTCCTCTACAGCAATAGATAATGGCTTATTGCACTTAGGGTGTGCGATAAGTGGTTCTGCACCATCAATAATCTGACGTGCACGCTTTAGCTGCAGCAATAACGATAGAATAACGGCTGTTTACTACCGGCTCTTCACCTATCTCTACATTGTTGTTTACTACCTTCATTAACTCTACATACGATGGATGTATCATATTATTTATCTCCTTTCGAAAAGCTTAAAAGCTCTTTTCTCATTTTATTTATAAAATCTATATTTGATGATACCAGATAATCCTGATTCTTTTTTGTGTCGTCAGAACTGTGGATGATGTCATTCACAAGCTCTACACAATCGTCAAGCTTATCATTTACCACTAAATAATCATATTTCTCTATGCCTAAAGACTCCTCATATGCTCTTGAAAGTCTCTGTTCACAGACCTCTTTGGTCTCTGTGCCTCTTCCTACAAGCCGATCCTTAAGCTCATCTGCACTCGGCGCTGACACAAACATAAGCACCGTATCAGGAAACTGCTTCTTTATCTTTAAAGCTCCCTGGATTTCTATCTCAAGAATCACATTCTTTCCGGCGCTAAGCTGCTCATTGACATATGACTTTGGTGTGCCGTAGTAATGATCTACATACTTGGCATACTCAAGCAGTCCATCTGCCTTTATCATCTGTTCAAATTCTTCCTCTGAGATAAAAAAATTACTCTCTGCCATTCTCCTCACCCGGCCTTGGACCTCTGGTCGTGGCTGATACGCTCAGTGCATAATCATCACCATGCTTTGCCATAAGCTCCTTCATGATAGTTCCCTTTCCGGAACCCGAAAAGCCTGAAAAAATCAACTAATTTTCCTGTGTTACTCATCACAATCTCCTAAAATTACTCAATATTTTGAATCTGTTCCCTGACCTTTTCTATATCAGTTTTAAGACTGATGCCTGTGTCAGAAATCTTAAGATCATTGGACTTTGAAAGGATGGTATTCGCCTCACGGTTCATCTCCTGTGCGAGGAAATCAAGCTTTCTTCCCACACTGCCACCGGCATTTAACGAATCCTTCATGGAAAGGATATGGCTTTTGAGCCTGACTGTCTCCTCATCCACACAGATCTTGTCCGCAAAATAGTGACCTCCTGGGCTATTCTTGAATCATCAAGCTGATTGTCTGCAAGCAGCTCTCTTAGCTTTTCCTCAAGACGCGCACGGTATTCGACAATAATCTGTGGCGAACGCTCCTCAATGAAATCAACATATGATACCATATTATCGAGCTTTTCGCAAAGGTCTTTTTTAAGATTTTCTCCCTCGCGCACGCGGCTTTCAACAAATGGCTCAAATGCACCGCGAAGAGCCTTCTCAAGACTGCTCCACAGCTCATCCTCATCTACAGGCTGCTCCTCCATCGCAAATACCTCCGGATATCTCGACAGCGTGCTCACTCTTATATCATTCTCCAGTCCGAATTCCTCCGCCATCTGATTAAGATACTTAAGATATTCTCCCGCGAGAGCCTTATTATACTGCAATGAGAGATTATTTTCTGTAAAATCCTCATATGTGATATAAATATCGACCTTGCCACGCTCTATGTACTCCTTAAGCAGAGTCCTTATTGCACTCTCGAAGAAATTGAGCTTTTTAGGCATCTTGATATTGACATCCAGATATCTGTGATTTACAGATTTTACCTCAACTGTAATCTTACGGCTTGCATCTGCGTACTCGTATCTGCCAAAGCCGGTCATTACTTTTTAATCATAATTTTTTCCTTTCGCATATGCATAGATGAGTTTATTATATAACTCCTTGAGATTTTTCGTCAAATATATTATAATATAAATATTCATGATTATAAATATTCAGCAACTTAGAATATTTTACAGGAAAATAAGGAGGAACATCATGGCTTTAGACGGAATAGTCATTTCAAATATAGTTGCAGAGCTAAACAGTACGATACTAAACTCCAAAAATCAGTAAAATCGCAGAACCTGAGGCAGATGAGCTGCTTCTTACCCTAAAGGGACCAAACGGCTCGTTCAGGCTTTCGATGTCTGCAAGTGCATCGCTTCCCATTCATCTCACCTGACACCCACAAATAAGGTAAGCCCTCTCACTGCCCCCTACAATTTGCTACTGGTTTTAAGGTAAAGCAATATAGCAAACGGACGCATCACAAAGATTTACCAGCCGGGCATGGAGCGTATCATAAACTTTGAAATCGAGCACTTAAACGAGATGGGCGATCTATGCCACAAGGTGCTTATTATCGAGCTGATGGGCAAATATTCAAACATCATCTTTACCGACTCCGATGGTACGATAATAGACAGTGCCAAGCGTATTCCCGCATCCGTAAGCTCTGTGCGTGAGGTGCTTCCTGGCAGAGCCTACACCATCCCCGCGACACAGGAAGATAAATATAATCCTCTGACTGTAGATTCGAAGCAGTTTGTGGATATTATATCAGCAAAGCCGCTTACTGTTTCAAAGGCTATCTACTCATCCTTTTCCGGCATCAGCCCCCTTGTGGCAAATGAGCTGGCTCACAGGGCAGGCCTTGACGCGGACTCCCCTGTAGCTGCCTACTCACACGATGAGCTTTTGCACCTGGGAAGCAACTTCACATGGATGATGGAGGACATAAAAAAATAATCGTTTTACGCCGAATATCGTACGTGACGGCAATGAGCCAAAGGAATTTTCTTCAATAGAGCTGACTCAGTATAGCGATTTAACGGTCACAAAATATGAATCTATATCAGAGGTTTTAGAGCTTTACTACTCTGAGAGAAACACCTATACACGTATACGCCAGAAGTCAGCCGACCTGAGAAAACACGTAAATACCCTCTTGGAGCGAAACCAGAAGAAATATTCGCTGCAGATGAAGCAGCTTAAGGACTCCGAAAAACGCGAAAAGTACAAGGTGTACGGCGAGCTTATCAACGCATTCGGCTACGGACTTACACCGGACGACAAGTTTCTTGAAGCTGCAAACTATTATGATGACAACAAAATCATCAAAATTCCTATCGACAACACAAAAACTCCTGCCGAGAACGCGCAGAAATACTTTGACAAATACGGAAAGATGAAGCGTACTGCCGAAGCATTGAACGAGCTGATTCTTGAAACAAAAGGTCAGATAGACCATCTCGAATCAATTCAGAATTCACTGGATATCGCTTTAAGCGCTGACGACCTCGTCCAGATAAAGGATGAGCTGATAGAATACGGTTTTATCAAAAAAGGAAAGGGTTCAAAGAAACAGAAGGTAAAGAGCAAACCCTTCCACTATATCTCCATCAGACGGCTTTGATATGTACGTTGGCAAAAAACAACTACCAGAACGATGAGCTCACCTTCAAGCTGGCAACCGGAAACGACTGGTGGTTCCATGCCAAGGGCATGCCCGGCTCACATGTCATTGTAAAAGCTGAAAACAAAGAGCTGCCGGACAGCACCTTTGAGGAGGCCGGCAAGCTCGCAGGCTACTACTCAAAGGGCAAAAATGCCGACAAGGTAGAGATAGACTATCTGCAAAAGAAAAATGTCAAAAAGCCAAACGGTGCCGCAGCCGGCTTTGTCGTGTATTACACAAACTATTCTCTCACGATTCACCCGGATATATCCGATATCAGGCAGATTGAGTAAGCAGATTATACTTATTTCATAACAATTTCATAACCATTCCAATACGCTTAAAGTAAAAAGCTGATATACACATGCATAGTCCTGCATGCTATATCAGCTTTTATTTTAGCCATTTAAGCTCATCACAGATTCATCCTCTTTAATTGTTCTTTTGCAAATTCATCCATTTTCTTTTTCAGTATTCTGTTTTCCGGTGTACAAAGCGCCGGGTCTGCCTCAAGCACCTCATCCACCATCTCAGATGCTTCCTTTAGCACATCGCTGTCCTGATACACATCCGCAAGTGCAAACGCAAGGTCTCCACTCTGCCTGATTCCAAAGAAATCCCCGGGACCTCTGAGCTTTAAATCCTCACTTGCTATATAAAAGCCATCATTTGATTTATTTAGTATCTCCAGACGTTTTTTTGATTTCTTTGAATTTGACGAATTGATGAAAATGCAATACGACTGTGCATCCCCCCTGCCTACACGGCCTCTTAGCTGATGAAGCTGTGCAAGTCCAAACCTGTCTGCATTCTCTATCATCATGACGGTTGCATTGGGCACATTTACACCAACCTCCACGACTGTTGTGGACACAAGCACCTGCGACTCATTATTTGCAAAGCGCTGCATCACCTCATCCTTTGCCTTGCTCTTCATCCTGCCGTTAAGCACATCTACAGTGATATCCTTTGGCAGTGCCGCTTTAAGCACATTTGCATAGTCTGTGACATTTTCCCCTTCCGAGTTTTCGGTTTCCTCCACAAGAGGGCATATAACATACGCCTGATGGCCGGCTCTCACCTGCTCAGCAATAAAGCTGTAGGCCTTTGGCCTGAATGCCGTGCCAACCACACAGTTCTTGATCGGAAGCCTCTTTGCCGGCACATCATTTATGACAGAGATATCCATATCACCGTATATGATTATTGCTAACGTACGCGGTATCGGAGTGGCACTCATCACAAGTATATGTGGCTTTCTTCCCTTATCCGAGAAGCTCTCTCTCTGCTTCACGCCAAATCTGTGCTGCTCATCTGTGATAACAAGCGACAGATTGGAAAAATCCGCTTTCTCCTGTATGAGCGCATGAGTGCCTATAATAAGCGCATTTTTTCTCGTTTTCAAGGCGCGCATAGGCCTCTCTTTTCTGCTTTGCCGTCATGGAGCCGGTAAGAAGCACAACAGGACTGTCAAGTCCAAACTGACTAACCAGTGAGCAAAACGTCTCATAATGCTGGTTTGCAAGCACCTCCGTCGGAGCCATTATGGCAGACTGATAGCCACATTTTGACGCCCACGCCATAAGAAGAAAAGCAACAATTGTCTTTCCTGAGCCCACATCGCCCTGAATAAGCCTTTGCATCACATAAGGACTTTTAATATCCTGCTTTATCTCATCTATTGTCTTCTTCTGCGCTCCTGTCAGCTCATACGGAAGCTTCTCAATCAGTCCGTCTATAAAAGCATCATCCGTAAACTCAAACTCATTTTTGTCCTTCTGCTGCTTTTTATTCTGATACCGCATGCCCATGATAAAGAGAAAAAACTCATCAAAAACAAGCCGTCTTCTTGCCTCCACAAGAGCGTCAAAGTCATCAGGGAAATGTATCTGCTTCATGGCATAATTATACTCGCAAAAGCCGTATCTGTGCCTTATATCCTTAGGCAGGTAATCTGACAGCAGTGTATCATGTGACAAAGTCTCCTTTATCGTCTTGACTATCAGATTGTTTGTCACACCGCTTGTCACGGAATACACAGGCTGCAGTGTATCGCGTATAGCCTCGTACTTTTGCACGTCATATACCACAGGCTGCTCCATGACATATCTGCCGCTCTTTGGCTTAATATGTCCGTAAAATATAAGATGTCTCCCCTGCACAAGCTGTGCCTTAAGATATGGCATACGGTACCATACCAGCTGTATCATATGCCCTGGCGAGCCGATATCCTGCAATGTAATCTGCATTCTCGCTGTATTTTTCACTACAGGTGCCTTTTTAATCACAGCATGGATGGCATAGGTGCTGCTTACGTTTACATTATTCAGTTCATCAATATCCGTTATTTCCGGAAACTTTACATAATCCCGGGGAAAATGAAGGAGTATATCACCAACGGTGTATACTCCCATTTTAGCAAATGCTTTTTGTGTTTTTTCCCCGATTCCCTTAACCGCGGTAATCGGTGAATGCTATATCCATATTTGCTCCTAAATATAATAAATATCATTTATATTCTTTAAAGGGCTTTACTCTACAGAAATAACATAATAGTAGATTGGCTGTCCGCCATCGTTGACCTCGACCTCTACATCAGGATATTTCTCTTCGATTGCTGCTGCAAGCTCATTAGCTGAGTCCTCATCAGAATCACTTCCGAAATAGATGCTGACAATCGCTGAATCCTCATCTACCATGGCATCTACCATCTCAAGTGTGGTAGCCTTTAAGTCTGTTCCAACAGAAAGGATGCTCTTGTCTCCGATTCCCATGAAGTCGTTCTGCTTGATGGTTTTTCCGTCAATCTCAGTATCGCGGACTGCATATGTCACCTGTCCTGTCTTGACATTTTCTATCTCAGCCATCATCTGCTCTTTATTCTCCTCAGCGCTGTGGTCAGGTATATAATTTACAAGCGCTGTGATACCCTGTGGAATAGTCTTTGTAGGGATAACAATAATCTGTTTATCCTCAACAAGGTCTACTGCCTGGTTTGCAGCCATGATGATATTCTTGTTGTTTGGCAGGATAAATACTGTCTTCGCATTTACATGCTCGATAGCGTTGAGCATATCCTCTGTGCTAGGGTTCATGGTCTGACCACCCTCTATGAGATAGTCCACTCCAAGGCCTCTAAACACTTCATTCATGCCTTCTCCGATTGAAACAGATACAAAGCCCATTTCCTTTGCAGGCATGTTATTTATCTTTTCATCAGCCTGAGCAGCTTCATAAGCCTCTTCCTCAGCCTTCTGCTGTGCTGCAAGCTTTTGTGAATCCTTGATAAGCTTTTCCTGATGCTCCTCACGCATATTGTCGATCTTTATCTTGCTGAGTGAGCCGAAGGTAAGTGCCTTCTGCAGTGCAAGTCCAGGGTCGTTTGTATGTACGTGAGTCTTTACGATCTCATCGTCAGCTACAACGACTATAGAGTCACCGATTGACTCGAGGAATGCCTTGTATGCGTGCTCCTCATTGTCTGACATTGGCGCATTGAGTACAATAATAAACTCTGTGCAGTAACCAAACTTAATCTCTGCCTCGGTCTCAGCCGAAATCTTTGCAGGAGCAGCTCCTGTTGGTGCGCCCTCGATTGTATAATCAATCTCCTTGCCGATAAGGGCATCATATGCTCCCTTTAATACCTGAACAAGTCCCTGTCCGCCTGAATCAACAACACCTGCCTGCTTTAATACAGGAAGCATCTCCGGTGTCTGGTCAAGCACATACTCAGCCTGCTTTATAACCCCTTCAACAAATGTGACAACATCCTCTGTATCGTCTGACAGCTCCAGAGCCTTTTCTGCTGCGCCCTTTGCCACTGTGAGGATAGTTCCCTCCTTAGGCTTCATTACTGCCTTGTAAGCTGTCTCAACCGCCTTCTGGCATGCCTCACAAAGAATAGTGACATCTATCTCATCGTATTCCTTTATAACCTTGCAGAAGCCTCTGAAAAGCTGTGATAAGATAACACCCGAGTTTCCTCTGGCACCTCTTAAAGAGCCTGATGAAATAGCCTTTGCAAGCTCTGCCATGGTAGGCTCTGTGAGCGAGCTGACCTCCTTGGCCGCAGACATGATTGTCATTGTCATATTTGTTCCGGTATCACCATCAGGTACCGGGAATACATTCAGCTCATTTATCCAGTCTTTCTTTGAATCAAGATTCTTGGCTCCCGCAAGAAACATCCTTGCAAGGAGCTTTGAATTAATGCTTGTGATCTCCACTTTTTGTAGTCCTCCTTAATCAATTACCCTTACGCCCTCAACGTAAATATTGATCTTTGCAATTTTCATTCCTGTAAATGACTCAACCTTGTACTTAACCGTCTCGATAAGATTGTCCGAAACAGTGCCGATCGAAATACCATACGCTACTATTACATGGAAATCAATCGTAATTTCGTTGTTCTCATCTACCTTTACATTTATTCCATGGTTCAGGTAATCTCTCTTTAAAAGCTTTACAAGACCATCCTTCATGTTGACCGCTGCCATGCCTACTATTCCAAAGCACTCTACAGCTACAGAGCCTGCATAGGTTGCAATAACATCTGTATCAATTAAAATTTGTCCATATTGGGTATCCATCTGTCCCTTCATAATATATACCTCCATCATATTGTGACGTAGCTAATGTTATTATACCTTTTTTTTCACAAAAAGCAAATATTTTTATATTTTATCCTTGCATTCTTTATTTTAATCTGATAGAATACATTTGTTGTGAGCTTAAGAGTATGGTAAGCTTAGTGAAATGCAAGGAGGTGCAATATCATGGCAAAATGTGCAATTTGTGAAAAAGGTGTTCATTATGGAAATAATGTCAGCCATTCTCATAGAAGATCAAATCATGTTTGGAAGTCAAACATTAAGAAGGTTTCTTGCAAGGTCAATGGAGTTCCACAGAAGTTATATGTATGTACTTCATGTTTAAGATCTGGCAAAGTTGAGAGAGCTTAGTCTTTATTTTTGAATCTTTTGAATTTTAAAGGACATCCGTTTGGATGTCCTTTTTATTTGCTCTCATATATGATATTAATCCTGCTTGTCGTCCTCTTTATCGTCTACCTTTACATCGTCGAGATTAAGGTCATCATTTTTTCCCTTTGAGAAACGGCTTACAATGTCCGGTACCATATCAAGTATCTTTGTCATGCCGTCCTGATTCTTTACATTGACAAGCTTTGTCTGTCCATTCTGGATAACGAGCACTGCACTTGGCTGAATCTTTCCGCCCATACCACCGGCTCCGTTATTTTTCTTTTCTGCCGAAAATGCTCCTGCTGCCACTCCAAACGACACATCCACAAGAGGAAGTATGATTGTATCCCCTATATGAATTGCATCACCGACCACCGTCTTTGTAGTGATAAAGCTGTCCATCCCCTTGAAAAGTGACTCTACTGTGTTATTGAAACTATTATCTGCCATAATATCTTCCTCCTATCTGCTTATCCTATTATATAATCTGCGGCAGTTTTTATCAAATAAAATTCTAAGTGTTGCCGCTAAAATACTTATTACTATCACATGCCCCTTTATATCAAAGCTGCCCTTTGCATACGGCTTTTCACTCTCGAAATCAGGTGTAATCCGCCATCTGTTTGTATAGCCGACAGGAAAACATGCTAAAACTCCCAATGAATACCTGTTGTATCCGGCGAGCCGGTTGAATAAACCATTGTAAGCTTAAGCAGCCTTGGGCATATTCTTTTAAGAATGATAAAAAGCTCTTTTTTCAGATGTAAAAAAGCGGCTTTATTTCTCTCATCACTGTATTCTCTTTTTAGCTTATAGATACAGTTTTTTATTTTATCTGACCTATCTTTAAATTGCTTTTTATGTGACTTTTTGTGTGGCTTTTTATACCTTTTTTGATGTGTGAGCTTTGTTTGTTGTTTTATATGCTGATTCTCATCAGTTACTGACCTGTACTCATTATGCGTACGTGCTGTGCATTCATCCTCTGCCTGTTCATCTGTGATGTGTTCTGACTCATCTGCCGGTATTTTATGCTCATCTCCGGTGTTTTCACTGACTTTATCTTCTGTTTCAGTTTTAGCTGCATCATCCATATCGTCATCATCCAAAGCCTCATAATTATCAAACAGCTTCTTCTTCACAAAAGCAAATCTTATATATCCGTCAGTCTCCTGTGCATACTCTATATGCAGTGCAAACAAATGAAAAAGCCATGACACATGTGCTTTTTGTTACTTAATGTTCTGTATTGTCAAAGCTTCCGACAGCCCTGTACTTGACCGGCACAAACAGTACGCAAAACAGCGCTGTAAGTATAAGAGCAAGCACTACAAGGAGTATGATGCCTATGACCTTAAAATCGTAAATATCATCTATCTATTTCCTCCAGTCTAGCTCTTTAAATTAGCTCTTCACATCAGTTTTACCTTGATATTTTCGTATGTCTCCTTAACAATTATCACAGGTCCAGCAAAAGTGCCTCATTCATAATTACCCGCTACTGCGATTAATGTGCAGATTCTT